>ERZ1034873.456-NODE-456-length-22452-cov-4.922311_pt1 | contig 22452 bp, 18 predicted proteins | sample MGYA00520689_ERZ1034873 | MGnify/ENA primary metagenome ERZ1034873 (study PRJEB33766, sample SAMN09781722) | gut metagenome | biome: gut microbiome | host: Homo sapiens | place: Madagascar | study: EMG produced TPA metagenomics assembly of the PRJNA485056 data set...
CCCCCACCCCCCCCACCCACGATTTCCCAGTCATACAAGCAACCTTCAGCGCATTCGAACAACCATGAAAATCCTTTTGACATACGAGCAGATTCAGGCGCGCATCGAGGAGATGGCGCAGGAGATCGACAAGGGATACGAAGGACAGCCATACACCGTCATGGCACTCCTCAACGGAGCATGCTACTTCGCCGTCGACCTGACACGCCACCTCAAGGGCGACTTCGTCCTGGACTCCGTCCTCGTCTCAAGCTACGTGGACGACCATTCCACCGGACGCATCACCATGCGCGGAACCCCGAAGAAGCCCGTGGCGGGACGGCATGTCCTTCTGGTGGACGAGGTGCTGGACACCGCCCTCACGCTCTCCTCCATCAAGCGCTATTTCAAGGAGCAGGGCGCCATCGATGTCAAGACGGCCGTGCTCGTCCAGAAGTCCCGCCCCCTGCATCCACAGGCAAAGGATTTCAAGGCCGAGTGGGTCGGTTTCCAGATGCCCGACCGCTTCCTGATTGGATGCGGAATGGACTACAACGAACGCTTCCGCCAGCTTCCCTATATTGCCGAGATGGAGGCATCCGACCTTTCATGAGCGACCTGGCGGGGCTTGGAATCCTTGTTCTCGGCGCAGGTGTCAGCGGCTGTGCGGCCGCCCGCCTTGCCCATTCCCGTGGCGCGGAGGTGACGGTCGTTGACTCGGCGCCTCGGGAGAGACTCTCCGCGGACGCGCTTCGCCTGGAGTCCGAGGGGATTGCGTTAAGGTGCGGGGAGCTTCCCGCCTCCTGGGACGGACCAGAGGTTTCCCAGGTGGTCGTCAGCCCCGGCGTCCGTCTTGACTCCCCCTTGCACCGTCTGGCCGAGAGCACTGGCGCGGCCATCGTTGGCGAGCTTGAGTTCGGCGCATCCTTTTTGAAGTGCCCATGCCTGGCCGTCACGGGAACAAACGGCAAGACCACCACCACCGAGCTTCTGGCCGCATGCCTTGAGGGCGCCGGATGCAGGGCGCTTGCCTCCGGCAACATCGGGCTCCCCGTCTCCCAGGTAGCCTTGGAGAACCGGCAGCTTGACTACCTGGTGGTGGAGGTGAGCAGCTTCCAGCTTGAACACGCAGCCAGCTTCCAGCCACAGGTCGCAATCCTCCTGAATGTCACCCCCGACCACCTCGACCGCCACGGAACCCTCGAAAGGTATCGCTCGCTGAAGGCACGGCTTCTCGAACAGGTGGCCCCGGGCGGCACGGCAATCTACCACGCCGCCGTCGAGGAGTCACTGAGGCTGCCCGAGACAGTCAGACGCTCGAGAATCTGGCTCGCAGGTGAAACGCCGAACATTGACGGGCGCCCCGGCGGAAAGGACTGGCGCGTCGGGGTGGACGGGCTGCGCACGGTCGCACAGGGCGAGGAAGGACTCTCCGAAGAACTCCTTATGCCGCGCTCAATGCTCACACTCCAGGGAAACCACAACCTCGCAAACGCGCTGGCGGTGGTCGCCGCGATGGACGCACTCGGATTCCCGTTCGAAAAATACCGGATGCAACTCTCCAATTTCCAAAGCGGCCCCCACAGAATCCAATTTGTCGCGGCACGCAATGGAGTCAAGTTCTTTGACGACTCTAAGGCAACTGACGCGGATGCACTCGTCCAGGCACTCAGGACCCTGGGGCCAAGCGTCGGAAAAACCGTGCATCTCATAGCGGGAGGACTGGACAAGGGATGCTCCCTCGCCGAAGCCAAACCCGAAATAAGAATGTATGTTAAAGGCGCTTACTTGATAGGCGACTGCAGACTTCGCCTCGCCCAGGAATGGAAGGACGAAACGGAGTGCAGAATCTTCGATTCACTCGAGGACGCAGTCGCCTCGGCCGCACAAGACGCCCTCGACGGAGAGGTGGTCCTGCTCTCGCCTGGATGCGCCAGCATGGACATGTTCAAATCCTACGAGGAACGGGGACGGAGATTCGCGGCCGCGGTGTCGGCACTTCCACCAGTAGACTGACTTTCTTGTACTTGAAGTTATAACTATCTAATCCAGAGGACGTTACAAAGACATGAACACTCTTCTCCGCGTCGGTTCCGCTGCGACCCTCTCCCTGGTCATGCTGGGGCTTGTTGGCTGCCGCAGCAGCAAGTCTAACACTTCCACCTACACCGGCCTCATGAGCGGCCGCGGGAACATCCCCCCTGCGTATGTCGAGGTGAAGCCGATTCCGCGTGTCATCGGCGGCGCTGACGCCTCGACAGGCATCTCCGTCTTCGACGAGATTGGAGGCGAGTCGGGTTTCGAGGTCGAAAGCCCCATCCTCGAGGACGAGGTCGCCCCCGCCGAGGTCGAGACCGTGGACGCGCCGAAGGATGCGGCTCCTGCCACCCCCGGCCACCGCGTTCTCCCGAAGGTCCCCAACGGGGACTCGGTGCCGGCACTTGCGACTGACAAGAGCGGAGTCAGGGTCTATGTCGTCCGTGGCGGCGACACCCTCTCCAGGATTGCCGCCGCACATGGGGTCAAGACCACCGACATGATGGCCGCCAATCCCACTCTCAAGAGCGCCGACAAGATCTTCGTCGGCCAGAAGCTGAACCTGCCCGCCAATGCGAAGGGCGTCAGCGGTGACGCGCCCGCCGCCGCGCAGAAGGGCGCCGCCGCCAGCGCCCCCGCGGCCGCCGCCAAGTCCGGAACCCACGAGGCCATCCCCGCCGACGGCAAATACACCGTCCGCGCCGGCGATTCGCTTTGGACAGTTGCCCGCCGCCACGGGCTCAAGAGCGATGACATCCGCCGCTGGAGCAATCTCACCTCCGACAATCTCCAGGTCGGACAGGTCCTCATCCTGAAGGGCGAACCCGCTGCTGAAAAGGCGGCTCCCGCTGTTCCGGCGACGATTCCCGCCGCGCCAGTCAGCGACGACCAGCCCGTGATTCCCGCCGATGACGTGGCGGCCCCCGCAATCGGCGACCCCGCAGTCGAGGATGTGGCCAAGAAGCCCTTCCAGCATCTTGTGATGAGCGGAGACACCCTTGAGAGCATCGCCAGCTACTACGATGACATCACGGTCGAGTCGATTCTCCAGGCAAATCCCCAGATCAAGTCGAATGCCGACCTGAAGGAGGGCATGGAGATCAACATCATCCTGAAATAGAGAGAGGAACTTTTGCATTCCGGCTCGGCGTTTCCCGACAGTGGAATGGCAGGGTCTTATAGTACGCGAGTTTTCCCGAACGGCCACACGGCCAAAACAGTAAACACATAGGAATCCCAAAGCGATGATTGTCACCACGAAGGAACTCTTCAAGCACGCCTACGGCAAGTACGCCATCGGCGCCTACAACATCAACAACCTGGAACAGTGCATGGGCCTCTTCCGCGGCAATATCGCCAGCAAGGCTCCGTTCATCATCCAGATCTCCAAGGGCGCCCGCAGCTACACCAACAAGCTGATGCTCGAGGGCATCATCCGCGCCGCAGACCAGGTCTTCCCAGAGGCCATCTTCGCCGTCCACCTGGACCACGGTGACGAGGCGACCTGCATGGACTGCATCAACTCCGGCTTCTACAGCTCCGTCATGATCGACGCATCCAGCAAGCCCTTCGAGGAAAACGTCGCCATCACCAAGCGCGTCGTGGAAGCAGCCCACGCAAAGGGACTGGTTGTCGAGGCTGAGCTCGGACAGCTGGGCGGCGTCGAGGAACACGTCTCCGTCTCCGAGGCGGATGCGAAGCTGACCGACCCCGACAACGCGAAGGAGTTTGTCGAGCGCACTGGCTGCGACAGCCTGGCCTGCGCCATCGGCACCAGCCACGGCGCCTTCAAGTTCACCGGCACCCAGGGACTCCACTTCGACGTCCTCGCCGAAATCCAGAAGCGCCTGCCTGACTTCCCGCTGGTCATGCATGGTTCCAGCTCCGTCCCGCAGGACGAGGTTCGCCGCATCAACATCGCCGGCGGAAAGCTTGCCGGCGCGAAGGGTGTCGACCCCGACCAGTTCCTGCCCGCCGCCAAGCTCGGCGTGACCAAGATCAACATCGACACTGACGGCCGCCTGGTCTGGTGCCGCGTCCACCGCGAACACTTCATCCTGGAGCCCCAGGATTTCGACCTGCGTCCCGCCGGCAAGGAGTTCATGGCCGCATACGCCGACTTCATCGCCGCCAAGAACGTGAAGCTGGGTTCCGCCGGACAGCTCGACAGCGTCCGCGAGTTCCTCGGCAAGTAATGCCGCAGGCAGGAATAGTCCCTGTCTAATCAATAAGGCCGTGGAGCTGCAACCCGCAGTTTCACGGCCTTGCTCTTTTCAGGAAAAGATGGAATTCACCACGACCACGAATCCATACCGTCTTGTCGCACTGGATATCGGCAATACGCTCATCCGTCAATTTCTCCCGGGAATGCACAGGGCGCTTGGGCTGCCAGACGACGGAGGAGGGGTCAATCTCCAAATCGAACCCTTCGGCGAAAGCTTCAGGGATTTCCTCCTGGGAAAAATCTCCGAGGAGGAGTATCTGCAGGAGTTCGAAAGACGGTTCGACGGACGATGGACGGTCCAGGAAATCCTCCGTGCCCACGAGGAGTATCTCCTGCCCTCAATCGAGGGAATGCCCGAGCTTGTCAGGGAAATGGCACAGGCAGGCACGAGGTTTGTATTCTTCTCCGATATCAATCCAATCCACTTCCGACGCTTCCGGGAACTCACACGAGGCGAATACGACTTCATTGCCGATGCAATCCGAAGCGACGAGGTCCACGCACTCAAACCCTCCGAGGAGATGTTCAACGCCTTCGAGGAAAAGTATGGACGCCCGGACCTGTATCTCGATGACAGAAGCGACCTGGTAGACGCCGCAAACAAACGGGGCTGGCACGCCGTCCGCGCCGGAAACGCCGCCCGTCTGAGAAAGGAACTATAGGGAGGCGGGCAAGGGGAAGAGGAAGCGACCTGCCTTCGCCGGGCGACACCACGCCGTGGGAGGAGGCCGAAGGGAGGCGTTTGACGACGCATCCCTTCAAGGTTGTCCCCTCGCCCATGCAGTGGCTTCAGCGGAGGCGGGTCCTCCCTTCTCCTTGCCTGCGGACTCCTAGGCGGAAAGCGCCTGGTCGAAGTCTGCGATTATATCGTCGATGTTTTCGATTCCGACGGAGAGCCTGATGAGGTCCGGGGAGACCCCTGCGGCCTTGAGCTCCTCCTCGGAGAGCTGCCTATGCGTCATGCTGGCGGGGTGCAGGACGCATGTCCTTGCGTCGGCGACATGGACCACGATTGAGGCGAGTCTCAGGTTGTTCATCACCTTTTCGCCCGCTTCCTTTCCGCCCTTGACGCCGAAGCACATTACGCCCGAGCATCCCTTGGGCAGGTACTTCTGCGCCAGCGCGTGGTCTGGGCTGGACTCGAGTCCGGGGTAGTTGACCCATGCGACCTTCGGGTGCTTCTCAAGGAACCTGGCGAGTTCAAGCGCATTCTGGCTGTGCCTTTCCATGCGGAGGTGCAGTGTCTCCAGTCCGAGATTTGTCAGGAATGCGTTGAATGCCATCTGCGGATTCCCGAAGTCCCGGATCCACTGAGCCCTCATCTTGGCCGAGAATGGGCACTGGGGGAAACTCTCCGTGTAGACAAGCCCGTGGTAGCTGATGTCAGGGTTGGTGAATTCGGGGAACTTGCCGTTGGACCAGTCGAAGTCGCCCTTCTCAACGATTGCGCCGCCTACGCTGGTGGCGTGGCCGTCCATGTATTTGGTGGTGGAGTGCGTGATGATGTCGGCGCCCCACTCGAAGGGACGGCAGAGGATTGGCGTGGGGAATGTGTTGTCGACAATGAGAGGAAGCCCATTCGCATGGGCGACACGGGCGAACTTCTCAATGTCGAGGACGACTACCGAGGGATTGGTGAGGGTCTCGGCAAAGACCGCCTTCGTATTCGGACGGATTGCTGCCTGGATCTCGTCCTCGGTGGCGCCGGGCAGGACGAAGCTGAACTCGATGCCGCACTTCTTCAAGGTGTTGGTGAAGAGGCTGACGGTGCCGCCATAGAGGCTGGACGCGGCGAGAATGTGGTCGCCGGAACGGGCGAGGTTCAGGATCGCATTGGCATTCGCAGCCTGGCCGGACGAGGTGCAGACGCATGCGACGCCCCCCTCAAGTGCCGCGATCTTCTTCTCAAGGACGTCGACCGTGGGGTTGGCAAGACGCGTGTAGAAGAAGCCAGCCGCCTTCAAGTCAAAGAGATCCGCAACGCTCTGCGCATCGTCATACTTGAAGGTCGTGCTCTGGACAATCGGGGTGATTCTGGATTCCCCGTTCTTCGGGGTGTATCCCGCCTGGACGGCGATGGTCTCAATGTGGAATTCTCTGTTGTCGGACATGGTATTATTGATTCCTGGAGTTGAGTGGCTTACAATGTGGTTCCCGGCACTGGGGGCCAGGCCTCTCATGCTGTGCAATTAGCCCTAATTTAGATGGATCTGCTTCCCTCCTGAATGCATTTGCCCGGAGCAAGTATCATTTTTTTGACTTCGGCAACTGGAATTTCAGCCGCTTGACAGTGTGGTTCTCAACTTGTATGACTGTAATCTGTATCTGACGATAAAGGAATTTCTCGCCAGGGGACGGGATTCTGCCGGCAAGTTTCAGCACAAGCCCCGCCGCAGTCTCAAAACCGGTATTCGGGATTGTGATGCCGAGGTACTCCTCAAGGACGCCTATCTCCATCCGCCCACTGCAGAGGAATGCGTCGGGGGAGACGCGCAGGACGCGGTAGTACTCCGCCTCGCGCTCGTCATTCAGGTTGCCGACAATCTGCTCCACAAGGTCTTCGACGGTCACCATGCCGGTCATGCCGCCGTACTCGTCGACGACAATCGCCATCGTGAGGGACGAACGGCGCAACTCCTCGAGGGTTGCGTTGACGGGCTGGGATTCAGGCACGTAGAGAAGCTTCTTCGTGACAAAGGGCTTGAGGGGACGCCTCAGGAACTGCTCCTCGGAATCCCCCTCGGAGAGGTGCGCCAGCAAATCCCGGCAGTTCACTACGCCAACGATGCAGTCCACCCGCTCGTGGTAGATTGGCAGATGCTGGAATCCGGAGTCGGCGGACTCCCGGAGGGCATCGCCGACCTCCGCTGTGTCGGGCAATGACCTGATTTCGATGAGTGGAACCATCGAGGTCTCGACGGGGCACTTGTCCAGCTCAAGAAGCGACTGCATCATCTCGCCGGCCTCCTTGTTGACCAATCCCTGCTCGGCGGCAATCTCGGCAATCACCTTCATGTCCTCGCGCGTGACGCGCGCCCCCGCGCTCAACTCGTCGTGTCCCTTCGGCTGCGGAGAAAGAAGCCGCGCAATCCAGCTGGTCGCCACGACGGCGGGCTTGAGGAGGATTTCGGAGAGGCGCAGCGGGCGCGCCAGCAACAACGCCATTCCGGTTGATTTATTGCGCCCCAGGGCCTTTGGGATCACCTCGCCGCAAATGAGGATGATTGGAGTCAGAATCAGGGAGTTGATCCATTCATGCCAGCTGGGATTCGACCTAAGGACGGCGATTCGGTCAATGAGGAGCGTGGTCAGGAGAATGCTCCCGATAGTCGTGAGGCAGACATTGACGATGTTGTTGCCGACAAGGGTGATGCCGAGGAGCCTGTCTCCGTTCTGGAGGAACTGGCTTGTCAGCCGTGCCCGTCCATCCCCCTTGTTTGCGAGTTCATGGATCCAGGTGCGGTTTGCGCTTGTCAACGCCGTCTCCGAACCGCTGAAGAATGCGGAGAGTCCGAGCAGCATCAGGAATAGAATGAGAAGAATAGCCGTGGTCATGGTCTTACTCCTCCTCCTTTCCTTCGGGTTGCAGTTTGTTTATCAGGACTGCGGAGGCGAGGCGTCCGGCCGTGCGGACCACCTGGAATCTGTATCCCTGCTCCTCGAAGGAGTCTCCGGGGGCGGGGATGCGGCCCAGCATCTCCATCACAAATCCGGCAAGGGTCTCCGCCTCCACGTCGAACTCGCACTCCAGTTCGTCCTCGACCATTCGCAGCCGCGCCCGTCCGTCCGCCAGGTAGCCTCCATTGTGTTTCAGGAGGCGGTTGAAATCGCGTCCGCTGAAGGCATACCGCCCGACAATCTCCTCCAAAATCATCGAGCGGGTGACCATGCCCTGGGTGCCGCCGTATTCCGAGACGACAATGCAGACCCGCAGTGCACGGGAGCGCATGGTCTGGAGAAGCTTCTCGATGTTGGCGGTGCCTGGAACAAATTCAATGGGGGAGACGGGCAGTTCCACGCCGTCCTTCGTCTTCTCGCCCTCGAAGGCCTTTCTGAAGGAGGATAGGGGGCGTGCGCCCAGCGGGGTGTTGCGGAATCTGAGAATCCTGTCGAAACTCAAGACGCACCATACGTCGTCGAGGTTCTCATGGAAGACGGGCAGGGCGCTGAAGTCGCTCTTTCTTGCAATCCTGAAGGCCTCGTCGAGCGTCGTGGTGTCCTCGATGCCGACAATCTGCATTCTTGGAAGCATGATTTCCCGTGCCTGGATTGTTCCGAACCTCAGGATTCTTTCGAGGAGGTCGTGTTCACGGCTGGTTGCCGCGCCTGTGGACTCCGCGCTGTCGAAGGTGGCCAGCAGCTCACCGTTTGTCAACGCCTCCCATGACGCCCCCTCGGAGTAGAATCCCAGCAGCTTCAGCACGGCGATGGAAATGCCGTTGAGCACCCACAGAATAGGTGCAAGGGGATAGGAGAGGAACAACAGTATTGGCGCCGCGAAGAGTGCAATGGAAAGGTTGTGGCGCAGCCCGCGTATCTTTGGGATAAGCTCGCCGCCAAGTATCAGAATCGGCGCAACTACCGCTATGGATAGAACCGATGAAACCAGCGTCGATGCAACCAGGCGGGACATCAGGGTCGCCGTCAGCACTGTCAAAAGGGTGTTGACGAAGAGGTTGCCTAGCAACACGGTCCCGAGCATGCGCTGGGAGTCCTTGAGAAGACGATGCACAATGCGCTCACGCCCGCTGCCATTCTGAAGACGACGCACCTGGGCTTTGCTCAAGGACAGAAATGCCGTCTCAGACGCCGAAAAAAAGGCGGATATCATCAGCAGGATGAGTATCGAAAGGATGATGGGAATGTATGACAATGTGATGAAGATTGGAAAATGCTTTTTCAGAGATTAGGGATGGGGGAAGAGAAAGCAGTGCGTGGCTGGCGCGCTTGGGCGCGCTTGTAAGGTAGGGATTAGGGATGAGGGAAGAGAAAGCAGTGCGTGGCTGGCGCGCTTGGGCGCACCTGTAAGGTAGGGAGAAGGGATGAGGGAAGAGAAAGCAGTGCGTGGCTGGCGCGCTTGGGCGCGCTCAACGGAAGCCCACTGCACAGTGTCCACGCACTACCCTCTTCTCTCTTCTCCCTACTCTCTACTTCCCCCACTCCTTCACCAGTCGTGTGAGACTGTTGCAGTCGTTGAGGGAGGCGGTTTCGCGGATTGAGTGCATTGCCCAGATTGGGATGCCCGCGTCTGCGGCGGGGACACCGAGTTCTGCGGCGACGATTCGTCCGATTGTGGAACCGCACTTTGAGTCAGAGCGCGGGGTGAACTTTTGGAGTGGGATGTCCTTCTCCCGTGCAATTGCCTCGACCCTTGCGGCCTCTGCGAGAGTCGTGGAGTACGACTGGTTTGCGTGGAACTTCAGCGCGGGGCCTTTGCCGAGGCGTGCCGACATTGGCGCGTCGAAGAGTTCCGGGAAATTCGGGTGGAATGCGTGTGCCGCGTCGAGTGACAGGCAATGGGACGCGGCCAGCATCCTGTGTGGAGTCTGCGGCGACTTGTCTCCGAGTGCGTCTGGAATTCTTGTGACGACACTGTTCAGGAAATTGCTTCCTGCGCTTTGGTAGTTGAGTCCGACCTCCTCCAGGTCGAAGAAGCCTGCCAGGAAAGAGCGGGGCGAAGGGGCGTCCTCGTCGACGAGTGCCTGGAGGATTGCGTAGCAGCTCGCCAGGTTGTCCAGCCTGGGCGCCTGGATCATGTCTCCGATGATGGCGGGAGGCATGCCGTCGGCCAGGTAGAGATCCCCGTGGAGTTCCTTTGGCGCGACATCGGGGACGAGGGACGCCAGGAACTCCTCGCGTGTCTTGAAGGGGAGAAGCGCGCAAAGCTGGGTCTGGGCGTTGTATTTGAATCCATCGTTCAGGTTTGCAAAGTGTATTGGCGGATTTGGAATCACGGCGACGGATTCCTCCGTGCAGACGGAGAGCCCGCGGACGGCGCCGTTGTCACTCCAGGCGACTCTGCCGGCAACCTTGAGGGGTCTGTCAAGCCAGGGGGGGATTGTGGCGCCTCCATAGACTTCCACTGGAATCTTGAGAAATCCTTCTTCCGTCTGTGACGCGTCCTCGAGTCTCAGCTTCAGTGCGGGGCTGTCTGTGTGGCAGACAGCGATTGCCAGCGAGTCGAGAGGGGTCTTCTCCGCCAGTGCGAATGCCACGAGGCTGGTGGAGTTTCGCTCGACAAAACACCTGGCTCCTGGCTCCAGGCGCCATTCGTCCTGCTCCCGCAGTCTCGTGAAGCCATGTTCCTGAAGGGTTTTGGCGATGTTTTCCTCTGCCTGGAATGCAGTGGGGGATGCTTCCAGAAACTTTGCGATGTCCGAGGTCGCTTTCATTTGCATTGTCTTGGAGCGTTCCGTGTGTATGGCATTCTGCCGTGTACGAAGAGAGGGGAGGGCGCGCTAGGCATCCTCCCCTCTGCGGTCTGGAATTACTTCTCCAGGATGGCTTTGATGCGCCGTATGCCGCGCGAGGAGGATTCCTCCTTCACAATCTTGAAGTGTCCGAGCTCGGAGGTGTTGTTGGCGTGGGGGCCACCGCAGATCTCGGTGGAGAAGTCGCCTATCGAGTAGACCTTGACACGCTCGCCGTATTTGCTCTCGAAGATGCCGATGGCTTCGGTCTTCTTGGCTTCCTCCAAGGTCATCTCCTTGCAGACGACCGGAAGGTTGCGCTGAATCTGCTGGTTCACAAGGTCTTCGACGGCCTTGAGCTGCTCGGGAGTCACCTTCTCCGGCCAGTTGAAGTCAAAGCGAAGACGCTCTGCGGTGATGTTGGAACCGCACTGGTGGACATCATCGGAGAGAACCACCTTGAGCGCCTTGTCGAGAAGATGCGTCGCCGTGTGAAGCTGGGCAGTGGCCTCGCTGTGGTCGGCAAGCCCGCCGTGGAACTTCTGCTCGGCTCCGGCCTGGGACTTCTTCTGGTGCTCCTCGGCGGCCTTCTTGAAGCCGTCCAGGTCGACCTTGAAGCCACGTTCCTTGGCCATCTCGACGGTCAGCTCAATCGGGAAGCCGTAGGTCTCGTAGAGGTTGAACGCATTCTTGCCCGAAACCTGCTTGTTGACAACAAAGTCGGGAACACGGTCAATCATCTTGTTGAATTCCCTGGTCCCCTTCTCAAGGGCGGCGGCAAACTGCTTCTCCTCCCGGTCAAGCTCCTCGTGGATTACATCGCGGTGGGAGACCAGCTCCGGGTAGATGTCGCCGTATTCGTCAATGACAACGTCCGCCAGCTTAGAGGTGAAGGCCTCGACCAGGCCAAGCTTCCGGGCCTCCCTGATTGCACGGCGGATGAGACGCCTGAGGACATAGCCCTGGTCGACGTTCCCCGGCTTCACATTGTCGGCCAGAAGGAAGGTCGCCGCACGGATGTGCTCGACCACCACACGGGCGGAGCGGTTGGAGTAGTCCGCCTCCTTGTTGCCGGAAAGTTCCTGGAGGCGTCTGAAGAGCCCCGCGAACAACTCGGTCTGGTAGGCGCTCGGAACACCCTCCAGGAAGGCGGTGACACGCTCCACGCCCATCCCGGTGTCGACATTGGGATGCTCCAACGGCACATACTTGCCGTCGGCTGTCTTGTTGTACTGCATGAAGACGTCGTTCCAGATTTCGACCCACTTTCCGCAGCCGCAGTCAGGCCCGCAGTCGGGACCGCAGTCGGGCTTGTCAACGGGGACGAACATCTCGGTGTCGGGACCGCAGGGACCGGTCTGGCCGGCAGGACCCCACCAGTTGTTCTCCTTGCCCAGGAAGTAGATGTTCTTCTCGGGAATCCCCTCGGCCATCCAGTAGTCTGCCGCCTCCTGGTCCCTGGGCGCATTCTCGTCACCCGCAAAGCAGGTGACCTTGATCTCCTCGGGCTTGAAGCCAAGCTCCTGGGTCAGGAAAAGGAAGGACATGTGGATGGCCTCCTTCTTGAAGTAGTCACCGAGGGACCAGTTCCCCAACATCTCGAAGAAGGTCATGTGGAAGGGGTCGCCGACTTCGTCTATGTCATTGGTGCGGAGGCACTTCTGCACATCGGTGAGCCGCTTGCCCATGGGGTGCTTCTGCCCAAGCAGATAGGGGACGAGCGGATGCATGCCCGCCGTCGTGAAGAGGCAGGTGGGGTCGTTCTCGGGAATGAGGGGGGCACTCTTGATCTCGGCGTGGCCGTGGGACTTGAAAAAGTCGAGGAAGAGTCTGCGCAGCTTGGCTGCGTTCATGTTGGGACGCATCTTCTTTGCTTTTGACTGGATAATAAATCCTGCGCTTCAGGACCACGCCCGAAAGATGGCTGGCCCAACGCAGGGGGTCTGTTTAAACGAAAATCTGCATAATGTACCACGGAATCAACGGGCTGAGACCGACTATTCGCTCTTGTCACAAAAAATGTAGGGTCGGTCGATCTGGACGATGGCGTCGGTGTCCGGCCATAATTCCTTCACGATGGAGACGATTCGGGCCTTGGCCTTCGCCGCGTCCTCCTCCACGTCGTAGGGGACTACGCAGTCGAAGATTACGTTTGAACGGGTGGGGCCAGGCACCACACGGAAGTCATGCACCCTGACGTCGTGCCCAAGCACGGCCAGGGCAGCCCCAAGCTCGTCACGCATCTTCGCGACATGCTTGTCGTCGGTGTGCAGGGGATCCATGTGGATGACGCTGATGCAGCCAAGCTCCTCGTCCATCTGCTCCATTGCCTCGGTCAATACCTCGTGGAGCTTGTAGATGTCCTCGTTCCCCGGAACCTCGCAGTGGACGGAGATGTGAAGGCGCCCGGGACCGTAGTCGTGGACGACCAGGTCGTGGATGCCGACGACCTCAGGGTGGCTCAGGCAGATCTTCTCGACTTTCTTGACAAGCTCCGGGTCGGGGGTCGTCCCCAGCAGCTGCAGGAGCGGCGTCTTCACGGCGTCGATTCCAGCCTTTACGATGATGAGTGCCACGACGAGTTCGAGCCATCCGTCCAGGTTCATCGAGTTCGGGAACCACTTGAAGAGGATGAGTCCCATGAGTACGGCCGCAGTGGAAAGGGTGTCCGAAAGGGAGTCCATTCCAGTGGAGTAGAGTGCGGAGGAGTGGACTTTCCGGGATGTGTCAAGCATGAAGTGCCCCATGTAGCACTTGAGGGCGATGGAGGCAAGAAGGGTCGCCGCCGCCCACCAGGAGAAGACTAGCTCCTGGGGATGGAGGATGTGCGTCACGGATGCCTTGATGAGCTCCGCCCCAAGCAGCAGGATGAGGACGCCTACCCCGAATCCCGCCAGGTACTCGATGCGCCCATGCCCAAAGGGACGGTGGGGCTGGGGCTTCATCCCGGAAAGGTGGAAGGCAAGCGCCAGAAGAAGCCCGCTGCAGACGTCGCTCAGGTTGTTGATGGCGTCCGCACGTATGGAGGCGGAGTTCGCCCAGGAGGCTGAAAGCCACTTTGCGACGACCATCGACAGGTTGAGGACGATGGCGACCACGGCGCAAAGGACTCCGTAACGCCGCCTGACCTGCGGGTCGTCGTAGTTCCGCCAGTCTTTTATGAACAGTCTTGCAAGCAGGGTGATCATCTTTGTCGGCGCCCGTATGCGCCCCTGGGATAATATGAAGAGGAGGAGGGAAGGGCGGCTGTTGCCCGTTCTCTCCTCCTCTGCACGGATGCGCGGTTTCAGCTAGAGCCCCACTGCGGCTCTGATTTTCAGCATGGATTCCTCGGCGACGGCGCGGGCTTTCCTGGCGCCCTCCTGGAGTATCTCCTCGACCTTCGCGGGATTGGCCATCAGTTCCGCACGGCGGGCACGCGCCTCCGCAAAGTAGTCGGTGTATTTCTCGAAGAGGAGCTGCTTGGCGACGCCGTAGCCCATTCCACCCGCAAGGTACTGCTGGCGCAATGCCTCGGTCTCCTCGGGGGTCGCCATCAGCCTGTAAAGGAGGAAGACATTGCAGGTGTCGGGATTCTTCGGATCCTCCACAGGCGTGGAGTCGGTCTTGATTTTCATGAATTTCGAGCGGATTGCCTTGCCTTCGCCAAAGAGTTCGATGGTGTTGTTGTAGCTCTTCGACATCTTCTGGCCGTCAAGGCCGGGAATCACGGCGACATCCGGCTGGATGATGGCGTCGGGTATGGTCAGGATGTCTCCAAAACGCCTGTTGAAGGCCATCGCCAGGTCCCGGGTGACTTCAAGGTGCTGCTTCTGATCCTTGCCGACGGGCACGTAGTCCGCATGGAAGAGGAGGATGTCGGCCGCCATCAGAGCAGGATAGGCAAAAAGGCCGTGGGTGGCCTCCAGACCGTGGGCAAGCTTGTCCTTGTAGGAGTGGCAGCGCTCAAGCAAACCCATGGGGCAGACACAGGATAGGAACCACGCAAGTTCCTGAACCTGGGGAACATCGGATTGTCTCCAGAAGACGGTCTTCTCGGGGTCGATTCCACACGCCAGGAAGTCTATGGCAACCTGCATGGTACGGGCGCGCAAATCCTCGGGCTTCGGGCAGGAGGTCATCGCATGGTAGTTCGCGATGAAGTAGAAACACTGGTTCGTGTCCTGCGCCTCAATCGACTGGCGCATGGTGCCGAAGTAGTTGCCTAGATGAAGCGTCCCGGATGGCTGGATGCCAGTCAATACGCGCTTGTTGCTGACCATGACTTATTGATACTCCTAAGTACTAGAACTCAAATGAAAAACAAATCCATACGACGCACCCCAAAAACGCCGTAAATTCGCATAATGTAACCAGAAATCAGAGACGCGACAGACAGAATGCCCCACACACCCACGACTCCTCTCCTCTTCTCTGGGCGCGCTCGAGCGCGCCATCCACGCACTCCTCCCTTTTCCCTCCTCCCTTCTCCCTACTTTCTTTTCCCTGACGGTAGCCCACTGCATAGTGTCCACGCACTCCCCTCTTTTCCCTCCTCCCTTCTCCCTACTTAAGGGACACGTGGCGGAATCGCCGCGCGGGCGCGCTCGAGCGCGCCATCCACGCACTCCCCTCTTTTCCCTCCTCCCTTCTCCCTACTTTCACAAGACAACTTAACAAGACCGCGCTATATTAAGCGCCGCAACACGGAGCATAGCGCAGCTTGGTAGCGCGACTGGTTTGGGACCAGTAGGTCGAGGGTTCGAATCCCCCTGCTCCGACCATCCATTTACACAAGAGCCGTCAAGGACAACTCCCTTGACGGCTTTTTTGTTGCCCCACAACCACCCAATTTGCAGGAGGTTGCGGCTTTCTCTATGGTTTTCGCGGCACGGCGGATAGAAGCCGTTTTCGGGGGCTTTACAGGCCATTGGCAACCATTCCTCTCCCCGGTTTTCTCTATTTTCCAAAACCGCCACCTTTCGGTTGATTCAGCAGAAAGCGCGACGCCCGTTAGGCTTTTTGTTAGCGGCGGCATTCTTGGAGACCAAGAATCTCACGCCACGAACTATCTATTTGCAACCTAACGGGCATCCCTTCCTTTCTCTATTATGGCGTTTTTATGCTCAAAACCAGTTGTCCTTCAGTTTGCACCTCACTTGTATGCGAGTTGCAAATCGCGACCTAACAATGACCTATTGCGGCTGGAAAAACCTCACACCGCCCGATTCAAATATGTAGTCTATTCCAAGCGATTTCTTGATGTCGCAGGATAATGCAAAAATGGAGCGTTTCTGGTGGGCGTTGAAATATGAGGACATCAAAATCAAGGAGTATGTCAGCTTGCCGCAACTCCGCTTTGGTGTCCAGCATTATGTGAATTTTTACAACTCCAGGAGGATTCATTCGGCACTCCAATATCGGACGCCGGATGAAGTCTATTTCGGAACTTGCAATCGGCAGACAATGGAATACAGTAAACCAAGGGTCTTTACACCAATCTTTTAATAAAAGTTGTCCAACCTAGGGGAGAGGCGCAGAATGTTCTCGATGGCAACTGCATACGGAGGTAATAGAACATGACAAAAGAGGAAATTCTTCAGGAAGCAAAGGCTTTGCATTACACCGAAAAACTTGCGCTTGCCCAAAGTCTAATCCAACTTTCCCGCGCGGAATTGGAACAGTTGACCAGTCAGTTTCAGCCACGCGTAGCACCCCCATGCAGTCAATTTAAAGAAACAGAATCACCTGCTCCATCATCAGACAATTCCATTTCATCCCAAACAAGTGAATTGACCTTTGAGGAAATTGTTGACAAACTACGCAAGTTGAAATGCAAGAAGGACAAAACCATAATCAATTCAATTATGGCCATGCATCAATTCCGAGGTGGCATTTCTGATGGTGATGCCAACAAAATTGTCCAGAAAATGCGCTTGCAGAAAATAATCGACATTGATGAAAAAGGTAAGGTCACTTGGAGATAACAGGCATGTCATGGGAGACTGATTTCAATGTGAACTTCCAGTTTTTTTAGGGAAAAAAAACTGGAAGTTCACAACAATGGATGAGTCAGTATTGCTTTGAGGCTTTATGAGCGAGAAAACCAAGAGAGCGAGATACTGCTTGCCGTCTGCGACTACGAGGCATCCTACACTGCCCCAAATCCTCCCATCTGGAACGAGGGCTACCCTGTGTGGTGGCACTTGAGCAATGTCCGACTGTTGGACAACCCCATATCCTGCCGGGGCAATGTGGGGATGTGGCAACTGCCCAAGGAGGTGGCGAACCTCATTTCCCCGTGACGGGCTTTGGCTGCGCCCGTTTCAGGATGGCGGCGAGAAGGGCTATGGTCTGACGGATGTGCATGGGGAATCTATCGAATCTGGTTGGGCTGCTCATAGTAGTATCCTCTTTGGGTTGAAAGCCGCCGGGATTGGCGGCACGTCCAATGATTTGAGCCCACTTTCCGGAAAAGCAAATCCAGACGGCCACCATTTTCGCACCCTACGAACTGTTCGGGCGGTGCGACCTAACGGAGGAAACCATAACAAGCACGGAATCAACGGGCTGGAAACCTATGTTCTCTGTTTCAAAACGGAGAAATATCGTTAGGTCTTTTGTTGCGTCTTTTCGTGGGGACAGAGAGGTCGGGTGTCTCATAAATCCTTGCCCGAGGCTACCTGAAAAACGAGGGCTTTCGCATTATGTTAGTTTTGTTCCGGGAAAACGAAAGATGACTCTTTCGGAGGACGTCCGCCCAAGGATTGGGGGCAAAGGAACGTTGTACCCCATGTTGACAGGACTACCTGCAGGTAATCCCCCATCTGGCTCCCATGGTTCACGCCAACTTTTGAAATCCCTTGGAAACTTCCAGGGACCAGGGGGAAGCCCCCAAAAAATCCCCTACAAAAAACTCATCGAAAATTTCGACTGAGTCCCAACCAGGGCACTTACCTATTTATGCGGCTTGAATGAAACTAGGAATTTCAAATCATCTTGACAGCAGGGGGAAGGTCCTGCTGGGCAGCTACTACACTCCGAACAAATACGTGGAGACCGTCGCCAGATGGCTGAGGAACTCCATTGAAAAGGGTGAGACCATCCTGGATCCGTCCTGTGGATACGGTGCATTCTTCGCCATTGAGGATTTTTTCCCCGAAGCCAGGTATATCGGGAACGACATTGATGCGGAAGCGGTCAGACAGGCCCAAGCGAACTTTCCCCAGGTCGAGTTCCATTGTTTCAGCGCCTTGAAGGGTGTTTCCCGCGAAAAATATGGCCTCCGGAAATCTGACAGGCTGACCATCGTTGGCAACCCACCATACAACGATACCACTTCGTTAATCGGGAAAGAACTTAAGAAGTTCTCGGAAAGCGGGATGGATCTGGATATTCGGACGAGAGACCTTGGAATGTCGTCACTCCTGGCATACGACAAGCTCAAGGCGGACAAGGTGGCAGTATTGCATCCGCTGAGCTACCTGATCAAGAAGACAAACCACAAGACCTGCGAAAGGTTCTTCCTGAATTACAGTCTCAAGGAGCACATCGTTTTCTCAAGCCAGGAGTTCGCCGGGACTTCCAGAACCACGGGCTTTCCTGTGATTGTGGCCCTCTACGAGCGGAATCCAGGAAAGGGGATTGCATACGATGACGTCCTCAAGAACAAGTTCCATACGGTCGAGGGCGACGAGTTCTGTCTTTCCGAGATAGAGTTCATCACCGATTTGGTTGAAAAGTATCCAAACCACGCAGAGGCCTCCCTGTTCTTCAGTGGATTCTATTTCTATACACTTCGGGACATCAACGCCCTCCGCAGATGCCGGACGTTCCTGAACGGCAGATGCTCCAATGCGATTGCAGTTTCTATGGAGCAGTTGCCGTACTATCACTACATTGACGCATTCAAGCACCTCGCCCAGGTTCCATACTGGGCAGGCAACCTGAACGTCCCATTTAAGAAGGATGGCTTTCAGGAAATTGCTGGTATAGCAGAGAGATACTCAAAATCTCTTCATCCGGAAGTTTTCGGGGACTGCATCTCCCCATCGGAAGAAGAAATCAACGTCCTCAAATCGTACATTGATTCGTCACTGAAAAATGGAAAATCCTGAAATCATCTCCAATAGGGAAGGTCTAAAGGTAGTTCTTCCCCTTACCCAGCCGACGGGGAAGATTCGTGTCAAGCGCAGGAATGCATTCAACGAATATGGCCAGCCTGTTGCCACACGGCAACTTCCCCTTTCGCAATGCGACTATGTGGAATGGCAGATCGGCTACGACCTGGAGGTTGACAAAGCAATCGGGACGTCTCTTGAATCCATTCGTTTCATCAATAATGCCGGAAAGGAAAAATGTCCCTATGAATTGAGTGAATTAATTCTTTCTGCCCACAGGGCCGGATTCATCAGGGAAGATGCAATCAGGAAATTAGCGAAGGACATTCTCTCTGTTCCTGAAAGGGAGCTCCTGGACAAGCAGGATCTGATGCAGATTCAGCGCCAAAATCCAAGGTTGGAAACCATCAACGGCCTGGAGTTCCATTACATGAAGGTCATGTACCCTATGATAGTTCGACGCTTCGGAAACTATGACATCTGCACCGAAATCATCGTCAGGGAAAAGCAAAGGGCAGTCGGGATCCAGCCGATGCTTTTCCTCTGCCTTCCTATCTTGTGCTTGAAGTTCGGGAATCAACCCATTGGACGGATCCTGGAGCAGAAGGAGAAGGCTACTTGGAACATTGGAGTGGTCGAGGCGGGACTAGTCGTCGAACTCTTCAGGATGTTCGGAATGCTGAGCCAGAGGCATAGGAGTGATGTCACTGCAATCCTGAAGGCACTGTTCCCCAGCATTCTCGGTTGATATCTGTTGTCCCCCCCTTCTTTCGGGAGGCCAATACGTCAGGCGGGAAAACTCCGAAAAAACGGGGCATGAAACAAGGGGCTTCTCTTCTTGTTGCATGAGTAGAGGCCAATCCTGGCCTCGTTGGCATGCGCTTTACAGAGGAGCCGAGTGGCACGACGTGGGCGATGGTGGGAGGGCTGGTGTCGCCAGGGGAGGCTGTCGTTTCCCTTGGCGGCAGGAAGACAGGCGGGGATTACTGTAAGGGAGAGCGTCATGCCTAACCCAACCCTCACTGTCTGGCCCCCATCTGCGGAGCTGATGGCCTAACCGAAGCAAGGAGCGAAACACATGAAGAAGAACTTTGGAGTGAAGAACTGGATGTTCCCGATGCCCGTGCTGATGATCGGCACGTACAACGAGGACGAAACGCCGAACATGATGAACGCGGCCTGGGGCGGAATCACGCTGGAGGACCAGATCACCATCTGCATCGACACGTCGCACAGGACCTGGGCGAACATCGCCGCGCGTAAGGCGTTCACGGTCGCCTTCGGCACCGCCGACACCGCGGCCTCCTGCGACTACCTGGGCCTCGTCAGCGGAAACGCTGTCGCGGACAAAGTGGCGAAGAGCGGCTTCACCGCCGTGAAGAGCGAGTTCGTCGATGCGCCAGTGATGACGGAACTGCCGCTGGCGCTGGAGTGCGAGCTTGTCTCGATGAACGAGGAGAACTGCAACGTGGTGGGGCGCATCGTCAACTGCGCCGTCGAGGAGTCCGCGCTGACGGACGGCAAGCCCGACGCCGCGAAGATGAGGCCAATCTGCTTCGACGCCTGCCAGCACGTCTATCGTCTGATGGGCGAGACGGTCGCCAAGGCATTCTCCTGCGGAAAGGCACTGAAAGGCTGAACGCTCATGAGAGCCTACGGATTGACCTGCTTTTTCTCCGTCTTGCGCCACAGGCTGTCCCTGCCGCTCCACCCGCCTCCGTAGGACGAGGGCGACAAGGCAGGCGGCCATCTGGATGTTCGGCGGGAATTTGCACAACTGCTTGCAGGGAGCGGAATTATGTGTTTGACGATTAGGACGGTTGCTCCCGCTTGAATCGGTTGGCGTAGTCCTCGCGGACGCGGACGATGATTTGCCGTCGCTTTGGAGAAAAGCAAGCCTGAACCCCGAAAGAAACGGGTGAAGGGCGAAGAATCTTAGCCTTTCAGATTTCCAACGGCAGAAGTCAACAATCTTTTTCTGCGCCATCGGACAGGGATAATGCCAACGGCAGGCTATCTTAATACCTGTTACATGCAGATAATGTGAGAATTTGCACAAAAACCGCATGAAAATAGTGTGTTTATGATTTACAGGACGATACTTGACAAACTGAATGCCTGGAAGGACTCGCCGGACAGGAAGCCGCTGCTGCTCAAGGGAGCGCGGCAAATCGGGAAGACCTGGGCGATGGAGCGCTTCGGAAGCGACAATTTCGAGTTCACCGCGAAATTCGACTTCGACGAGACGCAGGAGCTTTGCGGTGTCTTCGAGCGGACGCGGGACGTGGGACGTCTGCTTAAGGAGCTTGCGCTCTACACCGATGTCCCGCTGGAGGCTGGCCGCACGCTGATTGTTCTGGACGAGATACAGGCCTGCGAGGCGGCCCTGAACAGCCTTAAGTATTTCTGCGAGAATGCGCCAGAGTACCATGTGGTGGCGGCGGGGTCGCTGCTGGGCGTGGCGGTGAAGAAAAAGAAGATGAATGTGCCCGTCGGAAAGGTGACCATCCTCACGATGCATCCCGTGACCTTCTCCGAGTTTCTGCGCACCTCGGACGAGCGCACTTGGAAATACATAGACGAACTGGATGAAATCGCCCGCCTTCCCGAAATTGTCATGAGCCGTCTGGAACTGGAGTACAGACGCTACCTTGTCTGCGGAGGGATGCCGGAGGCGGCGGCTGCCCTGCTGGAGAACCGCGGCACGGCGCAGGTGGACAAGGTGCTCCAGGACATCCTCGACCTGTACGAGTTGGATTTCGCTAAATACGCGGAGGCGCGGGAGATTCCGCGCATCCACGCGGTCTGGAACTCGCTTCCCTCGCAGCTGGCGAAGGAGAACAGGAAGTTCCTGTACAATGTCGTCAAGCCTGGCGCACGCGCCAGAGAATATGAGGACGCCCTGCTGTGGCTTGAGGAGGCAGGCGTGGTCCAGAGGTGCTTCAACGTCAGCCGTCCCGGCATTCCCCTGAGCGCCTACAGGGACATCTCCGCATTCAAGGTCTATGCCTGCGACTGCGGTCTTCTGCGCCGCCTCGCCAAGGTTTCCCCCGAGGTCATTCTTGGCGGCAACGCCAACTACACGGAGTTCCGCGGCGCGCTTGCCGAGAACGCGGTGCTCCAGTCTCTGCTTCCGCAGTGCGAGGACACGCCGTACTATTGGAGCGCAGATGGCCGCGCCGAGGTTGATTTCCTGCTTCCGCTGCCGACGGAGGCCGTGCCTGTCGAGGTCAAGTCGGAGCGCCGGATCAGCGGCAAGAGCCTGTCCGTGTACGCGAAGAAATACCAGCCGTCACGGCGCGTCAGGTTCTCGATGAACAACCTCCAGCAGAACGACGGCCTGCTGAGCTGTCCTCTTCCATTGGCGGACTGGACCATCAGGCTGCTTGCCCTTTGCCCGCCTTCCACAACAGCAGCAGACGAACAATGAAGATACTCTGCCTTTCAGACCTGCATCTGCGGATGAATGATGTTTTGGACGCGATTCATCAGAAGCGCCTCACGCCGTTCCTGCAAAGCATACGGGATTTGGCCGAGGACACGAAGCCCGACGTGGCCGTGGTGACGGGCGACATCGTGCCGCCCCCGTTCGTCAGCAGCCTGAACGCCCTCTTCGGCAATCTGTTCCCCGCCGAACTGCCCGTGGTGGCGACGCTCGGCAACCACGAGTTCTGGGGCCGCCCCTTCGAGGAGACGCTGGAGG
>ERZ1034873.460-NODE-460-length-22304-cov-4.713021_pt1 | contig 22304 bp, 26 predicted proteins | sample MGYA00520689_ERZ1034873 | MGnify/ENA primary metagenome ERZ1034873 (study PRJEB33766, sample SAMN09781722) | gut metagenome | biome: gut microbiome | host: Homo sapiens | place: Madagascar | study: EMG produced TPA metagenomics assembly of the PRJNA485056 data set...
TATTTTAGAAAAAATCAATTTTTTTCTTGCATTTTATACATATATCTGTTAAGATAATACCGTTGTGAGCCTAAGGGATATAGGCTTAGTAAACTTAAGGAGGTGCTATTATGGCAAAATGTGCAGTTTGTGGAAAAGGCGCTCATTTCGGAAACAATGTGAGCCATTCTCATAGAAGATCTAATAGAATGTGGAAATCCAACATCAAATCTGTTAAATGTAACGTTAATGGAACACCAAAGAAAATGTATGTATGTACTTCCTGCTTAAGATCTGGAAAAGTTGAAAGAGCTTAATGAGTAAAGGAATATGAAAAGAACTGTCGTCCGACAGTTCTTTTTTGTTACAATCCGTATGGTATTGTAATTATAGTTTATCCTTCTATTATCTATCCTAACAGGAGCAAAACAGATTATATCCTATGATCAGACACAACAGGCTGATAATAACAGCCATGCAGTCCCCCGGTATCAGAAATGACAGCAAAATCCCTATCCCAATTAAAAATAACGAATAACCGATCACTTTCTTCATATGATTGTACCAAAAAAGCATATATTATGATTAATATATGCTTCTGGTTTTATTCTATTCCATTTTTATCTGCTACTCTGCTTCTTTTGTATTTTCCGACAAGATCGTTTCCATCTCATCTGCAGCTTTTTTCTTTGCTTCCTCATCCACCGGTGATTCCTTTGGAGCTTCATTCTTACTTGTGAACTTGTTTACAAAGTCCGGTACCATATCCAGCAGCTTTGTCATTCCATCCTGATTCTTAATATTGACAAGCTTTGTCGTACCATTCTGTATAACTAATACTGCACTCGGTGTGATCTTTCCACCGATTCCACCGCCGGCATTGTGTTTGCGATCCTGTGCAAATGCACCGGCACCTACGCCAAAAGATACATCCACAAGCGGAAGAATAATTGTATCTCCGATATGGATCGCATCTCCGACAACAGTCTTTGTTGTAATAAAACTGTCCATTCCTTTAAACAGTGACTCAACGGTTGAATTAAAATTATTCTCTGCCATATACTATTCCTCCTATTTTCTGACCTGATGGATCAGACCTCTGATATTCTTATCCTGCCATATGTGTAAGATGGAACGGATCAGATGGATCATCCGCACCTTACCGGCTGCCTTTCCATGTCCTTTTATATAAAATTCTTCGGATAAAAAATCTGGTATCAGTGTTCTTTTATCCCGATAGAAAAATGGAAACATACTGATAAATCCAAGACACTCGCCGGTCAATGCCGGATCTCCTGCCGAAAACCGCACCTCACCGCTGACCTTGCGAAAGCCATAATGACGAAGCAGATAGCGGATCTCACGCAATACCAGTGATGCACTTGCCTTGTTCTCTTCGGTAAAGATCAGCTTCCGAAACCGGCTGCATTTTGCAATGACATTCTGTATCGCTGTCTTTCCCTTTTTGATCCAGGATGTTTTTGATCCTGACTTTTTTTTTGGCTTTTTCCTTGATCCCGATTTTTTCTTCCATTGCAGCTTTTGCGGCTTTTCCTTCGGCTGTCCGGATCTTTGTTCCTGCTTCTGCGCTATGTCTGCTTCATCCGAAGATTGGTTCTGTTCTGTATCTGTGATAGAAAGAATCTGTTTTTCCTGTGAAGCCCAAGCGGTCTCTTCTGTCAGATCTTCTTTCTTCGGATCTTCTTTCAGGTCTTCTTCCTTCTCTGCCGCAGCTTTCTCCTCTTTCCCATCCGCATCATCTGCTTCATCCCCGAAACGCATAATGGGGATTCCAAACAGCCTCAGCCTGCCCCCCTGAGTTTCTTTATCCAATTCATACTGAAAGCATAAAATCGATAAAAGCCAGCCTGCTCTTACCCGCAGGTGATACGTATCCTCATATGCACCCTCGAGCCGATATCTGATAGGAATAAATAAGACTGCCAGAATCAATGCCAGTGCCACACCAAGCAGAACCAGAAGAAGGATTCCAAGCACTTTTAAGATTGTAAGCAATATGCTCATACTGCACTCCCTGACTGTTCCTGTCTGATTTTCAAATAAGCTTTTATATCAAATCCACCAGTTTCCTGATAAACCTCTTCGATAATGTCACAGCTTAAGTTCACCGCTTCATCCCTGCCTTTTGAAAGTCCGATAATATATAGTTCTCTTGTCGGATACCCCCGCTGCAAAAGCTCTCTTGCCGGGATAATATCCAACAGGTTCTTCGGATTCGATGCCAGTGCGATCACAAAAATATCCATCTGGCCTGCACGGTGTCTGATCTTCCACTTGATCTTTTCCGACCGATCCGCAATATTCTCACTCAGATATAAATCCTGATACCACTTCATCCGATACCTCAAAAATATTTATGTGTTCCCCAGAGATTATTCTTCTTCAGCTCCAGATACTCATTATAAGCTTTCTCCAAAATCTGCTTTTCATTCGCAAACTTCAGTAAATGATATGCTTCGTGATACTTATAGAATCCGGAATCAAAAAAGAACTCCTCCTTTTGTGGCTTGCTGTAATAACTATCCGCCATCATCAGATACCAGTGAACCTGCTTCTCCACGACATCCTCCGGTACGGTAAATGTATACTGACTCCTGCCAACGTACTTGATAATAGAGGCACTTGCACCTGTCTCTTCCAATACCTCGCGTAACGCTGTATCCTTATATTCTTCTCCCGGCTCAACCGTTCCCTTCGGAAGCACCCAGCCTTCATACCTGTTCTTAAAATTCTTATACAAGATCAGAATCTTACCTCGAAAGATTACTACACCACCACAACTTGTTGCCTGAATCATATAATTCTCCATTCTTGCGCTGCCTTTTGCGCATATCACTTGCGTGCGAAAATTCTTATTTTTCACACTGGCCTCCTGTTGTGGTCATTTCTTACATTAAAAATAAGTATAACGCTTTTTGTGTTATCTTGCAAGCATTCCACAGTGTGAATGCACCGGTAAAAACTACTGGTAATAGGCATCAAAGATCTGCTTTGCAGCAGGAACTGCAAAGGTACTTCCGGTTCCTGCGCCCTCCGCGATCACGGCAAGTGCAATATCCGGCTTGTCATCCCGGTGTGCATAGCCGACAAACCAGGAGTGGCTCTGGCTCTTATCACTCGAAAACTCTGCCGATCCGGTCTTGCCATACGCAGTATAGCTTGCACCCGCCAACTTCTGACCGGTACCATTTGTTACCACATACTGCATGTATTCCTGTAACGCAGATGCCTCTTCCTTCGTTAAAAATTCTTTCGAATAAACGGTTGGCTCGAACTGCTTGACTAATTCGCCCTCGGAGCTTTGTGTATGATCCACCACATATGGCTTCATCAGCACGCCGTCATTCGCAACCGCACTGGCGATCAACGCCATATGAAGCGGTGTAACAAGCGTCTCTCCCTGTCCGATGGCAGTCTGCATCGTTAGTCCGTTTGAACTGTCTGCATTTAATGTAAAACGGCTTTTGGTTGTTTCGATTCCACCTGCAGAGATCGTCTTATTAAACAGCAGATGCTCACAAAGCTTTGCAAAGCTGCCCTTATCAAGTCCGACACCGATCGTCGCATATGCCGAATTACAGGAATTGGCAAATGCTGTTTTTAAATCCTCTGCCCCATGGACAGAATTACCATAGCAATGGATCGTTGTATTATCGACCGACGCACTTCCGTTACACTGGAACGCAAAGGCACCATAGTCCGGATTCTCACGCATATATTCTAAGGTTGTAAAAATCTTAAAGGTCGATCCCGGAGGATAAAGTCCCTGCGTTGCACGGTTTAATAAGACTGACTCTCCTGCTTCATCCGCCGTGATGATATCCCAGTTCGTCTCTAAGGTATTCGGATCAAAATCCGGTCTTGATACCATGGCCAGAATCTTTCCGGTAGATGGTTCTAAGATGATCACCGCACCCTGATAGGTTCCAAGTGCCTGATATGCAGTCTGCTGTAAGGAAGTATCCAAGGTCGTCACCACGGTATCTCCCATACTCTTTTCATCCTGGATCTCATTGACCGCACGTTCCACGACAAAGGAATGGGAACGCAGCAGGTTAAAGTTCATCGCAGATTCGATGCCCGATTTTCCCTTTGAAGTATAACCAACCACATGGGAAAACAGATTGCTGTACGGATAATAACGTGTCTCATTTCCCTCTGCATCCGTATTCGTCTGTGCTAATACCTGTCCGTCTGCGGAAAGGATCTCTCCTCTTGTGATACGTGCCTGGAAGCTGTCCTGTCTTGCATTATAAGAGCTGTTGATAAAGTCTTCACTCTTTAACACCTGAAAATAGACCATATAACCCATCAGGCAGATAAAAATTGTTAAAAACAGATAGGTTACAACAGCAAACTCCCGGTTATTCACTGAACTTTTCGAATTCCGTGTCGAAGCCGGTTTCTTTTTTCTTCTTTTTTCCTGCACTTTGTTTCTTTCTTTTTCCTGTTTTACTGCCATATTCATTTTCCTCATCTTCACGCAAAATATACAGTCCCTGAATAATTCCAAAAATAATCAGTGTGCTAAGCACTGAACTTCCCCCGTAGCTGACAAGCGGAAGGGTAACTCCGGTAGACGGAATAAACTTTGTAACTCCGCCGATCGTCAAAAAGCACTGGAAACCGTATACCGTTCCAAGCCCGAGTGCCACCAGTTTATAAAACATATTCTTGATCTGCATTGCAATATTTAAAAACATCAGAAAACAGCTCGCACAGACTAAGATCAGACAGAGTGCGAACATAATGCCCATTTCCTCTGAAATAGCGGCAAACACAAAGTCCTGCTCCACGACCGGGATCTTCCCCGGCATTCCCTGATACAGTCCAAGTCCGAAAAAGCCGCCCGTACCGATTGCAAAAAGTGACTGACAGATCTGATAGCCTTCATTATCGATCACGCTGAGCGGATCACGCCATGCAATGACACGGACACGGACATGTGAAAACAGCTTATAGGCAACCACCGACGCCGCACTTCCGCATAAAATACCGCTCAGAAAATAGGACAGCTTTCCGGTTGCGACATAAAGCATAACCAGATAGACCACAAAAAAGATCAGTGCACCACCTAAGTCCTTCGATACCACAAGTATCAGGACATGCAGTGCCGCCACGAGTGTCGTTAAGATCAGATCCCTCAGCTTCACCGAAACACTGAAGCGCGCCGCAATGAAAAATACAAATAAAATCTTGATAAATTCCGATGGCTGTATCGTGATCCCCGCGATGGTAAATGAAATCTTTGCTCCATAACTGGTTGCACCTGCGATTGCAACAATTCCTAGCATTACGATGCCGAGTGCCGCGTACAGCCAGGTCAGCTTATGAAAAAACTGCAGTTTCCGGATCAGCATCGGAATGAGCAGTGTTATGATGATCGATATGGTTACAATGATAAACTGCTTGACTGCTTTTGTTTCATTTAAACGGGTTAAAATAATAAACCCGCTCAGTAAAAGCATACACATATTATTGATAACGAGCCTGGATGCCTTTGGATAAAAGATCTGGTAGCAGTTCAGCACTACGGTAACTAAGATCACCTGTGCCAAATAAAACAGGATCAGTGCAAATTCCTGCGTCACTGCAAAGATGACCACATATGCATTCAGATGCAGCAGATACATAAGCGCTGTCTGTCTCGCAAAGATCCTTGCCTGTTTTTCTTTTGATTTTCTTCCGAGCACCGAAAAGCATTCATAGGTATATCCTGCAAACAGGATGATCATAATATACTTCGATAACTCTACAATCAGATTTACCATACTTATTCCACTCCACGTTTATAATGTCCATTTGTATAGTCGGTTACATAATCTTCCGGATGGATTGCTTCTTCTCCGAGCACTGCCTTATCGTATGCACGAAGGATTGTTTTTACCTGTTCCTCATCTTCTATGGTAAAATGCATCCGGTAAGCATGCACGCCAAGCCGCCTGAAATCTTTTGCCAGATGCAGTAAAAATAACGGCTTTGCGTTATAGATTGTATTATAACACTCCATGCATTGATTTTTCACCGGGAACTTTACCCCATAACGGTCCTTCAGATACAGAAGCTGCGGCTGTCTGTCACAACCGGACACATTCTTATGTACACAGCCGGCACTTGTCATTAACGGCAGGGATCCGTAGATCATAAAATCACTTTCTTTATTCGAACGATGCAGCAGTTCCTTTTTATTCAATTCGACAGGAATGGTATCCCGTAAAACCCCAGTCTTACAAAATGCCTGCTTTGCCTGATCAGAATAGGTATACATATTGTGATCTAACCGAAGTTCTTTTCCATGCAGATCCTTTGCCTGTAAGTATCCCAGTTCATCATAGCTTTTTACAAGGAATCCATCCAGATCCGAGGTAAGCAGTTCCTGGATGATCGTCTCATAAAAATCTCTCGTACGCTTACGAAATACCGTCGGAAAAATATAGTATACACGCTTTTTCGCCTGCCTGCAGCTGGAAATATCTGTAAACAGATCACAAAGCAGCGTCTGATGCTCATACAGCGTGGCATCTAAGCAGATCTCATCCACAAAATAAGCCGCACATGCCGCGCGAAGTGCCGGTCTTGATTCGATCGAAACAACCAGCCGCGGATTCTTTTCATCTGCTTTTTCCGATCGCTGCTTCGCGTTCCCGGATGCCTTATCGCCGCACTCCGCTTCGACTGTCCGTCGGTATGGTGCTAAGAGCTTCTCTGTCAGTTCCTCTAATGCCTGCTGTCTTAAATGGTTTAAGCCTGCCACCGGGAGAAAGATATCCTCATCCATGTCGATCGTAAGTGTATCAAACACATATGGCGTATTTCCTGTCTTATGGATCTTATCAGCGATGTTTTCTCTGGTCATCGGACGGTTTTTCGCCTGATCCACCCTCGTTCCTTCCACCGAGACCGTGTGTTCACCATCGGTAACGGTAAGACCTGCATTCTGATTCTTCCGTAATACAAGATCTGCCCGCAGCTTCTTTTTGATCTCCTGATGCAGATAAGCATCCACCAGTCCGCTGACATCCGTCTTTTGCGCCTTGCTGTGGCTAGAAGATGCACCGGTCAACATATCCGCGCCATTATGGTGGTAATAATAACCGTCCGTAAAGCCATTCCGGTTTCCAAAGTCATAGAGTTTTTTCTCATCTGCCTTCGTTAGATGGTAGCCTTCCTTTCCTTCCATAAGATACCGGTCCATATACTCCCGGTAAACAGATACCACACCGGAAGCATATTCGATCGACTTCATGCGACCCTCGATCTTAAAAGAATAGACACCGCTTTCTGCAATCTCCGGCAGAAACGCAATCGTATTTAAGTCCTTTAAGCTTAAAATATATGGATTTTTCGCATTCAAAAGTGTTCCACGTCTGTCATATACTTCAAATGGCAGCCGGCATGGCTGGGCACAGCGTCCGCGGTTTCCGCTTCTTCCGCCTAGGATACTGCTGAGCAGGCACTGACCGGAATAACTGTAGCACAATGCGCCATGGATAAAGCTCTCGATCTCTACACCTAATTCCTCATAAATAACCCGTATCTCTTCCAGGGACATTTCACGGGCAGTTACGATACGCTCCGCTCCCTGCTCCATCAGAAATCTTGCGCCATCCACCCCGGTTACCGTCATCTGGGTACTGGTATGGATCGGCAACTCTGGAAAGTTCCTGCGTACAAACTGCATGACACCATAGTCCTGTACGATCACGGCATCTAAGCCTGCTTCATAATATGGCAGCAGGTAATCGTACAGCTTTCCTTCGATCTCGGTGTTTTTTAACAGCGTATTCACCGTTAAAATGATCTTGCGGTCATGGATATGCCCGTAATCGATTGCCTCTAAAAGTGCCTCTTCGTTCAGATTTCCTGCATAGGCTCTTGCGCCAAACAGCTCTCCACCCAGATACACCGCATCTGCACCCGCACGGATGACCGCCTTGCAGATCTCAAGTGATCCTGCCGGTGCAAGCAGCTCCAAACCTCTTTTTTGAATTGTCTGTTCTATGTTTCCAGTCCGTAATAACTTTTCTTTCACGTTAATATCCATACCTTTTCCCAGATGTCTGTCACGATACGAAAGGGACAGAAAGTCTTCTGTCCCCTTATCCTAATCCCATTTATCCGAATCTACGAATGCTTCTTATCCTGCCCTGCTTTGTTATGCCCTGTGTACTTACTCACTGTTTTGTCACTTACGGTCACATCCTTGGATGACATGTTGTCTTTGTTCTCACTGTCCTCTTTTTTCTGTCCAGGAACTTTTCCTAACAGGGCATCTTCTAAATTGGCTTCTAACTTTGTCTTATTCAAAAGCAGTTCTTTGTTCTCTTTCTCTAACTCCTTGAATGCCTTCTCGTCGCTTTCCATCTTGATCTGGTTCGAGATCAGATCATGTCTGAGATCGTAGATCTCCTTTTCCTTCGCCTCAAGATCCTGCTCTAACTTCTCTACCTGGCTTTTCGCTTTGAAGTAGTCATCTGCGATATTTAACTCTAATAAAGTAGACTGCATGTCCACCGGAAGTCTCTTATAGCCTTCTAATGTATCATATTCATTCCGCTTGTTGTTGATATAGGATGCAACCTTCTGCAGATATTCTTCACTCTCATAACCACTTAATGTATATACTTTTCCGCCAATGATTACCTCGGCATCTGTTTTCGCTGACATATTGTGTGTTCCTCCCTGTAGGTCTGTTAGATTTATTATAAATGTGTTCGTCCCGAAAAACAACTCTTTATTTTGTGATACCAAAGTGCTGATAGCCAAAATCTGTTACCACACGTCCCTTCGGCGTACGGTTGATAAAACCGTTTTTCACCAGATAAGGCTCATAGACATCCTCGATCGTTCCGGCATCCTCACCGATTGCAGCGGCTAAGGTATCAAGTCCGACCGGGCCGCCCTGAAACTTTTCGATGATCGTAAGTAAGATATTGCGGTCATTCTGGTCAAGTCCTAACTTATCGACCTCTAAGAGATCGAGTGCAAAGGATGCGACTTCCTTTGTGATCTTTCCATCATACTGTACCTGTGCAAAATCACGCACTCTCTTTAACAGACGGTTTGCCAGTCTTGGCGTACCTCTCGATCGTCTTGCAAGCTCCATGGCACCCGCCTCATCAATTGCCACTCCAAGCTTTGCAGCAGAATGGATGATGATCGTCTTTAATTCTTCTACATTATAGAACTCCAGATGATGTACCACACCAAACCGGTCACGCAGTGGTGCGGACAAAAGTCCGGCTCTTGTCGTGGCACCAACTAAGGTAAACTTCGGCAGATCTAAACGGATCGACCTTGCCGTCGCACCCTTTCCAACCATAATATCGATCACATAATCCTCCATTGCAGGATAGAGAACCTCTTCGACCTGACGGTTTAAGCGGTGGATCTCATCGACAAACAGCAGATCGCCTTCCGCAAGATTGCTTAAGATTGCTGCCATCTCTCCCGGCTTGCCGATCGCAGGACCGGAAGTGATCTTCATATGTACACCCATTTCATTTGCAATAATCCCGGCAAGTGTTGTCTTACCAAGTCCCGGCGGTCCGTAAAAAAGCACATGATCTAACGGCTCTTTCCGCTGCTTTGCTGCCTCGATATAGACACGCAGATTTTTCTTTGCCTTTTCCTGACCTATATATTCATCTAAGGTAAGCGGGCGCAGACTCGTTTCAATCTTAATATCCTCTTCCTGCACCTGCGTCGATATCACTCTTTTTTCCATCCGATACTCCATGCCTTTCTCATATCGTCTTACAGAAACGCCATTGATTTTAACGCCTGTTTTAAGATCTCTTCTACAGTACTATCTGCTGTAATTTCGATTCCGCTTAATACCTTTAAGGCTTCGGAAGAAGCATATCCCAAAGAGACCAGTGCGTCCACCGCTTCCTTCTTCTTACCCTTCACTTCGTCTTTTCCGGCATCTGCCGCTACATGCCCGGTCTTTAACTCGAAAGCTTCCTCTAAGCTTAACTTGTCCTTCAGTTCTATGATCACACGCTGTGCCGTCTTGCCACCGACTCCCGGTGCCTTTGCGATCGCCTTTGCATCCTCGCTTAACACTGCAAACCGTAGGGTATCCGCAGACATCACAGAAAGGATTCCAAGTGCGCCCTTTGGTCCGATCCCGCTTACACCGATCAAAAGCTTAAAGACCTTACGGTCATCCGGGCTTAAAAAGCCATACAGCATAAAAATATCTTCCTTTACATGCAGATAAGTATAGATCTTGATCTCTGCTCCGATCTCCGGAAGCGTCTCAAGCAGTGTAGCAGGGACACAGATATCATACCCGATCCCATGATTGTCTACAACAATATGATTTTCATCAATCACCTCTGCAAGCTGTCCTTTGATATAAGAATACATATATTTTCCTTTCTTTTCCTAACGGAACTGATCCGGTTTTAGCCTGTCTGACACTTCACCGGCGATCACACCGATCAGCATACCGGTGATCAGACCGGCAATGAGCAGAACCGGAATATAATAAAAGATACTGTACGTCTCAACGATCACCGATGCAACAAGGATCTGTCCGATATTATGTGTGATTCCGCCACAGATACTGACCGACATCACATGGAACTTTCCGGTCCGTTTTACCAGCCACATCACAAGAAAGCTTAAAATGCCTCCGGCAAAGCTGTATAGAATACTGAACAGATTGCCAAACAAAAAACCGGACAACAGGATCCGTAACATGGAAATGGCAAATGCTTCCTTCGCTCCGACTGCATAGAGCATGATCACCACGATCAGATTCGCCAGGCCAAGCTTTACACCGGGGATGCCAAAATAAAACGGAATCAGCGATTCCACATAGCTTAAGATTAATGCCAGAGCCAGAAATACACCCATGTAAGCGACTTTATTTTTCATATGACTAACCACGCCTTCCTATCTTGCCATTGAATCAAAGTTACTTTCTGATCCGCCTTCGATCGTTACAACCACCTTATTCGGAAGGCAGATAATACTCTCTGCACTTTTTGAGATTGCTTTCTGATGGACACAAAGCTTATCCGGGCAGTTGGCATCTGTCATATCTGCATGTCCGTCAGCAATCTGAAGGGTATTCGTGACTACGCCATCCTTGCGTATCTGTACGGTCTGCTCCTTTGACAGATCATATCTGCCGTACGCACTTCCATCGATTGTCACCACAGCATATGCTCCATTTTTTGACTGTAGGAAATACACTGCCACGGCACTGACCGCACAGACAAGAAGCAGAGCTATGATCAAAAGCAGATCCCGTTTTCCCGGTCGTCTTTTCATTCTGTATCCAGCCTTTCTCTTCGTGTGAAGCTTCTATTTTTCACACTGCTCTCCCATATAATAGAAGCCCTTGCACTCCTTTAAGCATACATCAACAATCTTACCGATCAGGGAACTGTCTCCCGGAAAATGTACAACCGAATTGTTGCTTAATCTTCCGGTTACCAAATTCTTATCATGCTCGTTGACATCTTCCACTAAAACCGGCAGTGTCTGTCCTTCATAGGCCTGTGCCTTTTTCGCTGCGATCGTCTGTACTTCGGCAAGCAGCCGGTCAAAACGTTCTTTGACTACAGTCTCCGGTACCTGGTCTTCCTTTTCGGCAGCAGGTGTACCGGTACGTTTCGAATAGATGAAGGTAAAGGCACTGTCATACTGCACCTTTCTTACTACATCCATGGTTTCTTCAAAGTCTTCCTCAGTCTCACCCGGAAATCCTACGATAATATCTGTTGTCAGTGCAATATCCGGTACTGCCGCACGGATCCTATCGACCAGTGCAAGATACTGTTCCTTGGTATAACGCCGGTTCATTTCCTTAAGCACCCGGCTGCTTCCCGACTGTAACGGAAGATGCAGATGCTTACAGATCTTCTTCGAATGCTTCATCACTTCGATCAACTCATCGGAAAGATCCTTCGGGTGCGAGGTCATAAAACGGATCCGCTCTAAGTCGTCGATCTTCTCGATCTCCTGTAACAATTCCGCAAAAGTAACCGGAACATCTAAGTTCTTACCGTAGGAATTGACATTCTGGCCAAGCAGCATGACTTCCACAACACCATCTGCAACCAGCCCTTCGATCTCACGAATAATATCCTGCGGCTTTCTGCTCCGCTCTCTGCCACGTACATACGGCACAATACAATAACTGCAGAAATTATTACAGCCAAACATGATATTGACACCGGATTTAAAGCGGTATTTCCGCTCTACCGGAAGTTCCTCTACGATCTGATCGGTATCCTTCCAGATATCGATCACCATCTTGTCTGATTCCAAGGTCTGAACGATCAGTTCTGCAAATTTGTAAATATTATGCGTACCAAAGATCAGATTAACGTAGCGATAGCTCTTTTTCAACTTCTCTACAACCTTTTCTTCCTGCATCATACATCCGCAAAGTGCAATGATCATATCCGGATTCTTACGCTTTAAGCCCTGTAAATAGCCGAGACGTCCATATACCTTATTATTCGCATTTTCACGTACTGTACAGGTATTGTAGATGACAAAATCTGCTTCCTCGGTATCCGTTTCCACATAACCAACCGCTTCTAAGATTCCGCATAATTTTTCCGAATCCCTTGCATTCATCTGACAGCCAAAGGTATTGACGCAGAAGGTCAGCTTTCTTCCCTTTTTCTCTTCTAAGCGGGCAACATGCTGCTTTGCAATATCCATAAAATAAAACTGTCTCTGCGGTTCCATTACCGGAATCTCAGCAGATGGTACGATTTTTTCCAACTCTTTCATACTTTTTGTTCCTTATCTATCCTGATTCTTTCTTACTTCCATTCTGATAAACAGTTCATCCTATGGGCGGACCTGTCCGTTTCCGTAGATCACATACTTTGTACTGGTAAGTGCAAGCAGTCCCATTGGTCCTCTTGCATGCAGCTTCTGGGTACTGATCCCGATCTCTGCACCAAAGCCAAATTCGAATCCATCGGTAAAACGTGTGGATGCATTGACATAAACGCAGGCTGCATCAACCTGATCTAAGAACTTCTCTGCATTTTCGTAGCTGTTTGTAATAATTGCTTCCGAATGACCGGTATTATACTTGTTAATGTGTGCGATCGCTTCATCCACATTTTTTACCGTCTTTGCAGAGATAATATAATCTAAGTACTCCGTTCCCCAGTCTTCCTCGGTTGCCGGCACGATGCCGTCTGTTGCAGCCGCAGCCTTTTCGTCTCCACGGATCTCAACCTGTTTTGCTAAAAGCTTTTCTTTTAAAAGCGGCATAAAACGGTCAACGATAGCCTCATGGATCACTAAGGACTCACAGGCATTGCAGACACCGATCCGCTGCGTCTTCGCATTAAAGATAATATTTAATGCCATATCAAAATCGGCACTCTCGTCTACATAAATATGACAGTTGCCGGTACCTGTCTCAATGACCGGAACGGTTGCATGATTGACAACCGCACGGATCAGACCTGCTCCGCCTCTTGGAATCAGTACGTCTACATACCCGTTCATCTTCATAAACTGTGCAGCAGTCTCCCGGCTGGTATCCTCGATCAGAGTGATCGCATCTGCGGTAACACCTGCCTGCTCTAGGGTCTTACGGATACTTGCCACGATTGCAATATTCGAATGGATGGCATCACTTCCGCCCTTTAAAATCACGACATTTCCGGTCTTAAAGCACAGTGCAAACGCATCTGCGGTAACATTCGGTCTTGCTTCATAGATGATTCCGATCACACCTAACGGTACACGCTTCTGACCGATCCGAAGTCCATTCGGACGGCACTTCATACCGGTCACTTCTCCGATCGGGTCCTCTAAGGAAGCAACCTGACGGATGCCCTCTGCCATCTGTGCGATACGTTCCTTTGTTAAGAGCAGACGGTCTAAGAGTCCCTGTGCCATACCATTTTTTCTTCCGTTTTCCATATCCAGCTCATTAGCTGCCAGTAACGCATCCATATCTTCGATCAGGTGATCTGCAGCCTGAAGAAGTACCTCATTTTTTTTCACAGTGGATAAGTTTCTGATGGTCTGTTCCGCAGCCTTTGCTGCCTTTCCAATCTCGATCAATTCCATTTCAAATCCATCCTTTCTGCTTTCATCTGATGCCTTTTGATCTTTCATCATTCATCTTCTGAAAGTCCTGCTGTTTTTCCTGCAATTGTGCCATTTGTATCTATTGTTTTTATTATTACTATTATTCCTTTTGTTTTGAGTTCGGACACATCTGCATGATTTCCTGCCTATTCTACATTTTTTGCAACAATGCACACCTCGCGGAGTAGAAAATCATGCGATGCATCCGCTCGGACGCAGGAGTTTGTGGCAAGTGCACACTTTATTTTACTTTGTTGCGAAATCATAAACCTGATGTTCCGTGATCAGATACTGCATCTGTATATCACCTTCCCAGTGAGCAATCTCCTCTTCCGTTACCTGAAGATCATACGCGATCCCTGCACGGATCAGCTTCGGATACCGTACAAAATACCGGTCATAATAACCCTTCCCATAACCGATCCGATTGCCAAAGAGGTCAAATGCCACACCGGGTACCAGCACAAGACCATGTGTCTCTTCCATTTTCTCCTGTGTCACCGGCTCCATCACATGAAAACAGCCTTCCCGTACTTCACTCAAGTCACGAATCCGGTAAAAATCCATGGAATCTCCATGCACGCGTGGAAGTGCCACCGTCTTTTTCTGCTGTAAACAAAATTCCAATATATGCAGTAAGGAAACTTCCTTCCCAAGCGGATAATAACCATAGATCACTTCTGTCTGTGCAAATGCCTCTAAACCTCTTAACAGATCTTCAATCACAGCGGAACGTTCCAGTACCTCCTCTGTGGTCAGTTCGTTCCTGCGTACCTTACATCTAGTGCGAAGTTCTTTTTTTGTTTCCATACTTTTCCCCAAGGTTTTCGATCGTTCCATCCGCATTTTTCACATCAATGTTATTCAGCTGACTTTTTAAATTGTTACGGACGGATGCAATATATTCCCCACGCAGTCTTGCCTGCTCGTCCTTTTCCTCCGGGGTCAGTCCTTCCGGGGTCTTAGACTTATGGTATAATTCATTGATTCGTCTGATTGTATCTTCGATCATACTCTGATTCCTTTCTAGCCCATACTCTCTTCAATAAAATCTGCAATGTAAAAATCTTCATTGCGGTGTGCCTGAAACAGCGTACCGACAAAATCCCCCTCAAAAATCTGATGCAGGATACCAACATCCCTGCCGTTTGCAATGATCATATCTGCCCCGGATACCGTTGCGATCTTGGCTGCGATCAGCTTTGTTGCCATTCCACCGGTTCCGACATCACTTCCGGTCGTTCCCTTTGCCATTCCCTTCACATGCTCATCGAGCTTGTCTACATATGGGATCAGCTTCGCATCCGGGTTCTTATGCGGATCATCGGTAAAGAGTCCATCAATATCAGATAACAGGATCAACAGATCTGCCCCGATTAACGATGCGACGATGGCAGACAGTGAATCGTTGTCACCAAACTGCATCTCGTAGGTAGAGACTGTATCATTTTCATTTACGATTGGGATCACACCCATGCGGAACAGTTCTTCAAAGGTATTCTGTGCATTCTTTCTTGCTACATTATCTAACATGGTATTCTTCGTCATCAGAACCTGTCCTGCCTGCTGGTGATACTCGGAAAACAGCTTCTGATACGTCATCATAAGTCTTGCCTGTCCAACGGCTGCACATGCCTGCTTCGTTGAGATATTCTTCGGCCGCTCGGTCAGTCCCATAGACTGTCTTCCGACAGCGATCGCACCGGAACTGACCAGACAGACATCGATTCCCTGATTACGGATGTCACAAAGTTCCCGTACCAGACGTTCTACCTTAAACAGATTTAACTTTCCGGTCTCCTGATGCTGTAAGGAGGATGAACCGATCTTAACTACTACTCTCTTTTTATGTTTTAACATTTTTCTTAACTCTGCATCCATGTTTCTGCCTTCTTTTCTATCCAGATTTCTTCGTTAAATTACATACATTTTTTACTTTAACACACTTTGTATGAAAAATCATCAAAAAAATATCTGATTACGCTTTCGGATGAGGTACAAAAGATCCCAGAAATAATTTTGTTGTGCTTCGTCTGAATTTAGACTATACTTACAACGTTATCTTTTGAACTACAATTATTCCATACAAAGGAGTCCATGATGAACGATAAATATAGAATAAAAAAATACACCGCACTCGTCCTGTCCCTGATCCTGCTTTGTACCGGTCTTACTCTGACCGGATGCGGCAGGAAGCAGGAACTGACAAAGTCCGGCTTCTATTTTAATACGGTGATTACGATCACCTTCTATGACAGTGATGATTCTTCCCTGATGGATGGCTGCTTTGCCCTTGCCGACCGCTATGAGAAGCTTTTTAGCAACACCGTAAAAGGCAGTGACATCTATAACATCAATACACACGCCACCAAGCCTGTCACCGTTGACCCGGAAACAATCACACTGTTACAAAAAGGGCTCGAATATGCCAAAGTAAGTGACGGCAAGTTCGATATCACGATCGGTAAACTGTCCTCTCTGTGGGATTTTGGCAACAATGAGGGAACTATCCCGGATGACGCCGATATTAAGTCCGCACTTGCCACCGTCGATTACCATGCCATCTCCATTGACGGAGATACTGTTACCCTGACGAATCCGGATGCCATGATCGATCTTGGCGGTATTGCAAAGGGTTATATTGCCGATCAGATGAAAGCATACCTAAATAAAAATGGTGTTACCTCCGGTATGATCAATCTTGGTGGAAATGTCTTAACTATCGGGGCAAAGTCTTCCGGGGATGCCTATACGATCGGTATCCAGAAGCCTTTTGCAGAGGACGGAACAGCCATTGCAGCAGTTAAGATCTCCGATGCTTCCGTCGTAAGCTCCGGCGTCTATGAACGCTGCTTCTATGCCGGTGATACCCTATATCATCATATCTTAGATACCGACACCGGCTATCCGTATGACAACGGACTGCTCGGTGTCACGATCATCTGCAAAAATTCCGTTGATGGTGATGGCTTAAGCACCACCTGCTTTTCCCTCGGACTGACCGACGGCATGAAGCTGATCGAATCACTCGATGATACGGAAGCGATTTTTATCACCGATGATTATAAGCTCCACTTTTCCTCCGGTATGGGCGATACGATCCCCTATACCGAGATGGACTAATTGTTTTCTGCAACCATATTGTTTACCCAGACCTGTTTTTTTACCAGGACAAATCCAATGATACACTTTACAATCTCGATCAACTGACACATCAGATAGACCGGTACGATCGGAAGGGTCGTCAGTCTTGTCAGAACCATCGCAAGCGGAATATCTACCACCCACACATATACACTGTCGAACAGGAATGTCACGATCGTCTTTCCACCGGAACGAAGCGTAAAGTATGCGGCATGCATAAACCCATAAAGCGGCATACATGCCGATGCCACACGGATAAATGACGTCGCATAGCTTCGCACCTGATCTGTTGTATTATAGATCTGCGGAAACAGCGGTGCCAATAAAAACATCACGGAACCGATCACGACACAGCAGAATATGGAAAAGGCGATCATCTTACGGTCCTTATCCACTGCTTCTTCCATCTTACCTGCTCCAAGGAGCTGTCCGATCACGATCGCAATTGCACTTCCCATTGCAATATAGACAACATTAAAGAGGTTCGCTACCGTATTCGAAATATTAAATCCGGCGATCACCTCAAGTCCTCTCGTCGAATAGCACTGCATCATGGCAGACATTCCGATTGACCAGAGCGCTTCGTTGAGCATCAATGGAAATCCCTTCATCATGATCTGTTTGCACAATGCTCCCGGAATCCGGAAGTGACGGTATGCGCCAACAATAAAGCGGTTCTTTTCTACATGGCGGTGCGTCCAGGCCACAACGATCATACATTCCACGATACGTGCCATAACTGTCGCAACTGCAGCACCAAATACGCCAAGCTTCGGGAAGCCGCATTTTCCAAAGATCAACAGATAATCAAATACCAGATTTACGGCAACGGAAGCGATTCCCGCCTTCATCGGAAGGATTGTCTCTCCCGTCTCACGCAGTGTCTGTGCATACGCCTGTATGACCGCAAACGGAATCATGGAAGGCATTACCACATACATGTACTGTTTTGCATAATCAAAGGTAAGCTTTAAATCTCCGGCATCACTGCCCTCGTGCAGGAACAGATTGATCAGATCGCCACCGGCAGTCAGTAAAAGTACCATGCCAACTCCGGTTAAGATCAGGCAGGATACCAGTTTAAAACGAAACGCATTCCGCACGCCCTCGTGGTCGCCCTTCCCGAAAAACTGTGCACCAAAAATACCGGCACCGGATACCGCTCCAAAAATACAGATATTATACACAAACATCAACTGGTTGACGATCGCAACACCTGACATCTGCTCGGTACCGATCTGTCCGACCATAATATTATCTAACAGACTGACAAAGTTCGTGATTCCATTCTGTATCATAATCGGAATGGCTACAAACAGAACCATCTTATAAAATTGTTTATCTCCTACATATCTTCTTATCCACTGTTTCATTTTCTAATCCCTTATTTTACTTTTAAATACTACTTTAACTATTTCTCTAAATCTGCCTTCGAAAAAGATGCCGGGAATAATTCTGCCAATGTCATCGCCCGGTAATCCATTCCCTTCCCGGCCATCAGAACAATAAATTCTTCCGGCTCGGCAAACTCCTGTAACACCTGTCTGCACACTCCACAGGGTGCAAGGTAATCATCGCCGTCTCCTGCAACTGCGATCGCTGTAAACTCCCGCTCTCCATCGGAAACTGCACGAAAAACCGCAGTACGTTCCGCACAATTCGTCGGTGTATAAGCTGCATTTTCAATATTGCAGCCCGGATAGATCCTGCCGCTTTTTCCAAGCAGCGCTGCTCCGACATGAAAATTCGAATATGGTGCATAGGACATCTTTTTTGCCTCGTATGCTGCCTGTATCAACTGTTCACATACTTCTTTTGCTAAACGCTTTTCTTCCATAATGTATACCACATCTTTCCCTTACACCGGTCAACCTTCTAAGATCGTAACCGCAGAACTTGTTCCCAGTCTCGTGCATCCTGCCTTCAGATATGCTTCCATATCCGCTCTGCTTCGGATACCGCCTGCTGCCTTGAGCTTCACGCCACTTCCGACATGCTCCTTCATCAGAAGTATATCCTCTAATGTTGCTCCGGCTGTTCCGAATCCGGTAGAAGTCTTAATAAAATCCGCTCCGGCATTCGTAACCACATGGCACATTGCAAGCTTTTCTTCCCGTGTCAGGTAACAGGTCTCAATAATAACCTTTAGAATCTTAGTTCCGATTGCCTGTTTGATCGTACGGATCTCTTCTTCCACCGCATCGTATTTTCCATTTTTCACATCGCAGAGGTTGATGACCATATCGATCTCCTCTGCGCCATCCCTCACCGCAGTTTCCGCTTCCATACATTTTGCAGCGGTATTCGCATAACCTAACGGGAATCCGATCACGGTACAGATCCGGATCTTTTCTCCATAGGTCTTATGCACTTCTGCAACATAGCAGCTTGGAATGCAGACAGAAGCCGTCTCATACCGGATTGCTTCTTCGCATAGCTTTACAATATCTTCCCATGTCGTGTATGGTTTTAATGCTGTATGATCTACATGATGATAAATTTCTCTCTTGTCCATGATTACCGTCTCCTTTTCAAATGGTATAAGCCCTATTCTATCCGAAACAGGAAAAAAAAGCCACCCTCTTTTTGGATTTTTCCAAAGACACACTTATTTCGGTATATTCCTTAAAAAGTTATAAAATTTTCTTGAAACAATTAAACTTTCGTTAAATTTTTTAATTTTTTCTTGTACTTTATTTCGTACATATGATAACATAGGTGCATATAGACTTGAAGGAGGAATTCTATGACTACAAATAAGTTTTGTGAAATCACACCTGAAATAATGAAATTAGCTAAATTAAGCTCCGAGTCTTCCTATATTTCACCTGATCTTTATAACAAATACGACGTAAAACGCGGTCTCCGTGATCTGAACGGAAAGGGTGTTTTAGTCGGTTTAACCCAGATATCAGATGTATGCTCCACGGAAGTTGTCAATGGAGAGACCGTTCCTGCACCGGGAAGTCTTTTTTACAGAGGCTACAATGTTCAGGATCTTGTTCGTGGAATTAGTCCCGACAGCCACTTTGGTTTTGAGGAATGTACCTACCTGTTACTGTTCGGCAAGCTTCCGACGAAGCAGGAATTGCAGGACTTTTGTGCACAGCTTTCGGAATATCGTACCCTTCCGACCAGCTTTGTCCGTGACATCATTATGAAGGCACCGAGTAAGGACATGATGAATACACTTGCAAGAAGTGTACTGACCTTATATTCCTATGATGACCGTGCGGATGATATTTCCCTTCCGAACGTTTTAAGACAGTGCTTACAGTTGATCAGTCTGTTTCCACTGCTCTCTGTCTACGGATATCAGGCATACCGTCATTATCACGATGGTGCAAGTCTTTATATCCACACACCGGATCCAAGTCTTTCCACCGCAGAGACGATCTTACAGATCTTACGTCCGGACAGCAGGTATACACCGCTTGAAGCGAAGCTTCTTGATATTGCGCTGATCCTTCATATGGAACACGGTGGTGGTAATAACTCGACCTTTACGACACACCTTGTATCTTCATCCGGTACCGATACATATTCTGTGATCGCTGCATCACTTGGCTCCTTAAAGGGTCCAAAGCATGGTGGTGCAAACATCAAGGTTATCCAGATGTTCGAGGATATGAAGACACAGGTGAAGGACTGGACGGATGAAGCGGAAGTCGGTAACTATCTGCGCGCCCTTCTTCATAAGGAAGCTTTTGACCACGCAGGACTGATCTATGGTATGGGGCATGCGGTTTATTCCCTGTCCGATCCGCGTGCAGTGATCTTCCGTTCCTTCGTTGAGAAGTTATCACAGGAAAAAGGTTATGAGAAGGAATTTGCATTGTACAGCATGGTAGAACGTCTTGCTCCGCAGATCATTGCAGACGAACGCAAGATCTATAAGGGCGTTAGTCCAAATGTTGATTTCTTCAGTGGATTTGTATATCGTATGTTAGACCTCCCATTTGAATTATATACACCGATTTTTGCGATCGCACGTATCTCCGGCTGGAGCGCACACCGTCTTGAAGAGATTGCTCACAATGGCAAGATCATGCGTCCTGCATATAAGAATGTCGGTGAACGCAGGGAATATGTTCCAATCGATCAGCGTTCTTAATCGGACAAAAAGGACTTTTAAAATTTATAACAATTAGCAAAATGCACAAAATATGTTCTGCAAACATTTGCATTGCTCCTTGCAGCTAAAAACGCAAATAAAAGTTTGCTTTACAATTTTGTGCATTTTACTTTTTGATTTTTACAAAATACCTTTTGACACCCAAATCTACAATAGAAGCTCTTATACGCATCATCAGCTCCTTTGGTGAAAACGGCTTGACGACATAGTCGTCGATCCCAAGCTCAAAGCCATGGATACGGTCATATTCTTCCCCGCGGGCAGATAGCATGATCACCGGTATATCCCTGGTCTGCTTCCACGATCTCATAACCTTCAAATTCACCATATTTACGAATGATCGCGCGGATCTTTTCTTCATCATCTACTACCGGAATTCGCTCCATCTGTCCTCATACCTTTCTTACGATCCTCTGTATATGGTTACCATACCAGCGCAATGTGACAGGCATGTGATGAAAAACTGATTTATAAATTCAGATACTGTTCTCTTGCTTTGCGCAGCAGACCAATAAAAAGTCCACAGGCAAGCAGGAAAACACCCAGGGATGCAATTCCAAACATCGTATTATGAAATCTGTATTCATTGACCATGTTACACACGCCGTAAAGCAGCGTCACAACCCCGAACACGATCATACGGTCTGCAACCATTGCAATGAAGCCCTTTTTATCCTTGCACTTAAACATTTCCTCCGGGGATGCCAAAAATGAGCTGACCTCTTCCTTTGCCTTCATCTTAATTGCCGAAAGTAATACATACAGTCCGTATAATGCTGCCGCGCCATCAATAATATACTGCCAGTTCCAATTACCCATCTTCTGTCTCCTTTTTTGCATTTTCTTCTACCATCATATATGATTCATTCTGATCCTGCAAGGTGGAATCTGCCGATTTTTCAGACAATTTGTCATTGAAAGTTGGAGGGTTCTATTG
>ERZ1034873.461-NODE-461-length-22242-cov-11.881282_pt1 | contig 22242 bp, 25 predicted proteins | sample MGYA00520689_ERZ1034873 | MGnify/ENA primary metagenome ERZ1034873 (study PRJEB33766, sample SAMN09781722) | gut metagenome | biome: gut microbiome | host: Homo sapiens | place: Madagascar | study: EMG produced TPA metagenomics assembly of the PRJNA485056 data...
AAAATTATCATTCTTCCAATACTGTTGATATTGGCCCCATTTAGTTTTATCGTCTATTTGGATATCTGAAAATCTCATTATACTTCACCCGTGACCTGAAACCAAAAATCGCCGTCTTGTTGATTAGTGGGCTGAGTTGTGGATACAATATAACCCGGCGAATATCTGTTGTTAAAATATTTCTGTACAGCTATAATAGTATCATTGATTGTGTTCAGATAATCGGCTGTAATAATCTTGCTTTGACTGTTTGGGATTTGTTGAAGAATATTTTGTGCCAAAGCAAGATTGCCTTCTATCATTGCGTCTTGATATTGCTTGATTAACGCCCCATCCGAAGCTGTGATTTCAATCATGCTTGGGAAAGTTTGGATTTGCGAGGGAAACAGACTCGGCACAGTTAATCACCCTTTCTTTCAATAATATTTGTTCGATTTTGTTAATATCTTTATACCAAATCTCCAGCAAATTATAGCCTTTTTCTTTAGCGTATTCCCTCTTCATTCTGTCACGCTCTTGTTGGTCTGCTAAACGTTCTTTTGTATTAAAAGTAGTAATCTTGTTATGATATTGGCCTTGATATTCTATCAATAAATTTTGTGAAGGGATATAAAAATCATAAGATAGGTATTGCCCCTTATATCTATACAAATCTTTCATTCTTTGTTGATAAATAAAGTTAATATTATGCTCTTCAAGAATACGATAAATTTCTTTTTCGCCTTGAGATATATTATAACAAAACGGGCATTTAGTTTTAGCGTGAACAATATGACTGTAAGTAATATAAAAAATTTTATTACTATGTTTTTTACAACTTAATTTTAATGGAATGTCTGCCCTTTTATAATTCTTATCAAGCCATATAAAACCTCGTCTGTCCAATTCATAATTCACTTTTTCAACGCTTAAACGTGCTTTTTCAGACGCAACCTTTTTAGAACACTCAGTGCAACGCTTTCCTTCTGTTAAATGTCCAAAAGAAATTTGACACTTACCATGGACAGGACATATATAATCTAATTTTTGCAAAGCATTTTTATAATCTTTTTCTTCTGTTAAAAGTTTATATCCTATTTTTTCAAATTCTTCTCTAACCTTACCGTAAGGAACTTTCCGTCCTTGCACTCGTTGCGTTTGTTTGCAATATGGACAAAAACAACGGACTCTGAGTGATTTAAGAGATATTTTCTTTTTATAATTTCTATGGTCTTTACAACACATCCATACTCTTTGCGTATTGCTTAAGCATTCTTCTAGCAAAATAAAGCCATACTTCTCAGCTTTTTCTTTATAATGTTGAATTTTCTGTTGTTTATCCATTTATAAAAATCTAATATCACTCCTTTACAAAATAGGATAATAAGGATAAAATGTAATCATTGTAATACTCATTGTTGAGCTTACACTGCCGTAATCAACAGAAAAAGATTTGATAATATATCTATTTGTTACACTGCCTTGCTTCGGTGCGTGAGACACTACGATGTTTACATCTATCCATGGGATAGGAACAACATTCAATGTGATATTATCGTTTAGTCTGCATTTCCAATATCCTTCAAGTTCAGCTCTTTGCTGGGCTAAAGCATCGGATGTAATATTGTCATAGTCTCCACCACATAGAACTTCACGAATAATACCTACAGGACCGTTTACATAAAATGGGCTTTCAGGATTTGTGTCTTGCCAAACGGATTTGGCTTGCAGACCGCCTAAGAGTTCAAATTTATCGTTACTGCTATTTATCGGAATTCTCTGAATAACATAATATTGATTTGCTTGCAATGTACCTCCGCTAACCTTCAAAACACCTATTGCCGTATTATTAATACTAATATGAAGTATCCCTCCACTTGGCCCACCGCTTGGCAAAGTAAAGCCTATTAAAGAATATTCTGAGTCTTGGTAGCCGGGGATATTAAATGAAACATTCCACATTACTTGTCCAACGTATGTGAAGATAGGATTAGCATCATAATATTGCACTTCGTGCGTCCGACCATAAACTTCAATATAATTCTTTACAGTAGTAAAATCTGTACTAACCATTTCGCCAGTGACAACACTATTCCAAATATCATCCGTAATCAATACAGGCTCATCTTCACCACTTGGAATTGGTTCATAATGGAAAACGCCATCCACATCAAAATACATTTGATACTTGGGCATGATATCTCTTAGCTTAGACAGAATATCAAACACATACCCACCTTGGTCGATTTGAATGTCATAAGGCACGGGTTGGATAGAATTGCCAACTTTACATTCTTCTACAATGTATTTGGTAAATCCGCCTAAAGCAAGCGTAGCAATGATAGCTTGTCTTACATTTTCGCCTTGTTTAATCACAGTAGTCATTCCGGGAAGTTGGCCGTTCCTAGCACCTGTTAGCTTAGACATCAAATCAAGCCCTGCAAAAGATAGCGTATGTGTAGTTGCATTATATTCATAGCTAGGTGCATCAATCAGATAAATTCCCTGATTATACCATTGAATTTCTTGGGTGTAGATGTTTTTAAGGCCAATGTAAAGTTGGATATATTTATTTAGCCAAATTCTGTTTCCTGCCCCAACTTCATATCCGCTATCTGTCACAACAAAGCTCACATTACAACTTCGCCTTAAATCACTATCTGCATCACACCGAACGCTACATGATAGCATATTGCCACTTAGCTCATCAACGACATTATAATTAAAATCAAGCAGATTTAATTTGATATATCGCTCTGTATTTTTTTGCTTAATGATGTTATAATCGTTTTGTGTAATATTTAACATAGCATCACCGTCTTGTGGGGATTAGGCCATTTTCAAACAAATCATCCTTATCATTAACGTCCCCAACTTCTGTCCATTCAGCACTGATTTTAACCATACCTTGCCCAAAGTTATTATCATAAGAAAGATTAGGATTGCCTGTAAAATAAGCAAGCCAACTATTGCCATTCATATCTTTAATGACTTTGGGCTTTTTATTGGTCAAGAAATCAAGCACAACTTTTTTCTCTTGCGTGATACCGATTCTATCAACCTTGTGCGTCTTTTCAAAGGATTCTGGTAGCACCCACCCGCCAATAGAGCCAGTCTGATATCGCATGATACTATTGCTTACAACAACAGGATATTTTCGGCCATAAGGCTGAAAAACGCCAATTTGTTGATTAGCTGTATTGTTATTGTATTCTACGCCAGCTCTCAACTTAATAATAGTATCAATATCCCCAATAAATACGCCTTCAAATTTTGACATAATGGATTCAATAATATAACTACCTTCAGTATCCTGCGTAACAGGCACAAAAGCATATTCATACTCAGTATCATATGCGGCTAAGTTATCAGTAATAATAAAGCTCAAATCTTCGACTTTATTAACAGGCAATTCACGAATTGTAATCCAATCAAATGTGCCTTTAATTCTACGTTTAACACGAACAGACGTTACATCATGGGCAATTTGTTCAACATTACCAGCAGAAGCGTTGCCATTAAATTTAGCATCCATAATCGTATCAACATCCCATGCTGTGGGGATGATTGAATTATAATCAAAAGCAACATTATGTGTTACGTTAAAATGGTCAAAAATGCCACCTTGCAACTTTGTGTTTGTTAAATTTTTAATAGTTGTAGGCGAGGGGTCGAGGGCGTTCCCATCGCTACAAAAATTATATCCAATAAAACCTATCACGCCTCGACACCTCGATTCTCTATCTTTAAATCATACAAATTATCTATTTTTCTTAGCCAACAAAACACTTGTTCATTATCAGCGGGAGGGCTGATATATTCTGATTCAATAGTGTACCCCCATGTAAAATTCTTGTTCACACACCGCATTTCAAAAAAGGCTCGTGTTTTAGTCTGTCGATAATAAATACTAACAATATCGCCATTTATATTAGAAAATCTAACAATTTCTTTGTCGGGCGTAAATTGTCTACCCCACATTCTCATTGTCCAATTTCCTGAAATTGTATAGCCATCAGCCCACTCTACATAGTATCCATTGTTTCTTAAATCAATTTCTTTGTTATCAATATAAGTAGGATTTTGTGGGTTTGTTATACCATCAATACCAACAATATTCGACTCAATCGTGATATACCCACCACTACAATTATTTGTCAAGAACAAATAGCTGAACGTATTAAACGTACTATAGTTAGTAGTGAACTTAATTCGACCAGTAGTGATTTGAGTGCCGCCAGACGTTACACCATTGACTTCAATAAAATAAGTGGAATTATCTTCAAAGCCACTGAACAGATAAGTTCCAGTAAATGGCAAAGTTGTACTTGAATTATACAACGTATTGCTTGTGCTGATTAAAGCCCCACCAGCATTATACAAATTAAATACATAAGCATTCAATGTTTCACCTTGGGCTTGATTGTAAGTAATACTAAAAGCAAAGCTACTGTTTGTAATAATATTGCCTACAGGCATATTACTGATTGTAAAGCTAGGTTGAGTATAGCAATAAAACTGAATTGCCGCAGAAGGATTAGATTTATTGCCTTTTGCATCTACGGTCTGTAAAGTTGCTTGGTAATAAGTACCGTTTGTTAATGTTCCAGCAGGAAGCGTATGCTCAAATTTATATGTATTCTGTTGCTGTGAATACACAGTCGCAAGAGTAGCATTGTTCTTGATTGTTAAGATATTGCCGGTGACCTGATTCCCGCCAATAGAATAGAATGTGAATACTTGAGGCTGACTTGCATCAAATGCTGGAATCGAATATAATATAGGTGTTGTTAAAGACATTGTTTTTCACCTACTTTTTGTTTCTTTAATTAAAAATAATAACACGAAAGACTTAATGTTTTGCCAAAATCTTGACTGCTACTAGCTAACCACCTTAAGCCAATAGTGCTGCTGATATTTGGGGAATAGATAATAATAGGAGGCGCTAATTGAAGCGCATTTATTAGCGGGACATAAAAACTATTGTATTCCGTAACAACATTATCTTCGCTGTCGACCATAGTCCCTGTTCCACTCAACCTGTTTTCATATAAAACACCTGCAATTTTTTCTTTACTGCTAGAGGAAGTTATTTTCAGTGTCAACGTACCTGGCTTCATAGTAAGTAATTGTTGAATTTGCTTTAAGTTCACTGCATCACTATCTTCTGTTCCATCAGCCACACCAGTAATCCTAACATCATTTACCATAAGGCTACCGCTAGCACGTTCTGTGGTTTCCAAGCTAATAACACCATTGCTGGCTATAATCATATGAGTAGAAGCATTTTGATTGCCATTGTTTACATACATACTTAAAGTGCCATTAGTGCCATCGGTTCCGCTAGCTATATATACGCCTTGCCCAGAATCACCTTTTGAAATCAGGAAATTACCGCTAATTTGAGTAAAATTATAGTTTCCATCACCATAGCCAATAGAATAACCTTCATTGAGTGTAACAGCACCATTCTTAACCGTCAAAGGCCCCACAACGCCGCCCCAAAGACCTACGGGACCGGTTACATATCCTCCACTTAACTTCAAATACTTCCCATCAGGGTTAATATCATTAATTCCAACACTAGCCACATCGACCTTGCCACTAGCATTACTGACTAATACTTTACCCGCAGTCAAGTTATTTTCAACAATCGTACTAGCTGCACCAACAACCGTATCTTGCTTTGAACTTAATGCTGTCTTAACACCGTTTACGTCTGTTTTTAATGCGCCTACATCTGTGTTTAAACCTTCAATATCGCTTTCAGCCATTGCGATATTATCTTCATTTGTTTTTACTCTTGTTTCAAGAGAATCTATATCTATTTTACGAGGAACAGATAAATCTTGATTGTATTGTCCTATGTTTTTCATTGTTTCACCTCGATTGGTTTATAGGTTCATTCATGCAGCTTAATATCCATGTTGTTACCTCCTTATAGGTCAGCGGAAAGGTCAAGGTAGTTTTGCGGCTCTAAAAACGCTTCAACCGCGTCACCTGTGGTTAAGCCGCTTGTAACACATTTTAGTAATGTCGCTCCAACGCCGCCCGCATCAATAATCGCCGTCGTACTTACGAAAATTGCAACGTCAGAATGTCGCAATATGATTCGTCCTGTTAGAGAAGCCACCGGGTAATTCGTCCGCATTTTAGTAGGTAGAGGAACCATAATAGAAGCGTTTTGACTGTCGCGTGCAACGCCGTCACCGATGATACAGTAGTCCGTATTGGAGAAACCGAGCCGCACAAAATACCTCTGGCACCTCCGCAGCTGCTCCCCATAATCAGGAATTTCATTCAATACCCAATTGCCATTTTCAAGATGAGCGAGAGTTTGAGTAGAACCGAATTCGAGTTTGGCGGCATAAAATGCGACATCTTTGTTGGGGCATTGCAAAAACACAGTACAGACACTCTCTGCATTTTTCCTGGTAAAGGTCATCGATACTAAGTGCTTAGTGTCGCTGACAATGGGCTGACTTATATAGGTGTTATCCGAGCCGATAACTAGATTTGCGCCATTGCCATTCGCCATAAGCGTCGATAGCGTATAAGTACCAACAGGTATATGCTCCAATTGTTCTTCTAAATTCCTCAGGATGGTTGCGTCTCCCGCGTTAAATGTAATATAGTCCCCATGCACTATAAGAGTGCCCGAGGAACCAATCCTCCACCTGTCCACCGTATACCCCGCACCTGTATAACTCGTCTGCCCTCTCTGATTGACCGGATTTGCAAAATACCAGTTATCCAGCAGATTAGGATTCACAGTAAACCTAGGTGGAACAATAACAAAAGCCCGTGACATATCATTACTAGGCACAAAAATTCTATATAATCCATTTACTTCAGGTGGGCTACCATAAAAATATACTGTCCCACTCACACCATTTGAATTCATTACACAAGTGTTGTTATTTATATTAACAGATGTACAGATTCCTGTCAATACTTTTGTAATGTTTTCTCCAATTTTTTTATCGGCAAGAATTTCTATAGCATCAAGAATTTCATTATTTGTATCCACACACTCACCTCTTTATACAGGAGAGGGCGCATGGTTACGCCCTCTTATATGCTCTTTGATATGCCATTTGCCGTAGACCAGTAATAAAATTTTGTGCATTGGTCACACTAGGCAAAGACAGATTATCAATGTTAAATACGTTATTCATGCTTTGTGCAAAAGCACCAGGATTGATTTTGCCCCAATTCCAAAGATTCCTTGTAATGTCAGCAGGAATGATACCTTCCCCACCGCCAAGAACTCTTAGTTCAGGGCCTCTTTCGCCAACTAAAGACAAGCCGGGTTCAGCGTTCAGAGTACCATTCGCATGGCCTCTTGCGGCTGCGGCATTAGACACCCAATCAGGCGCGCCGTTGTCTCTAAGCCAATCAGAGTCGACATGGCCATCTCGGTCTTTATCCATGTCTTTACCGGGGCTATCATCCTTATAATCAACTTTTCCATCGTCTCTTAAAGAACCGCCTGAACCAGTACCGGGGTCATACCCACTACCACTCCATGCAGTACCATCGCTATTCAAGCCTTGGCCTTTGTAATAATCTTCAAGCGTTTTGGGATAACCAGCATCCAGCTGAGATAGGATATTATTATACTTATCAACAAAATCTTGAACATTCGTCAATCTAGTTTGCCAATTCTTTTGCTCAAGGTCAACGCCCAAGACTTGCTGGGCAATGAGTTTATCTTGTTGCTCTTGATAATCAGTTGTTACTTTTTCCCATTGCTCACGATACTTATTCCAGCCTTCGATTTGTTCATCAATGGCCTTTAAAGCATTTTCTTTTTGCTTGTTAAGATTCTCTGTTTCTTTCCTTAGAGCCTCTTCACGATTATAAGCGTCAAGTTGGGCTTGAGCTTCAGCAATAGCTTCTGTATCTTGCAAATATTGAAATCGGCCATCTTTAAAAACATACAGAGTCTTATCTTGGGCTTTAGCAAGATTTTCTAGTAGTTCTTCCTTTTGAATCTGCCTATCAAGCTCATCGTTGGTATCTTGTAGAGCTTGAATTTGGTCATCATAGAATTTTTCTGTTTCGTCTCTTTGCTTATTCAGCTTTTCGACTTCTTCGTCAATTTTCTTTAAGACGACATTTACGGCAGTTTCATAGTCGGATTTTTGCTTTTCTAGCCTTTCTTCCCATAACTTCTTTTCTGTTTCATATAGTTCCTCTGCACGGGCTTTTGCTTTTTCAAGGCGTTCTTTTTCAGCCTCTTCAGCTTCTTTGTCGCGTTTTTCTTTCTCCTCTGCCATTTTGTCTTGCAGAGATTTAATGTTATTAGCGTAGTCCCACCAAAGGATACCGAGTTGACGAACTTCTTCACTTTCGTTGCCAAGATTTAAGGCTCGATATTTATCTGCTTGCTCATGAATAGCCTTTTGAATCGCTATCATTTGATTGATTTGTTCTTGGTCTGTCGCACCAGATTTTTCTAGCAATTCAAGTTTATCTTTTAAAAGAGAAAGTTGTTCTTTCCAGGCTTCTGTAGATAGCTCTACGGCAGTCTTTTCTTTCTTTTGGGACTTGGCCGCTTCGTTAGAGGCGGAAGAAGATTTGGTGCTGGGGGTTGTTGTAGGAGTGTATGTAGACGGGGTTCCTTTAGTGGTCTTAGTGGAAAAGTCAACAGAACTCATCCATTTATTCCACAGACCACTTAGGATTTGGTTAGAAGCATCTTCCATCTTCATTCCTTGGTTGGTTAAACGTCTAAGGCTTTGATTATATCTAGCTGCACTAGAACCAAACCCGCTAAGCAAGTCTTGTGTCACACCAGCCGCAGCCGCAATTTGCTTTAAAACGGTTAGCTTTTGAGTGCCATCGATTGCTTGATTATTAAACGCAACAGTTGCCGCAACAGCGTTATACATTTCTGCAACTTCTTCTTTTGTTGCGCCAGTTACGCTTTTTAGAGCTTCTACATTTAAATAATGTAACCCATTAACTTCACTAATCGCAGAAGAAAGTTGAGGATATTTGTTTGTTAAAGCCGTAATTTGTTGCTCAGTTAATGCGGTTTGCCCAACGGCTTTACTTACTAGTGTTGTATAAGTTTCATACGTTGTATTTAAAGCGTCAAGCGTATCTTTGGCGTTGTTCTGAGAATCGCCAAGAATATCATGAGCATCTGCCAAATCACCAAGTTTCTTGGTTACTTCTTCATAATCCGCTTGCTGTTCAGTAGTTAATTCATGATTGCTTTTTAACGCTTCATCAAGCTCTTTAGCTCGGGCGATAAGCTCATTTTCATAGCTGTCGCCAACTTTGTAGACTTGCTGTTCATTTGTTTCAAACACAAAGCCAAGTTCTTCAAGTTCCTTTTTTGTTTTTCCAGCCGCTTCGGGAATAATAGTCCCTAAATAATTTGCTAGCTGTTCATAACTAGAAAAGTTTACGTTGGTAACTCTTGCTAATTGTGCCGAGCTTAAACCTGTAGTATCTTTAGAAACACCATACCTCGTTTCAGATATAGTGCCTCCAGCCACAGCATTTTTAGCCTTCTTTTGCTGTAACTTTTCATACTTGTCTATCTGTTTTTGAAGTTCTTCGTTTTCTTTTTCAAGAGCATCTTTTTCAGATAGAATTTCAGTAGTTTTTTCGTTCCAAGGAAGAGCGTTAATTTCTTCAAGCCGTTGTTTGTTGGTTTCTAGCTTATCATTAGCTGACTGAATTAAACCATTATATTCCTCAATAGATTTATGTGTATCATTATACCAATCATAAACCGCTTTACCAACTAGGCCCACGGCTATAGCTATACCAGCTATGATAGCAGCATATGGGGCAAAACCACCTAAGATTGCTAAGAAACCTTTTACACCACCAGCGGCTACAGCGGCTTCAGAGCCAATTCCCGTAAATCCCGCAACAAAAGCAGGAAGGAATTCTTTAGCTACTCCAGCCGCACCAATAAGCGCTGTGGTCAAAAGGCCAAATTGAATAATTGTTGCGCCTACTTTATTGTTTGCTAATCCAAGACCATTATTAGCAAGATTTAAAAAGGCGCTGATTAAATCTTTGCTAATGACACGATTTGATAAGTCTTGAAATGTTGCTTTTAGATTGTTTGTCTGTGCTTCGAGGCTCTGCATATAGGCTTCGTTCTCTTGAACCGCAGAACCAAGAGAATTATTCATAGCCGTGCCTGTAGCATCGGTCACAGTTTTGAAATTTTCTAAAATTGCCGCTAGATTTTGAGTCTGATTCGCCAAAATGTTAGACTAGGTTGCTAATCTAGCCAAAGAAAGTTTTTTGTAATTTATCTTTATAAGTTCCACTATTATATAGCCAAAAAGGCAATCTTAACAGGACATAACCATGGTCTTTACAATATTGTGTTTTGATGCTGTCTCTTATTTTTTGCTCTTTTAAATCTTCTTCGTCTGTCCATTGTGTTATATAATAATGCTGGCCTCCATCAGGTTCAATTAAAATAACATTATTTTTCCATTTACAATAAAAGTCAAAAGGCAAAGACCGTTTATATTTGCAATCTGAAAAACGATATTGGGCTTTAAATGGAATTTGATTATCTTCTAGCCATTCCCTTGTTAAAAGTTCAAGCCTTGATTCTCGTTTTGAACAAATAGGGCATCTATAACGGTTTAAATTTAAAATCTCATTTGCCTCTACCACAAACATTTCGCCACATCGGCAACGAACGATAAATGAAGTTTTCCTATTTTCTTCTTTGCAATATTTTTGTTTTATAATTTTTAATTGTAATCCATTATCATCACAGGCTTTTTGAAGATTGTTTATCGCATAAGGATTTGTTGAAGAGAATTTATTGTTTCCAGCGTTGCCAGAATTTAATGAATTTAAACTTATGGCGTATTCATAATCATCACTATCTTTGCAATGAAGTCTTGCATGACCTCCATCACAATTAAAATTTTCTTGATTTTCTAATAATTTAAAATTCTTATTACTAAAAATTTGCTTAATTTCTTCATAAGTATAGCTTCTATCTTTTGCGGCTATACCAAAAGAGCATTTAGGACAAAAATGTTGATTCAAAGGTTGCGCAATCCAATGACACCATTTCTTTTCATATATTTTGTTGCATTTAGGACAAACAAACTTAACCTTATTTGTTGTTGCCTCTTTCAATTCTTCATCTGTTGATAAAATCTTAACATTTTCTTGAACTTTATTTGCAAACAACTTCATGTTATAAGGTTTGAAAGGATTGTTTTTATTCCATCTATCAAATCGTTTTGTTCGTTTATCAGCGACAGCGCCATGATAACAAAGATAATATTTATAGCCTTCTTCGTCTATACAATTAACTTTGCAATAAGCATCTTTAACTGCTTCTAAAGGCGTTAGACCTTTTTCTAAAAATTTCTTTTCAAAATCCAAAACTTTCACCTATTACTAAAAACTTTCTTTCTTACAGCTTTCCTGTAATGTTCAGACTATATCTTCATTGGATACTCAATGTTGAAGCGCTTCCAATTAAGGGACTCTCACCCGCCACTTAGCAATGTGGCCGTACTCCTATTGCCGGAATGGCTACCCGGCCTATGGGATAGTCGTTGAGCTTTCATCCGTTCTGGATGCTTAGTTGCGTGATTCCCCAATCTTCATATATTTTACCATACCATAATGATTAGTTATGCCATCAATATATTCCTATATTGACTTGGTTTATGAAGCTCTCAGTAGGTTCCCGCAGTTCACTTCAAAGGGGCACATCTACCCGCCTGTTGATTTAAATAATATGCTTGCTCATTCTTACTTAAATCTTTCCATTTAGGAGCTAAATCAGTTAAAATATCATACAAAGACCGAATTTGTCCGGTCTGCTTATCATATACATCAATACCGTGTTGTTCGTACCAATCAGATAATGCTTTGCCAACAGAAGATGATTCATCTGTGACTTGATTTAAACGAGATTGAACGCTTACAAGTCAAATTCTTTTTATATGCTCGTTACACATATAAGGCTTTCGCCCTCATAGTTTCCCATGAGATGAGACCATTTCTTCATCTTACAAAGATGTTTACCATTTCGATTTAAGGGAATTTCACCCGCCACTTGGCCCTACTTCTATTGCGGTTACGCCGCCTATGGAATGGCCGTTTGACGCACTCCTGTTCGGAGCTTTGCACCCAAACATCCATTATAAAAACACTTAGGCTTTTGGCCCTATGTCATCTCTATCGTTTTTAACACTTTCGCACATTCACGCTCGTCAATCTTTCAAGACCACGTTGTAGTGATAGAGCTTTAGGAATTACTGGGTTTAGATAAATACAAATAGTGCATATCGCTATACACTTAGGGACTCATTTTCCCCGTGCCATCTTACTGGCATTTCTTGTAATTTCAACGCCCCCGGTCATCAATCCGAGTACTTCATCCAGATTATTTCCACCAACACTTAGCGCTGAAGATACTAATTGCAAGCCTTGCGCGAGGTCTGTTGAGGAAACAGCATAATTATTCGAGACCTCATTGACTTTATTAATAATACTCTCGGCGTCAGAAGCATCAATATTGAATGCCTTCATCTGAGAAATAATAAAATCTGCGCTTTCTCCTGCGGTCATTTCAGAGTCAGCAATGTTTTGATATAACGCTGCAATTCTAGCTAATTCAGCACTATCAGATTCGTTATAACCAGACTTCTTAAAATTGGTTGCACCTTCAACCATTTCCGACGTTTTAATGTATTAACGTTTTCTTGTTTCAATTAACCCATAATTATCAGTATAATCTTGTGTTCTCTTCATTTGCTTTTTAATAATTTTCTGACCCTCTTTAGTCTTGGCGGCTTTACAATACCCATAAATCCATATGATAGAAGGAATTGTAAAAACAATTGTAATAATAAAAGCCAAAAAAGAAGCTCCAGGGTCATCACAAGTGAACATAAGAATAGGTGCAAATAAAACAAGAATACCAATAATCAATGCTAACATATCAATTCCTCCTTGTGAGTATACATTAGCACATTGTGTTTTGTTTATCAATACATTTTCATAAATATTTTCATATTTAACCCGAATAATTCTTTACCCAATAATCGGAGGGTTCCCCTGTATATTCTGTTGACACACCCCTCATCAGGGCTTTGCGACCAAACGGCCATTATGACAATACTTAGGTCTTTCAACCATATATCATCTCTATACTTTTTAATAGTTTCCCACAATCACACCTAGGCATATCTCATCCTTATGTTGTTGCTATAGAGCTTTAGGCTGTACTGGTTTTAGGGGGATTCTTAGTGCTGGTTTACCATCCCATCACTCCGGGCCTGACACTTTGGTTTCCCGGTACGCGAAACAGTGCGTCCAATTTCAGACAATTTTTCTTGATAATCGTCTAAATCTTTGCCACGTAAATTACTGACTTTCTGAAATTCTGTCATAGCAGAATCAAGGTCATATACTTGTTCTACCATTGAACTAGCGATTTCAACGGTCTTGCTTAAAATAGCATTAGCTGCTTGATAAGTAATACCAATTTTATCACCAGTGTTATTAACACCTTCAGCGGCTTCGTTAATCTTATTTAAATTCTTTTCGGCAGAGTCATCAATATTGACTTTTAAATCAACTTTCGCCTTGTCTCCAAGGCTTTTAACAAGAGCATTAAGTTTTTGTTGTACTTCTTTTTCTTTAAAGTCAACGTCTACGATGATATTGTAATTTACAGCCATAATTCACCATCCTTAATCGTGGTTTTGGCTTATAATTCGACTCAAACCTATCAATATGGCCTCCGCTTCATCATCTTCCGATTTCTTGCTTTTAGGCCCATACCATTTTAAATCTAAGCCAAATTTTCCATTTGCCATAATAATAGCTTTTTCTTTCAATACTTCACGCTTCAGGCCGGCCCTAGTCCCGTCATAAAGGCCAACAGCCTTTCTCCACTTTGAAGGCGACAAAAATACAGGTTTGATTTTATACCCTGCGCAAAGACATAAAAGCATCCCATGTACTGCACCGAGGGTCTCTAGTGTGTGGCTTCCAGGCTTTAAGGGCATCGCTTCAGCGCAAATTGCATCAGGATTATAGTCTTGAATCAATTTCATAAAAAATACAGATTCTTCCATAATCCTGTCACGCCAATCTTTAGCCTTTGGCTTGATACAGCCATGTGCTATCAAATTATCATCTTGAAACACAGCCCAACCAGAACTAGTAGTAGAAGCGTCTATACTAATAATTATCATTTTATTTACCCTTTGTATTTATCATTCCAATACCAGCTTGTCGCCGTTGAAAAGTTATACCTTGCTTACGCATACCATCTTCAAACAACTTTCTCATATTGTCTTTCCCAAGCCATTTAATTAAAGCCGTCCAAACATCACGTTTCTTCGTCCATGCTTGGCCTTTGAAGCGAGGAGCATTCTTAGCATAACCAGATTGATAAATAGCACCAGAAAGCCCCTCATAAATCACTTCTGTAAGATAAGTTGTCATAGGCTGTCCATCAATAATCGAGCCATGATGTTCATCGTTTACAGTTAATAATCTTGGGTCAAATTTAAATGTGCCTTCAACCACATTTTGCACAGTTTTAACATCTGTATCCCAGGCTTGCTTAAACTCGCCTGTACGGCTATATTCTTCAGGAGTATAGCTTTCATAGACAATTTGACGGACTAATTCTCTATTTTCATTCCATATCTTTTGTACAACATAATCAACAGCATTTTTAAGTAATGGCATGAATATTCTATCTAATTCAGCATCATTTCTTGCGCTTTGTGCCATCCTTAATCACGCCCTCAATCTGCTTTTGATACTTAGGCCAAAGTTTAATAATATCGCCAATAAACTTGTTCATCGAGGTTGCATAACTAATGGCTTCATACAGCTGGTCAATATTCTTAATAGAACACATAACCTCTTCAATCAAGCCACTAGTAAGCAAAATGTCATGACCATATTTTTGAAGCTCATCCATACTAATACTAGTCGCATACTTCAATACAAGCATATCAATATTAGTTTGTCTTTCAGCCCAAGAGTCTAGTTTTACAACAGAATCAGCAATAGCCTGAATTTCAGCATAAGTCAGATAATCATAAACTCTTACACCAAAATCTTCAATTACATGGTCTTTTCTCTTAATTTCCTTCATTTTCCATTTACTCCTTATTCTAAGAAATCGTTCTTTTCGAGACGTTCCTCATAATTTCTTTTAATCAGTCTAGCTGTGGCTTCGGTCACATTATTAGCAAAATTTTGATGCACTTGACAATATTGTTCATATTTCGTAATGTTCATTAAAGTTTGGTCGAAATGGTCTTTGCTATGCCTGATACCATGTCTAAGTTCATCCCCAAATCTTGTAAACTGTGTTCGACAATTCACAATAGCATTTTCTTTGACTTCTGTATCTAAACAATCAATCTTATTCTGAACATTACTTAAATTCTTTTCAATATCTTCAATTTTCTTTAACATTTCGCCGTTAATGCCCCGGCCAATAGCTTTTAAAATAACAGAATAGGGGTTCCATTTAATTCCTGATTTTTCAATAATACCAAGGACTACAGCTATGATTGCAGCAATCCACCCAAAATTTTTGCTCAAATCAATGCTAAAAGTCTCCAACATTATCTCACCCCACACCGTTTATTATTTGCGAATTTTATAGCCTTCTTTCACCTTCGATACTTTTACATATAAAGGTACTTCGTCAAAAGGATTCTTGACTTTAATTGTAATATCATTATAATCAATATAAAGATAATTTTTGCGCACGTTTACAACCTTGTAATACCCTTTTGGGATTTCTGCCTTTTCTTTGACTCTACAATTTAAAGGCATATTTTGAGACGGCTTGAAAGCCTGAATTTTATCGCAATAATAAACATAGGGACAAACTGTTTGTGTGACTCGACATTGATTTTTTTCTACATATTCACACATTTTTATCACCTTAAAAAAAGAGGATAGACAAAATTGCCTATCCTCTTAATATTTAAATTAGGTTACGGTTACATTGACGTATGCAGGAGAAACATTGGAATCTTTTAGAGCTACTTCAATTACCGCGACACCAGAAGTAGCACCAGCCTTTACTACACCGTCTGGGCCAACAGTTAGGTCAGTAGCGGTAGCTACAGGAGACTGCTCCTTAGTAAAGGTGAAGTTGCTATTGTCCTTCCGCTGAGAAGCCATGCCCTTGCCAAACACGGCACGAACAATTAGAGCTTCAGAAGCGCTAGCAGCTAGTTCTAGGTCAGCGTTTTCCACAGCGATAGCCACGACATCATCCTGCCACTTAGCACCAAAAATCTCTTGGGTCATAGTGCCATAATAGGGGTCATCTTCGCAAGAGCCACCATCAAGAACCGCTAGAGCCATACCAGTTAGGTTGATAGTGGCGGCAGAAGTGGCGGTTAGAGATAGATTCTGAGAACCCTCTAACTGATACTGAGGTATATCAACAATCAGGCGACCATAACGAGTAGCATCAGATTGAGAGCCGACCTTGCCAGAATACAGGTCAGTCATAATAACCAGATGGACAGTAGAAGGTACATACTGAGCCTTAATAGTAATAAAATCAGCATTCTCATTCTGATAGAAATACTTCACGCAATAAGTAGCAGAAGCGCCGCCACCAGGAATATTCATCTTTTTGCCATCAATAGTACCAACGGTCCAATTATCATCGGTGGGCTTTTTATACCAACCAATCATAGAACCATCAAAAGCAATGGGCGTTTCAGTGGTAGTAACACTACCATCGGCGCCAGTAGTTAGTTCCTCTTCCTTTACAGAAATGCCGCCCTTTTCAACAGGCACACCCAGAGAAAGAGCCATATATTGAAGGTCGAACATTGCATCGGTTAGGGTGCAAGTTAGAGAGCTATCATGGAAATATCTTCCAAGTAGGGAATTTCCCTGTCCACCTCTGATATCTTCAGCAGTAATAGCAAAGTCAAAGGTGCTTTCGGTCAAAGTTTTTGCGGTAGCAATTAGTTCATTGCCTTTAAAAATAAGGGCCGTGCCCACTCCCGCGAGGAAATGATTTTGAGCCATATAACATCCTCCTTATTTATTTATAAAATTATCATATTGTTGAGATAAATTATCTCCATAATCAGTCCCAGAAGAAGCCTTAATCGCATTTTTATCTCCGCCCATGCTTTTTACATAAGTATCTGCATCAGTCATATAACCCGCATACTTATCTTTCTTTTTCTTATAAATCCAGTGTTCCATTTCACCGTCTTTGCCAGCATATCGCATAGCCCGAGTAGACATGAATTCAACTTCTCCATAAACTTCCTCAAACAAAATAGAATGACTTCTGTAAGTCATGTCCATTTGTTCTTTCTTTGTCATCCCATTGTGAGCAGAAATAATAGCCATCTTTCGTTCTATGCTTGGCAAATCAAAACCAGAATTTTTAACAGCATCGACTTCGACCATCATTTTCTTAATCTCAGGATTTATATATTCATCATCATAATGAACCAAATTCTGGTACAAAATCAACCTACGGATATTTTCAAAATCTTTCGATTTTATTACAATACCCGTATCTTTATCCTTTAAAAATGGCTTTTGGTTCTCATCATAGCCAATTTCAGGACTTTCAATATGTAAACAGTATCTCAATATATTTATAAATCTACTTATATTGATTTCGTCTTGAAACAAAATCTTATAAATAAAATCAAGATACGACATTTGAATGATTTCAACAGAATCAGAACTATTTTTATCAGTATCTAACATAGATACACTAGACAAAAAAATTTCGCTGTCTTTCACAAGAACAGGATGAATATATATAATTTTATCATTTATAACATAATCAACAGGCTTATCAAAATAAAAATATGCCCTGCGATACAAGTCAATATTAAGTTTCGCACCCATAAGTTTCTCCTGTATCGCCAACATTTACGGCCATAAATAATTGAACGCCTGTAAAAGTTTTAGAATTGCCAATGACTGATTTCCCCAGTACATATCTTGACATATCATCAAGAAATGTTAACTTCCCTACACCGCCAACTTCTGCACCATTCAAAGTAGCAAGAATCTTATTCATAAACAAATCGCCTCTGGAAACAGGCGTTCCATTATACTCAACAAGACTCATTTGGCCGCCATAAAGAAAATCAAAAGCATATACGATAGTACCTGTATACAATTCATTGGCATGAATATAATAATTATACAATTTAAAAATGCATTTAGATTCACAAATCAAATCTTCCACGAGGTTGGTAAAGAATACACCATACTTTTCTTGTGGGCCTGATTTCCAAATCAATTCCAACTTTTCATCAAAAGTTAAATTTGGTTTACTAAGTGCGTCATAACTATTATATTTCAGCATCTTCCAAATATCTTCTGCACTGTCTTGACGGGCAAGATAAATAAGTATATTATAAGGGATATAAGGTAACGATGACATTGAGTTAAACATCTATCTCACCTCACCCCATCATACTTATAGCTTTAATAGCAAATTTTGTCTTTTGCTTAAAACTAGGCGAATCATTGGATACTTCAACCCACATACATTGTTCAGATTGACTTCTTTTCAAACATTGAATTTGCCATCCAGTCGTAGTTTGTTTAATTACTAGATTCTCATTGCTCATAACTTCTTTATATTCATCTAAACTAATTTTTACTTGTGTGGGTTTATATTGATTTCCCAAATAAAAGGCATAAACATTAAAATCAATCATTTGATATTCTTTGATTTTATCGAACACAGGGTCAATATAAATTTCCGGGCTAACAGCACTTTCATCCACTATAATAATACTAATAGTATCAAAAGCCTGTTCATTCCCTTCGACATAAGCTACAATATCAGCGCTTTGGCCTTGCTCACCTACGACCTCATATTTACCCGCATCATCAATAGATACGATTTTAGGGTCACTGGAAACCCATAAAATATTTCGTTCAACTTCAACACCGTTTAATGTAACATCTGCCTCTAACGTCCCTGACGCTCCAGTGTTAAGCATCATGCTTTGAGCATTGATTTGAACTTGATAATCATAATCGCCATTGTCAGCTATACCATTTTCTAAATCATCTTTATCATGAATTTCATCAAGGTACAAATCCAAGTAAAGTAAAGTTGTGTCCTTTGAATCCGTTGTGTTCAAAAGAGTATTTTGATATGCGTATAACTTAAATGGGCGACCACCAAGAATATATCTTGTGTTAATTTTGAACAGTCTAAGCGTATCTTTATTTCCTTGAACAATAACCGTAGCATGGTTGTTTGGTGTTATAACATATCTGCTCACTTGACTAGAAGGACTAGACATATCATACTCTATTGCACAAGGGATGCTAAAGATATTCCCATTATCTGGGTCAACAATTCTCAAATAATTATTGCAACGTCTTACAACCACGGTTTTTGTCAAACCGTCATGTTCATCATCAAATGTGGTAATCCAAAAATTGTTTTCAAACTGGTAATATCTGCCTCTAACAGTAAAATGGTTGATGTCTCGGAATGCAAGTTGTACAAAGTCATGGCCATTCCTATCAGAAGTGCCTTGGCCTACAACATAATTCATCCACGCTTCGATTTCTTCAAAGCAATCATTTGTAAAATTGCCTTGACAATCTAAACGTTGTTGATAAATTTTATACTTCGTACTTGTATTATCCCACTGTTCGTTAATAAAGGCTTGCTGTAACTCACGATAATATTCATTGGGAGCCTGAATCATTCCAGATTGTAAAGAATTCTCAAAATAATCTAAACTCATCAAATTGCCCCCTTATCAATAATTTTTATCATATAAAATACAGCGGCCCTTACATTAGAATGGGTTGCTTCCATGCCCAATCTAATTAACCCATTAAGATACTGGGTAATTTCGTTATTCTTAGAGAATAGTACATACATTCTATTTAAATAACTTAAATAGTCGGTTTCAGACACCAGCGTTCCAGGGTTTTGAACATCTTCATAAAGCAATAATACTTTATAAATATTCTTAATCATTTTGGCTTTATACATCCAATCCCTCCTTAAATGGGGATATTGGACAAATCGCCAAGCTGATAATCTGTAATACGTTGGTACACACGTTCTCTTAGACGGTCAAGCCAAGAAGTCTTTTCTTTAAGGTTTTGCGCTTCTGAGAAATTTCTGAAAGAGGAACTATTCTGAAGTTTCGCTTGAAATTGAGAAGAATTATTAACTTTTTTACTGAACCATTGAATCATCCAAAAATCGGATAAAATCGCAATTTCTTCGTTCGTCAAGTCATTAACAAACTCTCTTGCTTCAAGGTCATAGTCGAGACTTTGCCTACAATCTTTAAAAAAAGACATGGCAGTAATTAACATACCGTCACAAAATTTTTGGAATTTTTTAAAATCATTGGTATAGAGTTTACTTAGAGCATAGTCATCAATTTGACCAAGCCCCATATCCTCTATAACATCGAAAGAAGTAGCCATATAGCATATCTCCTTTCTTTTTAATCTTCAATATGGACTAAATCTTTTCCGCAAAGTTCGCCAAGCTCGGTTAGAATATTGCCGTCAATCTTTGCCCCGGCTTTACGCTGTTCAATAATCATATCAATAATAATTTGCTTCTGGTTATCAGAAACATTCTTGTATACATCAATGACATTCTTTGCATCTCGCGCTAGTAGGCTCTTCATATCTGTGTCAGACAGCATATTCACATAAGCGTCCGCAAGGTCGTTCTCTCGCACAAAATCAGCGTCGGTAATGTAAACCATACCAGAACGAATCATATTAGGCATATTGTTTACAATAATTCGTGCTTCACGTTCCAGAAAAGCTCGGCTTGCATAGCGACCTTCAAGTGCCCAGTTTTGGTTCCCCCGTAAAACAGCTGTGCCATTAGTCAAATTGACAAAAGTAATCATACGGTCATTCTTAGTGGGTTGAACAGGCTCATTAGTCTTATTGGCCATCATTTGAGCCATAAGTTCCATTTGAGCCTTCATTTCAGCAATTTGAGCTTTTAGAACTTCATTTTCAGAAACAGCATTATTAGTGGCTTCGGTAGCCACAGCCTCTTCTTTTTGAGACTTGGTAGCAGTTCTTGCCATAATATTTTCTCCTATTTTCATTTAATTTCATTAACTCTTTGCCATTTATATCCACCAGCAAAATTACGTTTACCATCCAAGCAACTACTAATGTTGCCTCTTTGAATACCCGTTTCTTTACTGGCTTCGTGTAAAGAATCGAATTGCCTTACAATTTGTCCTTCTTCAGTTAATTGCAGTATAGGGCAATAATACCTATTTTGATATGGCCTAGGAGGGTTATCATCACGGTATCTCCATAAAAATCCTCCAGCAGAATATTTGTCGTTTTTACAACATTGCGTAATTTGACTTGTAAAAATATTTTTTTAGAAAATTTATTTACAAATTCACACGCCATTGAAATAGTATCAAAAGACCTAATAAAATTGCCTTCTAAATCATATTGGTCTACAGTTGTTCCTAATTTACCCATTTCTTCATAATAATTCATAGGCGCTTCATTGTCAAATGCCCATAGATAGCCAGCACAAGACAAGCATCTTTTATAACAGCAAGCAGAAATCTGAGCGGCCATTTTTCCAACTTCAGCAGACGCTTCAGCAATAGAATTGTACCGACAAATAAATTTTCCATCCTTAGAATATTGATTAACCGGTTTTACATTGCCTTGCTCTCCACTTGGGGTTAAATTATAGCCATTACTATTTTCAGCATATATAAAAGTATTATATTTTGAAATATAATAAATTTCTCGTTCACTTAATCGCTGTTCAGGACATTCTTCAAGGACTTCCCAAGAAAAATTATTTTTGCCATACTTTTGTATAGCTCGATGAATAGGATAATCGTCTTTTGTTGCTTTATGTACATACCAACGATTTTTAATATTTACAGATTGACCAATATAAGATTTCCCGTTAATTTTATTTGTAATCTTATATATTCCACAAATTGCCCTCATATCACAATCTCCTGTCAAAGATTATTTTCTCCTTACAAAATAATTTAGTTGTGACAGCAACTAAAAAGGTAGCTACCCCCTGTCTTTTGTAAGGAGAATTATTTTAATTGTTAATACAATTTAATTTAATCAATCGGTAATCTTATAAATACCAGCTTTAGCAGCGGAAGCATAGGTCGCAGCCCAATTTTTTCTCATCGTGTAATTTTGAGAAATATCAGCCGCATCGTAGAACTGATTGCTATTAGTTAGAGCATTGCT
>ERZ1034873.463-NODE-463-length-22159-cov-15.912640_pt1 | contig 22159 bp, 27 predicted proteins | sample MGYA00520689_ERZ1034873 | MGnify/ENA primary metagenome ERZ1034873 (study PRJEB33766, sample SAMN09781722) | gut metagenome | biome: gut microbiome | host: Homo sapiens | place: Madagascar | study: EMG produced TPA metagenomics assembly of the PRJNA485056 data...
CTTTTTCTCTTTTTATAATATTACTTGTTTTACAGTAACTTACTCCTTTCTTATTTTTTTCATATCTTCTCGATATGGAACGCTGTAACCTGCGTTTTCTTTTTTCCAACTTCTTTACTCTTTGTGTTTTATTTATATTTTTATAAGTATTTCTGTCAGAGCAAATTGCCAAATCCTTAATACCTAAATCAATTCCGATACCTTCGTTTGATGGAAGAGTAGTAGAATCTTCGTATTCAATTCCAACTGTGATATACCAGTTAAGTCCATCATATTTAATACGTGGATTCATATATTTTATATTCTCACTAGGTATTCTTCCATGTTCAGCAAGTCTTATCCAGTTAAGTTTTTGCTTATTCTTTTTCTTAGACGTAGCAAAGCCTTCAACTTTTACATGTGTATCTGTAAACCGAATTTTCACATTGTCTTGGTAGAATTTCGGCACTGAATATTTCTTACTCTTAAATCGTGGGAACTTTGTAATTCCCTTGAAGAAATTTCTATACGCTTCACAAGCGTCTTTTATTGCTTGCTTTGTTACGTTATTAGAAATATTGTTTAGCCACACATACTCGGAAGTTTTCTTTAATTGTGTAAATTCTTTTCGTAAGTCTCCATTAGATATGAACGTACCACCGTTCTTATAGTTTTCTTGCTCTCTTCCTAGTGCCCAGTTATAAGCAAAGCGAGCAGTATTGGCATATTGAAACAGCTTTGTTTTTTGTTTATTATTTGGGAGTAACATCACTCGAATTGTTTTTATCATTATTTTCACCGTTACTGAAAACTTACAAGTATAAAAGTCAACAATACTTTATAACTATTTATAACTTATAGCAAACAGTTATATACCTCCTCTCTAATTCAAATTATAATGCAAATATAATCTTTGGATTGCTGTGCTCATGTCTATATTATCATTGCCAATATAGGCAATATTTGAAGTATCTACCCTTACATTTGGGATAGTCGTTACAATATCTAATGCTTGTGGCTGTCCATTTATTACGTTATATATTGTAGCATTTTTTGTTGTTTCATTTACATATATGAACAGCCAATCATAAGGGTATACAAATTCCGTTGGCATTATTGTTGTAATCGGTATTGGTCTTCTATCAATTATAAGTGATTCAGTCCAGCTAGAATCTGGTGTTGTTGTCGCCGACAATACCGCTTTATTAGCGACATAAAAAGTATAGTGATTTCCACTAACTACATATACCATATCAAACTTATTGTAAGTTTGTCCAACAACATATTGCCCTTTCCATTGAACACCAAGGGAATTATAACCCTTTTCGCCCTTTAAAGCAAAGGCAACCCAGTATTCTGTGTTCGTTAAAGCAGTTCCAACAGGGGCATCTTTAATACATAAATATGTATTATCTCCACTGTTAACTACTGCATTTTTTAAATAAGCTTTTGTTGAATCCCAATCTGCTCCATTGTTATTTCTTAATGTATTGATCCATGTTTGGAATATTGTTAAATCATTTTCTAATACATCTAAAACATCAGTCTTAAAATGCCCCTGCATAATCATCGTTCTGTTTGTTGGTTCGTTTAATCTATCTGCACTCAACGCAATATTTTGATGATCTTCGCCAATTAGATTATGTGCATTAGAAATGCTTGTATTAAATGTGGTTCTATAATTTTTTATCAACTCTCGTTCAGAGTAATTCGGGTCTCTATTCCTTATTGTCATGTCAACCCTCCTAAACTACCTTAAACCATAAATCACCAATCACTTGTGTTGTTGGTTGTGCGGACTGTACTGGAATTTGAATTGTTGAAATTCCTAAAAGTAATTCCCAATATGCAGAAGTAGTACTTGGTTCTTGTCCCGTATTTGCCACTTTACAACCCCACCATGCATCATTATGTACAACAACTACATTTGTGGGATAATCTTTTGTTGAATTCCAATCAAAGTCAAATACAAGTCCTTCACCAGACTCGCCACGAACCCCTCTCATTGTAAGCTGAATCCATTGAGGATTTGTGGAACGAGAATTCTGATATGGATTTTCTGTCGTTGTTACATCTTGTGTAGCGATGTATAAGTAAGGGGTTTGGTCATCACCAACTGTTGTACTCTGATATTTTACCATCGAGTTCTTTTTGTATGTTGTCAAACTTGACCAAATACCTTTGTATGAAAATTGGTTAATAATTTGCAACCAGTTGTTTTGGAATTCCGTTACCGTGCTTTGAAAAGCGTCACTCTGATATAATGTCTGCAATGCCATTATAGTATCAGTAAGCTGATTTAACTTTTGTGCCGTAATGATCTTCTTATCAAAATTTGTTATTTGTTGTAGCGTCCTTTGCGCCGCATTATAATCTTCATTTGCAATAAATCCGATATAACTATTATACAGAGCTAAATCGGCACTCTCTATATCTAAATACTCTACAAGAGGTTGTATAGCATCTGGAAAAGTTGTATCAGGAAATTGCGGATATGTCTTTGACATACTGCTCTCCTTTCTTATTCTTCATATACAGATAACCTTGACCCCTCTTTTTCTCTTAGATATTTACCATCAGAGTCAAGTAAGTAAGATGATTTTGTGTATTGTGGTTTGTATAATGGGTAATACCTCATTGCATTAATAGTTTGCTCGCCATCAACACTTAAATCTGTTGAAATAGACTTAACAAGCCATAAATCATGGGCATCTTCATCACTATTTGGTAAATTAAACTCTATAATTTGATTTACGTCTAACCAATATATAGGTACTGTTGTTATTGATATTTCATCATGAAGTCTTGAGCGTAAATATATCTCATATGATGCTCTTTGTTTCGCTAAATCGTTAGAATAAATATTATCATATTCATCGCCAGAGCATACATACCTAACTTGATTTCTGAATTTTGGCACATTCCATATTTTATCGGTTGGTGTTTCAAAATTATATGCTGGAATAGGATAATATTCTGCATATACAGAGATACTATTGGTCGTTGCTTTAACTATATGAATGAGATAATCTCCATTGAAATCTAAGCTAATATGATTTTCAGAACCTAACGATTGCAATATATATTCGTTTGTCGTAATATTATTGCTATATGTAATGTCTATCGTATCAATATTATCATAATCTTTTATAAGTGCAATCTTGAATACCCATTCAGTACCTACGAGGGCGTTATCAAAATCTGACTCATTTAAATATGGTCGAATGTCAAGTGCACCCATAGTAGATTCTCCGTCCTGCATACCCATATTTAAGGCAATTATAAACGCTTGTGAATCGCTCGCAAAGTTTACTGCCGTCCCTAACCCACAAGTATACTGAATAACATCACCCACATAAAATGGCGAATTTGGGTTATCTTCAAAAGCGATTGCTGTTGGTTGTAAAAATCCAAGATATTCATTATTTCTATCCGAGTATTGTGAGTCTACAAGCTTAAATAAACACTCATAATATTCATTATCATACCAAATTTCGTAGTCGTTACCCGTAAAATTTACAGTCTTATCTGTAAGTATGAGGGAGATTTTATCTAAAGTCGAACTTCTTAATATTGGCATTGTAGACTCTTTATTTATATTTAAACCAAACCCAATAATAACATAATCTCCATATGTTTTTATGAATTCATCATAAGTTATATTTAAAGTCAAGTTTATTCTTGATGCAGAGACAGCAACATTATCTATCATAAGATTTGGGGTAAACGTACCACCATAAACTTCTATATAGTTTTTAACCTCAGAAAAATTAGTATCTAAATCATATTTAACATAAAGTTTGTCCCATATTGCGTTGTCTATTAAAGGGGATGGTTCGCCTGTTTCGCCTGTCGTGGGATTAATTAATACTTTACCGCTTGGAATTTCTTGAAAATGAAATACACCTTCAGTATCAAAAAACATTTCCCAATTTGCATTAATATCTCTTAATTGAGCCAATAACTCATAAGCTGTTCCTCCACTATCCACATTTACATCATAAGGTGTTGTTGATTGAGGTGGATTAAGAAGAATATATTTTGTAAAACCTTGCTCTAACAAAATCCCTTCGATCGCTCCTGTGATAGAACTATTAACCGGGATAGTATAAGTCATTCCCTCTAAATAACCATTTCGTTGACCAGTTAGCTTACACATCAAGTCAACAGCTTGGAAATGTAATTCATTTGTTGTACTGTCGTATTCAATACTTGGTGAATCTATCATAAATATACCTTGATTCACCCATATGTAATCTTGTGTTTTAATGTCTTGAATTGCTACTTCTATTTTGATAAACTTATCAAACCAGTACGGATTACCAGCAGTCCAGTATAAATCAGCAACATAACCACTCACACCAACAGATACCGTCTTAGTGTATACGCTCTTTATTATCATAGATATATTTGCGGTTCGCCTTATATCTGAATCTGCGTCCACACTAATACTTGCACTTGTAGCAACACCACTAATTTCGTCTAATATATCCATTTGATAATCTAGTACACTAATTCTTATTTTTATATTTCTATATGGTTGTAATGTTGTATCATATTGTTTTTGAGAAGGCATAATTAACTCCTCCCCACATCAATAAGTCCAGCATGGTATAAGTCTTCTCTACTAGAAACACTGCCTATTTCTGTCCAATCAGCAGAAATATTACCAATACCCATACCATAATTGTTATCAAATGTAACTTGCGGATTTCCAGTAAACATAACAAGCCATATATTACCATTACCATCTTTTAAAATTTTTGGTGATTTATCTGTCATAAAATTCATTAGTTCTTGTCTTCTATCAACTATATCTTTTCTGTCTAAATTTCCATTTTCTAAAAAGTCAACAGGGACAACGGTTGCACCGACACTACTTTTTTGATATCCTAGATCAGAATTCGCAACAATTATTGGGTATTTGTTGCTTAATGTTTCATGTATGCCTACGCTTTGAACCATTTCTAATGAACCGTAATTCATTCCAGACATAAGCCTATAAAATGTATTTCTATCAGAAATAAACACACCATCAAACCAAGACATTACTGAATCTGAAATTTCATAATTACCTTCAACTTCAACTTGCACACCAGATTGTTCTTGAATGAGTATTGGTACTAAACTGTAAACATATTCTACGTTCGACTGATTGAAAAAATCCAATACCGTAAATGATAAATCTTCAGGATCAGCAATCGGAATTTCAAACAATGTTATCCATGGTGCATCTGGTTTATTTGCTTCTCGTCTTTTTACCAATACAGATGAAAGTTGGTCTGCTATATAGTCAACATTTCCGGCAGCAACTGAACCAATGAATTTTGCGTCCATAATTGTTTTGTTATCCCATTGAGTAGGAATTGTGTCACTCCAGTCTGTTGTTATATCACTATTAGCATTAAATCTTTGCACAATACCATTTTTTACTGTGACTTTATCAATGCCAGTTATATTTGTAGCAACTGGACTTACTGCGTCTCTGTCAAACGCTAAGTTTAAGCCTACAAAACCTAACATTTTATTCCTCCTCTCTATACTGATAAATTTGTGAGTTTGATTTCATACATGCCTTTTATACATCTAATCCATATATCAAGCTTGTCATTTGCTGTTGGGTTATCTATATAATTACTATATAAATATAAAGCCATATTATGCTCTATACCATATGGGTAAACATACATATCTGCTCTTGTTTGAGACGGTGTTTCATCATTTTGTCTTATATACATGTATATCTGTCCGCTATCCGAAAGATTAATTAAATATGATTCATCGTCTGTATTGCCAGATACATCAAATCCTCTACCTTGTAACTGAACTGTCCATTGCCCATAAGAGTTGACTGTTGGAAATGTAAAGCCAGAATCCCACGTAACATACTTGCCATCTCTAAGGTCTATTTCTCCTTGTAATCCGCTTATGTCCTCAACATTGGTTTTACCCTCTATATTTGTTATCTGACTTATAACACTTATGTAACCATTACAAGCATTATTGGACACTTTCGCTTTATTGAATGTGCCTACATTGGTTTGGATTGTAATTATGTCACTCTGTGCCGTAACAATCATACCCTCTGTAGACACGCACGTCACCTTTGCATAGTACGTTTCATTATTGTTCAACCCAGTAAAATTATATTCAATTTGATATTGCTGTGGCACTGTTGTTGGCATTCCGCTACCTATTATAGAACCACTTGTTAATTCAAGTTTTCCAGAACCATCATATAAGTCAAATTGGTATTGTTGCAACTTATTAGTTACGTTTTGTGCTGTTGTTATATTAGTATTGTACTTTACTATGAAATTATATGACGTAATATCAATCGGACTTGTTATGCTATCAAATGCTATTGTTGGCGCAATCAAACACCAAAATAAAGATGATACGCTAATGCCACTACCACCCTGAGTTGCCCCTTTATTAGTAAATGTCTGTATTCTTGCATAATACTGATTCTCGTTTGTGAAATCAGCAGACGTTTTACCTGTTGCGTATTCCATACTTGAATCAGTATTACTTGGTAAAACGTGTATAGGTTGTGTTCCTGTATATGTATGCGTTACAATTAGTTCATTTGTTGTAACGGAATATATATATATTTTGTTACTTTGTACAAGCTCAGTACCACCAATTATGTTAAAATTTATTGTCGTACCTTGCGTTGCATCAAAAGCGTTTATTTTTTGTATTATTGGAGCTGGATTTGCCATAGGGTTTCCACCTCACTTTCTTTTGTTATTTTTAGTCTGTTCTCAACACTCTAGCTATTTCTTTTGGTCGGTAGTTCTATTAAATCAATATTTCTAAGAATCTTCCCAGCCAGTTACGTATGTCACTTTAAAGGGTATTACGAGGTTGACATATGTAACAGAAAAGTTAATAAAACCATTTGCGTAGCTAGGTTTGTTCTTATATGGAGTATCAGTACTAAGAGTCGTCCAACTAGAACCATCGTATATTGAAGCCGCAACCGATACCTCCCCACCTGTAATTGTCGCTGCCAATAGGATGACATCGTTCTTTTTTGGCTCCCTAGACAACGGAATTTGAAATGTTTTTGATCGTATAGGAGGCATTAATCATCACCCCTTTCTCTAAACCGGATCATACCAAACAGCTTCTCCACCACCAGTCGAACCGCCACTTTCTAATGTGCCAATGATCCCAGCACCACTTTTATCATGAGCGGTTGTATCTTTCCCAAGCGTATCCACAGCAACAGTATCAGCAGTTAAATCAATAAGTGTACTTGTTCCGTATATAACTTTATTTATTGCCATCTAACCATCACCTATCCTATTGTTACTGTATAACCACCAGCCGAATTTAACTCTTCTTTATATGGTATTTTCTCAACAGTTACTTGACTTAAATAATCATAACCAGAGTCTGGAGTAACAACTTGCTGATTTGTAGTCGGTGTAACAGTTTTAGACTGTACGCTAACATCAGTTGCCCCCCCCCGATTCCAATAAATTCAGAAGTGTTTGCATTTCGGCATCGGTCATACTTAATTTATTTAAATTTCTTTTATCGTCTGCACTCTCTAGTCCATCTGCTGTTTCTGTAGCAGGGTCGTAAATTGTTTGATCTTGTACTGCATCAAGTATATTTTGTATCTCGATTGCAGATTGTGTAAATCGTGCTACACCCATATTCATTCACTCCTATACCTGTAAATATTTGTTATTGCTATCTTTTATATTTAATCCTTTACTATCTACAAGACCTCTCTTACTTACTGCCATATAATAATCGTCGTCTGAGACCATAAAATTTTCATTTCTTTCTATCATCCATGTAATAATATCTTCGACACCTATACTTACAATGAATTGCTCACCAGTAAAAACAGTTCTTGGAATGGTCGATGCCGAAGATATTTCCATTGTTTTTGTAATAAGTTCCATTATTCCCTATTTCACCTTTACCAAGACATCTTCTTTAAATATCTCGTCTCCTATATCATATTCAAATGACAGTATGTATCCACCTCTATGCTGTGGCTGAATCAATACTGAAATAACATGATCGTCAATTCTACAATTGCCCTCTTCTTCTAAAGCGTCCCTGAGAGATAATTTAAAAGTCGCATCGTGTATTGTAAAATTTTGTAAGTCTATAGAGGATATCTCTAAATAAACTCTCCTTTTTTCGCCTAATATAAAATCAAGTGTTTTCATTATATCCTCTCTCCTATATTCTTGTGTTATATATTATTCGTTCACAATGGTTGTGTAAACTCTAGTCTGCATTGACGAAGCAGAGCTGTCTGTCAAAAATCCGTCTTTTTTTGCTTTTGCAGACATATCTAATATTTTAATCTCAACCCTAAGAGATTCTTTATCTATTACTAAAAGTAATGTCGCATAATAACCAATATTGCCAGCTAAGTCCTCAGCATATACCGTCATTATATATTCACCACTTTCAGCAAATGGTACGGGAACGTCCCATGTCCCCGTACCATTATTATAGCTAAAGATTATATTATAACCATTGCACTCTCCCCAGACATTGGCAACAGCCATTAGTCTGTAATTGAAAGACTGATAACATAAGTATTACCAGCATCAACAGGGTTAGGTGTAATTGTTGCAGCAGTAATTGAAGGAGCAGTAGTATCGTAAATCACCTTTCTAGTAACTGATGAATCTACACCAGCAAGGTTAGTTGAAGTAATAACGATTACATTCTCACCCTCAGTATTGAATGTAATACCCTTACTGAACGTACCATCCGAATCTACTGTTACTGCACCAACATCAGTACCGTTAAGAGTAATCTTAACCTTAGCATCTGCATTAGTTGTACCTGTTACAGTAAGAGCTGACTTGTTAGTGTTCAGACCATCAACAGGCGCAGTAATTTCGAGCGTTGGAGCTGTAGTCATTACACTAAATGTTGTTGAAGCTGTATCGCTTACATTGCCATCATTATCGGAAATTTGAACCGTTACTGTATGCGAACCATCATTTAACGCTGTAGTTGGTGTATATGAGATATTATATCCACCTGTTGTTGCAGTTTTTGTTATATTTGTATTATTAATAGTTTGTCCATCAATCTTTAATACAAGAGTATTGATTGCGATACCACTATCATCATCAGTAAGTGTTGCAGTAATCTCTGGTGCCGATGTAGCAAGATAGGCTCCATTTGAAGGCACAAGCTTTGAAATAACTGGCTTTACCTTTTCTTTTACTTTAAGTTTTAAACTGTTACCAAGCGTACTGTCTGTATCATCTATTGTTACACTGTTTCCAGCTTGGTCTGTAGCGGTAATGCTTATGGGATAATAATGTCCTGCATTATTATTATACGATGATTTATCGGGCGCAGTAATTGTTGCTTCATACTTTCCCGAAGTGTCATTTAATGTAAGTGTGTATACCTGTCCTTTGATTGTAGCTTGTACAGTTTTAATTCCTGATGTAACTGCCATATATTTTAATCCTCCTATAATTATTCAGTATATTCTTCCCAACCAGGCGGATATGCGTCTGGTGAGTATGCGTTGCCGTCGATTAATGATCTATATAATTTGTCTTTATATTTTACGATTGTGCCTTTGTTATATGCGTCATGAGCACCTGTAGGCTGTTTCCACTCCTCATAATTAGAGCTATCAAGCTTTATTGGTGTATAAAGCGATGGTGTTGCACTCGGTTTCCAATCGGATTGGCTTGTATGCGCTTGTACAACTCTATAAAGCTGTGGGTTTCCTTCACTATCCACATCATATGAAATTATTTGTTTTGCTGTATATGCAACACCTATTTGATATTCTGGATACAATGTTGAAAGCTCTAAAGCACTTTCGTCTGTTACGGTTTGTGCAAAAAGTTCTAGTGCTTTCCGTAAGTCCTGTGCCATCTTTAATTTATCCATTACTATTCACCTTTGATCCCTAATAATGTGTTTATAATATCATCTATTGTTGGCTCTTGTGATTGTACCGGCTCTGGTAATGGCTCATAGATAAATTCGCCATTTATGTATTTATAGTCTACGATGTCGTTATCCGGCAATGTATTCACGATCGGCATACCTGCCACTGCATATGATTCGTACGTAGCAGACAGTATCCTGCCGTCCGCATCTAAATTCAATGCGTACTTGCTCATTTATACCACTCCTTTCGCTACATAGATTGCTGTAGGTACTGAGTAATTGTCATCTCTGTAGTTGGTAGACCCCACATAACGATAATACCCTAGATCGAAGTGAACCTGAGTATGACTTACTATTGTTACACCTCTTCTAGTGACGAATACATTACCACCATCAGACGTAGACTGAACTGTTACGATTTCAGTAGTCGCTCCAGCCTTTACACTAAGCCACGTAATTCTACGATCTGACTCTCCAGATTTACTTTCAAACTCAATTCCAATCAAATCACCTACATTAACTGTTGTAATTGTAACATCCTGTGGTGCAAATGCACTAGTAGGACTTGCGTTTTCCCATAGTTTCACTATTTGAATACCATCTGAAATAGTTAACAACCGAGTCCAAGGTGTTGACCAGACTGTCTGTCTTGTGTAGCCAAAACGAGTATAACACTGACCTGTATTAGTTATTCTAAATTGAGTTACAGCATCAGGAGAAAAACTTCCTCCCAAAGAACGGTAGGTAACCCAGTTATGTATAATAGAGCCTGAGACTAAACCTTCTATTGAAGCTCCTCCTGAACCTGAATCACTAGTAAAAGAGTGAACACCCGACCCTTTATCTCCCCATACTCCAGGAATATCATTAGTTGCAGACCCAGTAACAGAACCATAATCCGCTAAATTTGAAAAAGCATCAATTCTGTTATCTTTTCCTGTACCACCCTGAGTAATCGCAAGTGGATTTGCTAAAGCTAAAGTTTCTACAGTTAATGTTCCTGTAATATTTTTATCTACTATTTGACCAATGGCAGTGTTCACTTGGTCTCCCGTATAACTTAATTGATAATCTGCCACTTTATCACCTCTTTTTTAATATTTTTATTATTTCCATGTACCTATAAAATAAATATATACATAAGCGTAATTTGTACCAGATTGATTGCTGAAACAAGTCACTGAAATACCCGAGGAATCAACGTCTCTTGCCGAACCCCAACTTATGCCACTTCCCCACTTTACATCGGCAGAAGCTATAATTATAGATTTTGCTATTGTGGGGGGTGTATAAGAGTCTATATAATAATAATATCCACCTACCGCACTAGTAGGAGTAAGTTGTCCATGCCATCTACGTACGCCTTCTAGTTTACCAGAATTCCATTTAGTTAATTGCCAACCATTATCGTCAGCTATATTTTCAGTGACATAGTCTGCGGTTTCATTATATCTTTTCATTAATGTACCAATTTTTGTAAATGCTGTTTGTAATAATGTAAATAATCTCAAAAGTATTCCTCCTTTCTAAATTATTCATTATCCAATAAACCAAGCAATGTATTATATTCTTCTGTAGTTAATGTATAATCTATATCTCCAACCGCAAGTGTCTGACATTTGATATGCGTTAAGTCAACTTCATTAGTCATGACTGCATTCATATACATTTGACTTGGCTGATTATTCGGAATATAAACTTTTGTTATATCACCAACTTTGAATGACCCATTGCCATTAACAGGTACATTCGGATATATTTGTCCATCTATTCTTACACTATAAGTATTTGTTTGAGGATTAATCCCAACTATCTGACCGCTACGTGTACGATTAAAACCAGCTTTCCCAATCAATCCTTCTACTATAGTAGTTATTGTTCTAGTCAGGGCATCATTAATTTTCATTTCTACCCCTTTCTATGTAAAAAGTAGAAGGCATAAAACTACCTTCTACTCCCAACTTTTTGTATGCCTTGATTTGGCAATTTATTTAACTCTCTAATAAAATCATCTGCACTTTTTACGTTTGGTAATATAAGCTTATCAAAACTATATTGATTTACAGTTTCACTATCTGAACTTCGCAATAGCTTTTTCCACTCAACAGCAGAATACTTACCAATTTCCATAAGGTTTTTCGATACTGTATGTGGTAATACCGCATCACCAGCTCCAAGCATCGCAAGCTCATATCCGTGTTCACCAACTCTGGATATTCCACCTGGAGCACTTAATGTACCAGATGCAAATTTATTTTTATTAATTGCAGCTTGAATTTTGCTCTGATCCACTTGCATACTTGAGTTAAGATATTCGGTTATCCACTTTAACCCCTCAACATTACCAAGTTCTTCAAGTATGTTTTCGAGTCCAAGTGTTGTTGAAAGATTTGTCTTAACCCATTCTGTCCATGCAGTGAGGTTTGTCCCCATACCACCAAAGAGTTGCGTTGTTGTTTGCCCTAATTTATTTTCAAGCTCTTTTATATCTCGAAGCGTTTCTTGTTGATCAAATAAATTGAGAATATCTTGCCAAGGCTTTTTCTTAGCTTCTTTTTCTTTTTCTGTATTATACTCTTTGAGTGCGTCTGTGGCTTCCTTTATTGCATTCGCATCAGACTCATAAACAAAACCAATACCCTCACGGTATACTCGTACTTTTTTATTACGAGCTTCGGTAAGTTGATTCTGAATTTCAAGCAACTCATTTTGTTCTTCTTGAACTTCATTTTCTTTGTCTATTAAGTCAATTTGCTGTTGCACATAAAGCTTTGCTAGATCATAAGCGTTTTTTTGTTGAGATTTAAGAGAATTTAACCTATCTTTTTCTTTTTCCTTGGCTTCTTTAGCAAGGTCTTCTAAAGCCTTATAATAGTTCTCAGCAAGCATATATCCGCTGTTAAAGTGGCTTTGAATAAGAGCTGTCATTTCACTATAAGTCGCTTTATTACGCTTATAAAGTTCCATTCTCCACTCAATATCGGCTTCAGAAGCATCACGTATATACTTTACATAATCGTCCTCGTCTATAATTCCTTGACGCTGATATGACAATAAATTCTGCCATGTTTGATTAAAGGTCTGTTTTCCTCTGCGCTGATGAGACATCCAAGATTCAATCTGTCTTATCTGTCTCCAATTTGGAGAACCGTCTTCGTGCTGACCAATCGAGATGTTATCCTTATCGGCAAGCATACGAAGCGATTCTTGGTGAGGATATACAATATCGCCCTTATTAAGATATGTTACTGTACGTTCACCACCACCAGCAACCCTGAGTTGTCCAGTTTTTCGGTCTCGTATAAACTCCCATCCTTGTTCATTTACTTCTGAAAATCCCTCTGGCGCATTGCGAGTACCACGAGCTTTCCCTTTAATAGTTTTCTGCTTTGTTACTACAGTAATTGTAACCTTTCTATTTTTAACCGATCTAAGGCTTCTCTTTGCCGATTCTACACCTTGGGCAGTTTTATCTTTTGCAGTTATTTTCTTTTCAGATGTTCCCTTTGTAAAATCGTCCGTAGACTTTTTAGCTCCTTCAACTTCTTTTTCGACTTCGCCAGCACCAATAGATTTAAGATATGCTACATAATCGCCAGTATAACCGTTGGCTTTTTCTTGAGCATAAGCAATTAATGTAGAAGCTCTATCCTCAGCACTTAACTTGGCAACATATTCATTATTAAGTTCTTCAGCCGTAATTGTAACATCGACGATTTTACCCGTAGCGTTGTCTTTAGCACTAATCGTTATATCTTTGTCTGTAGGTAAATCCTCAAGTGTTTTCCAAAGTTCATTTGCCGCAACCTTCGCTGTTTCTGCACCTTTGATAGTATTTTCAAAGTCACCTTCAAATTTTAATCCATCAATTGTATTCAAATACTCTAGCAAAGTAGCCAAATCGTCTTGTGAGCCACCAAGTTCTTTAATTGATTGCCCAAGTTGCTCAACATTAACAGAAGTAATATTCCCTAATTCATCTCTAACAATTCCCGATGCTTCTCCTAGCGATTCTAATTGAGAGACAACCGTGCCTGTATCTCCAGAAAAATCTATAATCTTTGCGCCAGCTTCAGTAAGTGCCGCAGTTAAAGTTGGTATTGCGGCTTGAGGTATACCAAAAGCTTCTGCCATATTAGCAATACGCTCAGAGGAAATAACCATATTTCCGTCTAAATCATTAAGCGATTCACCAGTAAGCATTAATGCCGACTGAAAATTAGTTAATGTGTCAGCTGGCAAATTCCACTCTATCTGTCCATTCTCAGTTTGCGCTTGGAGTAATTGCTCAGCATAATCAACGGTAATCCCCAAAGCTTCTGCATAATCTTTGATATTCGCATTATCGAATTTGAATTTACCAGATGCTTCATCAAATTGCCCAAGCTTTTCATAACCGCCCTCGATATCATTCATCAACTGCTTAAAAGAAGCCGCTCCTGCATCCCCTTGCTGAAGTGCTTTTATAATCTCTCTGGCTCGATCTCGCATCTCTGCCATTCCAGCTTCAGTGTTTGCTAACTGTTTAGCATCAGGAAACATCTTTGTAAAAGCATCGACGGTACCAAAATCCATGTCGTCATATTCTTTTAACGATGCAAGAACTTTTTGATTTTGCTCATATATCTTTTGTTCTGAGTCGGTAAGTTCATCACCTTGTTCAATTTTTGTTTTAAATGCCTTATCTAACTCCGTAGCTTGTTCTCGTACAGATTTTATATATTTTTCGTTTGCTTTAATCTGTTTTTCAGCAGTCTTAGTCTCGCCTTGCGCATAAAGTTGCTGTGCTTTTTGTACATTATTTATTGCGTCGCCAATACCAGCATATTGATTTTTAACCTGTTTTAACTTATCAGTATAATCATCTTCGTCTAACCCGACAAGTCCTGTACCAACCCCACCAATAGCTTTATCAACAGCTTTCTGTGCTTCATCGCTCGCCTGACGTTTTAATTCTTCATTTTGTGCTTGGAGCAACGCTAACCTGTCAGCCTCCTCATCAGTAAGTGCTTCTGTCTTATTTAAAAGGGTGTCTATTTCAGACTGATTTGATTGTATCTGATCTCTTGTTTCTTCATATTTTTCTATTGATCTGCCTACTGCATCATCAAGCCAATTGGCAACACCAACCGCAGCCATTAATGCAGCAACACCCAGTCCTACGACACCCGGTACACCACCTAATGCAGAAACAATTCCTTTAGCTTTACCAGCAGCTCCTCCGGCGGCTTCTGCAATTTGCTCTGTAGCTTCAGCAGCTCCCGAAGCGGCAGACTGAGCCTTAGTTGTGATTCCTACAAAACTTTTAAACGCTCCAACTACTTTAGAGATTTTTTCTAATTTTGAAAGACCTTTGCCTATACCTGCGATTATAGCTACTAATCCACCAATTTTGACCGCAGCTACTCCGGCATCACTCGATAAGAGTTCCATTGCACTCGCAATACCGTTAAGAACTCCTTTAATTAAACCACTGCCTAAAATTTGTCTTGAGAAATTTTCCCATGCCGATCTAACTCTTTGTAATGCACCTTCGAGGGAGTCCATATATTTCTCATTCTCTTTTTGTGCGCTACCTTCGGAATTTAAAGCAGTTTCTGTAGCTTTTACAGCCGATTCAAAGTTATTCATTGCTGCTACAAATGCTTGGTAACGAGTCTTTCCACCAGCCGCCAATGCAATTTCATTTTGCTCAGCTTCAGTTAAATCTTTCCAAGCTACAGATTGTCCTTCAATGCCATTATTAAGGTCTTGCATAATGTCATATGTCGACCTTAAATTCCCTTCGCTATCTTTAAGTGCAACATTTATTCTTCCGTTCGCTGCCACCCATGAATCCGCAGACTTCGCCATATTAGCAATGTTAATTCCTATTGTTCTAAAGGAATTACCTACAGTTTGTGCCTTCCCGGGCATGAGCTCCGTTGCCGCTGTAATAAGTCCGATGGTCTCCTCGAACGTATTCCCCACTGTAGACATTGATGAACCAGCCACCGTTAAGGCACCTTGTAAATCATTTGTACCCACAGCGAAATTATTGGCTGTTTCATTTACCGCATCCAATATATGTTCGGCATCGCCAGCGGTTATATTGAACGCTTTCATCTGAGAATTTATAAAAAGCGCAGCATCTCCAGCACTGATTTCTGTATCTGCTATATTTTGAAATTTAGCTGCCAATGTACCAAGTGTTAATGAGGTTTTGTCAGCATACCCCATTTTTTTAAATTGAGTAGCCGCTTCAATCATCTCAGTACCAGTACGAGCTACTGTCGAACCGGCTTCATAAGCTTTATTCACAAAGTTATCTAATGATTCGCCCGACAGTTCCGACACTTTCCGATATTCGACAAGCGCAGCATCTAATTCAAATACATTAGAAACCATATCAGAAACTGCGTTCATAGCAGCACTAACAGCTTTATCAAATACCGCTACTGCTACTCGATTAAAAGCAAGCCTTCCTATATCTTGTAAAGACTTAACCTTTTTGGTGGTTTCTTCGGTCTCTTCTCCAAGCTTCTTAGCTCCATCTCCAAAATCAATTTTAGCATTCTTCGATAGCTTATTTAGTTGCTCTTGGATTTCATTGCCGTCTAATTCGGCTTTTACTTTTATTGTATAATTACCACCAACACCCATACTAATCCCACCTTTCTAGCGAGATTTCATTTTATCTCTTTCGTCTTTTTCTTTTAACTTCAAATAGAATTCCTCCATAATATCCTCAAACTTTTCGAGCTTATAAGGTTTTGCCCCCGGTATTTGTGACCATGCAACATTAATACTATCTGCAATATCATCTTCGTTCTTTTTCGACATTAATGCCTTGAATTTTAAATCAATGCCATGTGTATCATTCGCATAATCAATAGATAATTTCTTTTCCTCGTGCTTAACCCAACTCTTTAAACGTCTAACTGCTTTTACCCCAAAGTCATCTTTAACCCTTTTCTTCATCTTCACATTCGCTCTCGAACTGGAAAGATTCATACCTAAAACTTGTTTCCACGTTTTTACTGGTACAAATTTAATAGGTATATTATGAGTTACGCTTATAGATAAAAGCATACCCTGTAATGCAGCAAGCACCTTTACCGTCTGCATATTTTCACTCATCGGAGGAACATCTTCTGCGTAAATCATATCAACATGATATTCTTCAACATATTTCTTGATCTGATCTGCCATGTATACAATGCGCTCTCTCCAATCACTCGCACTGCACATCCAATATCCATAATCTATGAGCTTATCTTCCTCAAAGTATGAAAACCCTGTTTTTTTACTGCTCATATCTAAACCCATTACATTCATATCTTATTCTCCTTTTAGTTCTTTTATATATTAAACAACGTTGAGTCCTTGCGCTCTCAATGCCCTCTTTACTATACTTCGACCTTTTGAATTAAATTCCCTTATAAAATTATCCCAAAAAGGTCTTGGAGCACCACCGCCCCAATTAAGAGCATCACGAAATCCATCATTCATCATATGTAAAATATAACCCGAAACATCAGTTCCACCACCAATATTCGACCCATGTTGCCACATATCTGGATTTGATGTAATAACACTACTATCCTCTCTAAGTATTACTGTGAGTCTCGACTTAATTACCATCCATGCTTGAGTTAATTCATGAGTTCTGTTGTACCAATCGCTACCGCCTGCACTATAAACATCTTCTTCAATCTGTTTCATAACCATTTTTTCACATTCATCAATCACATCTCCCAATGCGGCTGTCACAGCCTTTCCTATAATGGCTTGAAATTCAGCTGAGTTATGGATATACATTATTCTCTACCTTATGTTTTGTTTTTTGATTTTATCGCCAGTTTTCTGAATCGTTGACATTTGGAATACATTTTTAAGAATTTCTGCGTTCCCATCTTCTTTAATAAGATTTAATGAATTTCTTAATGATTCTAAATCGCTATCAAAAACTTTTGCGATATCAGTGTTTGAAATTAATTCTGTAAGTTTTACAACTGCATCAGTAAGTGTCGTATTTACAAATTTAGCAATTGCCACATTTGCACTCTCTTTATATTCAACATACTCAAGTATATCTTTTACACCAGCAATATTCTCTCTTACGTCTGCCCATAAACCACTATAGATAAATCTATCTACATCGGTTTCTTCTAAAATTTTAATATCAATATCTGTACATCTTTCTAAAACACCCATCATCAGAGCCATGTGTTGTTCGAGCTTATTATCATACAAAAGCATGGATTCAGCAATATCTACAATATCTTCGCTTGTAAGATACGGTCTAACACTAACGTCCCATTTCTTTAAAAATACTTGTTTTGGCATATGTAATTCGTGCATATACTATCTCCTTTTCAATAACTCAGAGGAAAGTTTTTCTTACACAAATCTGTGATCTTAACCAATTCCTCTTGTGATATTTTTCCTAAAAACTTAATCAACTGCTTCTTGTCAATTAGCTGATATTGCTCACACAATGCAGTTGATTCATATGTAAGATTATTGTCTTCAGTTCGTTGAAGTTTATAATGTAATGGCAATTTTTTCTTATCTTGTGTTGTTAATGGTACACAATGTATACATGGAGAAAACGCACACGCCATCGCATTATCTACAATTATGCATGGACGTTTTCCCCATTGCATACTATTATTATGCATTCCAAAATCGCAGTAATAAATATATCCTGCTTTTAACATTTTATTATTGTGCTGTTACTGCCGCCCAAGCTCCATCAACAACTTTAAGGATTTTACCATCATCATCAACCGTTACTTCTGGAAGTGCTTTAGCATCAACATACTGCTTATTTACAGCATCATTGTTAAATGATGGGGTAGCAACACCACTTAATATAATTGGAGTAGCTGTATCAGTTCCACTAAAATGAATACTTGGATTTCCACCTTCGGCTTCAATCGTAATAAGTCCAGCAACAACTCCATTACCATCTGTTATTTTGATTTGAGCAGACTTTTCAACATTGGCAGTAAGTTCTTTCTTGTCATTTAATACAATAGTAGTACCATCTATTTTTATTCCACAAGTACCATACTTACTCATCTTCAGCCACCTCTTTCTTTGATTTTCTAAAATCCTTTTCTATTTTAGGCTCATATCCTTTAATATAGTATTCTGCTCCAATTTTTACAAGTTCTACTTTGTCTGGCGCAGAATCAAAAGGGTTTCGAATTTTTATTGTAGTACTGTCATCAACTTTTACGAACAAATATCCCTTTGATACAATACTAACTTTATATTCACCTTTTCTCAATGTTATAAAATCATCCTTTCTACGTAGCGTACACCTTTCCATACTATCAAGTGGTTTCCATCGGTGTTCGTTGCTACATTTTCTTACAAAAGGACAAAGTTCTTTTGTTTTTTTGCAATAACAATAGGAAAAATATGTTCCAATTTCGCAATCTTCACAAAAGTACATAAAATTCCTTCTTTCATTTAAAAAAATAGGGACAGAGTTTGTCCCTATTTAATGCTTATACAACTGTTACTTTTGCAACGGCTTCAATTTCTGGTTTTTCAGTTACTGTAGCCACAATATTTGTTGTTCCCTCTGCAACGCCAGAAACAATTCCTGTATGATCGCCAACAGAAGCAGTTCCCTGAACGTCAGAAGCAAACGTAACATTTGCTGGATTAATATTACCAGTAATTCCACCCTTATAAATACCAACTAAATTAAGTTGTTTTGTTGCATTTTTAGCAAGAGTAAAATCTGAATCTCCATCAGCAAATGCCATTGTGATAAGATCATCATACCATACAGTACCATAATCTTTAAGCTTAACAGTCGCATATGTTCCCATATCTTGACAATTAGTTGTCGTAAATGATGCAAGTGCCGAACCGCTCAGAGCCGATGTTGCCGCACCCGATGAAGTCATTGATAACTCCATACTTCCTGAGAATTGGAATCTAGGAACATCAATAATCAGTTCGCCAACTTGTGAACTAGTTGAAATTGCCTGTACATTTGTACCACCAGCAAAGAGCGGATAAGTCATGTACATATGAACTTCACTCGGTATTATTGCAGCTGGAATAGTAAACTGCTTAATACCATCGTCAACAGCATTATATTCAACACAAACTTTTGTTCCTGTTTTAAGATTAGGTACAGTTGCTGTCTTATCAACAAATGTAATCATTGTCCATTCGTCTTTACCTTCGATTGTGTACCAACCTACAGTACCAGCATCACCAAATTTTACAGGTGTGCCTTGAATTGTGATCTGATTTTCTACTGTAATCTCAACACTTTCTCTAGCCAGTGCGGTTCCATCACCCACAGTAATGTTACCACCTGCATTAAGAGCAATATAGTTGAGGTCAAACAGTGCATCAGTAATGTTCGCTTCTAAAAGCGAATCATGGAAATAACGCAATTACCTTCTATTTAAGTCGCAAGCTTAAATAAGTTTTATACTTCTCATGTTTTCACATGAAGTTGAGATTATATGTCCTTCTTATAATTAAGAAGTATATTTTTCTTCTACCATTAGCTTGTAGTTTTACTCTCCCGTAAGGAGATAATCGTTGAGGGTTTTTCATTTAAGAAAATTCCCTGCTAAACACCCATTTACAATTACTTAGGATTTAACCTTATAATTATCCTATAACTTTTTTCTACTTTCGTAACCATTCAGCTTGAAATTTCTTTCTACTGTTTAGGTATATAGGCTTTAGGGTTTCAAAGCATTTAACATAATAATACTTGCTAATCACTTAACAAGCAGGGCATTATATTATAGTTAGTCTACACTACCCCAGAAGCGGATTGCTAAGTCCTCCACGTATGTCCTCCGCAGTTACACCAATCGTAAGACCAGCATCTTGTGTTGTCGTTGAAGTAAATATCTTCTTAGGGGAGTCACCCTGAGAAAATGCAGTAATCGTTCCGACACCTGCTAAAATATATTTCTTCATATTCTAGTTTCCTCCTTATTATATACTTGTAACTTTATTTACCATCTCTTGTGCATCACTAAATATCTCGGCATACTTCTCTTTTTCATGTCCGTATACCCAGTGTTCAGGTGCTTCTTTCAAATTAGGTAAAAGTGGCATTGTTGCCAAATAATCAACTTTGCCTATACTATAATTAAATAACAATTCAAATGTTCTTAGAGGAATTTCTTTTATTGTTTCCATAGTATAGGAAGTATTTACAATCACAACCATCTCTTTTTCTTCAAGATTTGGTATGTGTCGTCCTTTATTTTTAATTCTATAATAATCTTCAATAACCCTACGAAAATCATCACTCATTTGCATATCGTCATAATCGTATAGATTTTGAAATAGAATTAGCTTTCTTAACTCTTCAAAATTTTGTGCGGTGATTTTTTTATCTTCTATAAATAAGGTAGCAGATTGTCCTTTGATTTCAAAAGCAATGTCCCAACCATTTATAAAAAAGATTTGAGTATCAGTGTCTGTTGTTTTTATCAACAACTCATTCGGTTCAAAATCCCCATCTGCCATATTCTTAGTATTAAAATCAATCCCAAAACACAAATTTGCTATAGTTAAGAATTTATCTAAAACCTCTTTTTGTGAGAGGATTATCGAGAATAGAAAATAGAGATAGCTTGCTTGAATTACCTTAATGTCTGGAATTTTATTTTTTTTAATCATTAATATGTCACAAGCGTCTTTAAAAATATATGCGTCTTCAACCAATACAGGTCTTAGTTTTAAACCCTCGTACTCAACAGGTTGACAAAGAGCAACATATTTTTCTATATATTTTTTATAATCCTCAATCATTACAAACCGTCTCTCTTAAATCTGAAATTTGTGTTGCCATAACAATACTAAATCCGGCAAATGTATAATTATTGCCGACACCTATATTAGTACCACAAAGAGCAGTTAATTCTGCATTGTATTGCAATTTACCAACCCCAGCAACATCAATATTATTTAAAGACTTCATTATCTCATGCTCAATAACATCACCCCTGTTACAAGGAATCCCCTCGCAAAAGACTAATGGAATTTTACTTCCAAAAATAATGTCAAACCTATATGCTACCGTAGCCATAACAAGATTTAAAGGTTTTGTGTGTGTTCTATAACATTTAAAAATTGTTCTATTTTCTATCTCTGAATTTGGTTGTATATTAGTTAAAAATATATTATAATGATCCATGCGGTCTTTATCACCATCCCATATCAAAGCCTGTTTTTGCTCTATAGTAAGGTTTGGTTGTGATAGAGCGTCCATAGTATTATAATATATTAA
>ERZ1034873.464-NODE-464-length-22156-cov-29.406633_pt1 | contig 22156 bp, 16 predicted proteins | sample MGYA00520689_ERZ1034873 | MGnify/ENA primary metagenome ERZ1034873 (study PRJEB33766, sample SAMN09781722) | gut metagenome | biome: gut microbiome | host: Homo sapiens | place: Madagascar | study: EMG produced TPA metagenomics assembly of the PRJNA485056 data...
AAAAAGAAATTTTTTGCTAATTTATGGTTGACTTTTCATAGCTGGTCTCCTTTTCGCTTTCTTCACCAATAGCACACATAGCAATAAAAAGGCTTTTACTTCAATCTTATATAAGTTCAGAACTCTTGCTGAATTCACAAGGTGCCTTATATATTTCTTTCGAAACAACAAGCTCTTTTCGCAATATATCGCAAATTGCATTTGTATTTTTGGTTAAAAAATGATTTTCCTCCAATTCATAAAAACTTTGCTCTGACTTGACAAAACACTTCCAAAATCTCCATCTCTCCCCTACTAATTTATCCCTTGTTCCATTTATGAATACGATAGGTGTTGAAACCGCTGAAATATTCGGTATATGTTTTTTTATCATCATAAAATCATTTCTTATTATGTGGGTATAAATGTCTTTAAAGAATGCATTATCTACCAATTCTTCTGGTATTCCACCTAATGAACTTACATATTCGAGAAATTCATCATCTGACATATTTTCAATATCTGCAATATAATCAATCCAAAAGTTTGGAGCTTGGCACGCACACAATATTAATTTTTCTATATTATACCCCTTTTGTCTGAGTTTTTCTTCCATCTGATACCCTAGCATCGCTCCCATACTGTGTCCTAACACCATAAATGGTTCATTCTGATAATCCAAAGCCAACTCGATCATCTTGATACACTCGTTACATAATTGCTCCATTGTATTTATGAGTGGCTCGCCAATTCTAAAACCATGTCCCGGGTATTCAATGGAAATAATTTGTATTTCCCCCTCCAATGCCTTTTTCATATCATGATACATACTAGCTTGTGCACCAGCACTTGGCAAACAAAATAGTTTCATTTATTCACTCTCCTCTACAATCTGTTGAAACTGCTTTCTATCTACCTTATTATTTGCGGACAATGGCATTTTTTCTAAATATAAAAATGTTGATGGGATGGCATATTCCGGAACAAATTTCTTTAATCGTTCCTTTATTGTTTGCTTTTCCAAAATCTTGCCTGGCTTTAACAATACGCCTGCCACCAATTTGTCCCCCTCGTTTTCTTTTATTGCACAAGTAATACTTTGGCTAATTTCGTCCATTTGGTTCAAATGACTTTCTATTTCTTCTAATTCCACACGAAAACCATTGATTTTCACTTGATTATCCATTCTACCTAGAATTTGAATCACACCGTCTTTTGTTAAGATTCCACGATCTCCGGTAAAATAAATTCTTCCCAAATCTTTATGCTCAACAAACTGCTTATTCGTCCTCTTCTCGTCTTTGATATAATCCAAGGCAAGTCCAACACCTCCCGATACAATTTCTCCCTCTTCTCCATAAACAAGCTTTGAATCGTGCATGATATACATAGTCTTATTGGCAATAGATCTGCCATATGGAACATATGGTAACGTAGACTTTCCTTCTTCATACAAATAAAAGTTTGACCAAATGGTAATCTCTGTTGGTCCTCCTGAAATAAACAAATCCACCAGAGGAATATATTTCAGTATTTTTTCAACCAGACTATACGGAACAACGTCTCCACTCAAAATAATTGTCCGAATTGTTTGTATTGTTTCAAATTCTTTCATAGTATTTTCTATATAATCCAACAACATTTTTATAACCGATGGAACAGCATTGATAAATGTAACATTATTTCTTTGGATTTTTTCTTCTAATAAAGCAAGATTTCTGTTATCTTGTACTATCACCAAAGCCGCTCCAGCCGCCATTGTTCCAAACAAATCGAACACAGATAAATCAAATGTTAACTCCGAAACACCTAATATTCTATCATATTCATTTAAGCCAAATAACCGATTCATCGTTAACACCGTATCTGCTACCGACTTATGTGATATCCGAACTCCCTTTGGTTTTCCTGTACTGCCGGAAGTAAAAATGACATATGCACACTGTTCACCACTCACATACTTTCTGTTATAATTCTCTTTTCTTTCAGGAAACTCTGTGGATGAACTAATTGTTCTTTGTTCTCCAGTCATTTCCATAATACTCTTAACTCTTTGTTCTCCAGCATCTTCTTGAATAGGCACATACGCCCTGCCACTTTTTAAAATCCCCCATATAACTCCTATGGTTTTCCAGTCTCTTTTAACTTTCACAATTACATAATCATGAAACTCCTCCGAACGGCTGTCCAAATAACTAGCAACATTATCAGAAAATTCCTGTAACTCTTGATAGGTTATTCTATTGTTCTCATCAATAATAGCTATACGTTTACTATTATTTTCTACTGTATGATGAAAAATATCAACTAGATTATCGAATTCGTTTTGGACATCATTATCATTAAATAATGTGTATAGTTCCTGAGTGTTTAATTTTTCAATTTTGGGTTTGAAATTTTCACTAATGTATTCCATCTTCTATCCTCTCAACTTTCACTTGCTCTTTTCAATGAATTTTCAATCGCTTTTAACATCACTTTACAGCTATTAGACGCCCCACTCACCAAATCAACCTGAAAAGATTTTTTCTCATTAATCCAATCTATCAGCTTTTCCGCTGCCTCACCATTTTCGTGAATATGCTCTAATAATTCCACTTTAACAATTTTGTGATTTTGAATTGTAGTTCTTACTCTAGCTTTCACCAAATATGCGTCACAAAATCCTTCATACACACCCGATTCAATTTCTTCTAAAGGTGGAATTGATATTATCATCTCTTTTACCATTTTTTTATATTTTATTAAGTCCAATAAATACACAATATTTTTCCACTTTCTAACTCATTTTTACTGACTTATGTAAATGAATTCCTCCAAATAATAGCATTAGCAATCCACTCACAATAAATAATCCAACCGAGGTAATACTCGTTGCAAACCCTGCTATAAATGGTCCAAATGCTGAGCCTATAGAATAGAAAATTGAATAGACTCCTGTTGCCCATACAATTTCATTTCTCGATACCTCACTCAAATTCAATGCTGCTAGCGTACTCGGATAAATCACACATACACATGCCCCTGCAACTACGGAAAAAATCAATTTATAATCGGTTACAAGTATCAAACCAAAACCGATTAACGCACCAGCAGAAAACACAATACATGCTTTATGTATTCCCACTTTTTTAGGCAAGGCAGAGAGCGGTAGCATTCCAATGATTCCGCCCAACACAAAGGCTCCTAACACAATACCAGAAAAGTTAATAGAATAAAAATGCTTTAAATAAATGGTATAAAAAGAAGAAAATGCATTTTCTATAAATCCATAAGTGAATCCGCCTAGTATAAATGGAGCAAACACCCAAAAATTGTACCTTTCTTTTTCATTTTCCGTAAAATTCAATTTGATTTTTATTTTGAATATAATCCCCATATCTATTGCTAGCAAAAAACACGCAATTCCAAATGCCAAATTCGCTGACTTAGTAAATAATGATGTTCCACAAGCTGTGCTACACGCAAATCCCATTGCAAAAAAAAATGCATACAGTCCTGTTATCCTTGTTTTATCCTCTACGTCACTCTGAGAAAGCCCGTTTTGTATGGTAATGAAGTTAAAGCTAATTCCTAAACCAATCATAAACATACACAAAAAATACATCGGAAGAGAATCTGCTTTCACAAATGCTATAATAGACAGAATTGCCACGAATAACGCTGCTATTACCAATTTATATGCATCAAACTTCTTGCAAATCTTAAGAAACACATAAGAACCAATAACCATGGCTGCAAAATATGTTGCACTAATCATTCCAATTACATTTTCTGGAATATTTTTTTCAGACAAAAACAAGCTGGATAAAGGAATAAAAAGTCCTGTTGCACCTCCTACTAAAAACCCCAACAAATAGAATATATTAACTTTTCTCATCCAATCTCCTTTCCTTCCTCAATCACTTTTCTTGCAAAAGCTAAATATAAGTCAAGTAATTTATCTATATCTTGCCCCCTGCAACGCTTACCAGAATACTCAATTTCAATATTTAAACATCTATTTTCTATATAGAAAAACACCTCAATCTCACTAATTCGACGTTGCTTTTTCATGTGAAACCGCTGTCCGTCATCCTCTGCTGAGCTCTCTAGGAAATAAAACTTTCTATCTTCCCTATTCCCCAAGAAGTTTAATCTTATGTCAGTTACCTTCTCATCTGGATAGAATTTTTCTGTGAGTTCTTCCCCACACAAATCATATGACGCACCATTCATTGGTACTTTTTTCATTTTATTATCAAGATTCTGTATAAGACTTTCTATGTACTCATTTTGCACACTTAATCCAACAGGATAATTAATTGCAAAATTGCCTACTGTGTCCATATATATGTTCTGCTCAATCATTCGACCATGCATTCTATGACTGATTAAAACCTTATTCTGTCTCGTCAATTCAGAAATTGCCTGATACATTGGCAACACAATTACACTGTAAAACGATGCCTTTAATCTAGAAGCTTCTCTCTGCCATGCTTTTGTATCCTCCTCAGAGCATATACATTTCTTTACTTGTACATCTTTTTCTATATTTTCAGTTTCTCTTTGAATAAATGGTAATCTAGTTGCATTACCTAATATTTCTTGTTTCCAATACTCTAAATATTTGCATTTATTTTTGGCAAAAATTGTATTGGTCTCCGTTATATATGAACCAAATGATTTATCTTCCTTTGAAAGACAGAATTTCTTTTCATATGAAGTTCCATTTGCTAAAATAGCCCAATAGTTATTCCACAATCTTCCAAACAAAAGGTCATTACTTATCATATCCAACACCATATGATGTCCAATTACCAAAAACTCAAAGTCATCTTCTGCATAAACCAATATTCGCACCTTTAGAAGTGGTAACTCTTCGATAGACAATTTCTTAGTCTCCTCTTCTAATAATGACTGAACAAACTCATTTATTTTTTCTGCATTTTTTCCTTCAACAGAATAATAAACAATATCATATACTGCATCATCTACAATTTCATAGCCAATACCGCTCCCATAATCCTTGAATTTCATTCGAAGCGCTTCTGTATCCAATGTTGTCTGCCTCAATGCCTTCTCAAATACGCTGCTGTCCAATTTTGTTTTAAATTTAAATCTCGAATATCCACTCCACTGGTAAGGGGCAGGAAAGTAATTGGTAAGCCACTTCTGTGCCGGTGCAAGAGTATTCTTTTTCTCTATCTCTTTCGACTCTATATACTGTGCCATTTCAGCAACTGTCTTGGCTTGAAATAAATGAATTTTCGAACTCACCTTATATTTGGCAATTACCTCGGTTAATATTTTCATTTTTTCTATCGAACTAATTCCATAGTGTTCTTCCAATCCAGTCTCTGCGTCTACTTCAATCCCTAGTATTCTTGCTATATCCTCTTGTAACTTACCAACTTCTATGCTGTCATGGAAAATAACAGGACTTACATTTGAATTTTTCTTTTCTTTCCTCTATTTTGTAGTATAAATAGTTCGCATACGTAAGAAGAAGTACTTCAAATTATCAAACAGACTACGAATAAATGCATCCGAGAAACTATCTTTATCATAATTCAGTGAAAACATCAATTTTCCGTCATCAATTTCGACTAATGCATCAATAGAATTTTTATTCATACCCGTATATGCCTTGTAATCGACAACCTCAAACATTTCATGCTTTTTTTGAATATGTGTATTTCCCACAAAAGACAAATATAAATTTGATGCTAAACTGTTCACTCCCATTTGAGCTACTATGTTCTTTAATTGCTTATTCTCAAGTATCTGCTGTTTCTTCATCTGTTGCACAAAATGGAAGCTTTCATTCATATCTTCTTCATTTACAAATTTTTCATCAATAATATTTTTTACTTTTTTTGCAAATGAAACCGGATCTTTTTTACTCTCACTATCCACCTCAAAGGTTATGGTCATATTTTGTGCAAAACATCCAATAATATCATTAAATTCAAATTCTTTTCCCGTTCTTCCACCAGTTGGTAAGTTTATCGTTATTTGGTTAGATTCCTTGTTCATTTCATGCAATGCCAACAAATAGGAACTTACAATTATAGCATACATGCTGATATTTTCCTCATTTGCTATCCGATACATCATGGTCATATCTCCTTTTGAAATATGAAAAATCTGTGTTCCTATTCTTCCAAAAGATTCCAAATTGAGATTTTCTTTTTCTAATGGAAAAAGATAGCGTTCTCCTATTTTTTTCGAATGCATTTCATTCTTAGGCTTCCATTGTAAGGATTTATCAATAATATCCTCATAATCTTGCAGACCGATTCCATAAACTATCTCTTCCCTATTTAAATACTTTCCGTATAATGTAACAAAATCTCTTAAAATCTGTTGATTCCCCAATCCGTCTGACACCAAATGACAAGAGGCTAGCACAATTTCCGTCTCACTTTCCGATAGATGGAACGCATATAACCGGCATAAAGGAAACGTATAAATATCAAACACACTATTTAGTATTCTTTCGCAAAAATCATGAATGATTTTTTCTTGATTGAGATAGGAAATATCTTGAATATCATACACTGAGATCGGCAAATCAATATTTTCTTTCTCAACCTTTAGTACAATATCTTCTAATGTTTTTGCATTATCGTCGCATGCAAAATATGTTCTCAATGATGGTTGTCCTTTTATCAAGGTATTCCATGCTGCTACAGCCGCATTGTAATCAAACTCTCCTTTTAGTCTTATCCTTGAAGACAAACTCAAAGTACCTGTCGACCAATAGGACATAAAGAACAAATACTGAGAAAAATTCATTGGAAGTGTATCGTTCTCTGCGCTCATTTTGTTAGTATTGTCCAATTCGATTTGTGTACAAATCTTATTTTCACTATGCAGCGCATGGAATAAATTTTCGAATTCTCCTACCGAATTCATACGCATAATCTGCTCAATATTATAATTCGTTATGTTAACTTCTTCCAACTTAACAGAATCTAATACCCTGTTAAGTAGTTGCATTTTTTTGATAGAATCAACACCTAGCATATCCAAATCCATATCTTCCCTGATTTCCTCTTTTTGAAAACCAGTAATTTCTGCTAGTATTTCTTTTACTTCACACCTTGCCGGCTCCTTTTCCTCTAAGATTTCCTCTAATTCTCTCACCGTTTGCAGTGTAATTAATTTTTCTACACCATACTCTTCTATTAGTTGATTTTTCTTTTCGCCAGAAATCTTATCTAATAAATTCTGCATCAACATAATTTTCTTTATAGAATCAATTCCCAATTCACTTTCCAATTCCATATCACTTATAATGAGTTCCATGGGATGTTCCGTAATTTCGTGTATGGCTTCTCGTACGATATTCATGATATTTTCCCTCTCTTTATCTGTGTACCTTTCTTAATAATTCTTCCGCTTCTTTCAAAGAAATGATTTGACAAAAATCAACTTTTTTAATCTGTGTATCTATCTTTTCATAAAAGTTTTTGGGGATCATCTTATATTCTTTTTCAAAATAGAATGCTAAATTCTCTGAAGTATGGAATCCTGCATACAGCTTCTGAAAATCAAGTTTATTTCCTTTGACATATAAATCCGCCAAATTCTCCAAATAAGAACTATCATTTTTTGTACCATCCACTACTATGCTAGAGCCCGTTTTTCGAACACATCCACAATATATATCTGAAGTTCTTTCTCCCGCAGCAACCATGCCTAACTTTTCGCATAAATCTTCAATGCTCGTTGCAATGAATGAAACTTTATATGCAAATTGTTTTGTATTTTGGTTTAACTTTCGAATGATACCGCCAATGTTGGCACTCTTTTTCTCTACTTGCACCTTAATCTGCTCAGCGAAATTTTGCAACATAGATTCGCTATATGCAGAAAAACAAATTAATTGTGGAAATTCAAGATTTGTTCTCTCTACATTCTTGACTTTTTCCAATACGACATGTGCATTTGTTCCACCAAAACCAAACGCATTAATACCTATACAGTATTTATCGTCCATGATTTTGACACTTTGCTCCGCTATTTTGAACTTATCTGTTACTTCTATATATTTGCTCAGATTATCCAATCCAGCAACCGGTGGAATTTCATCATAAGCCAAAATAGTCAGTCCTTTTACTAAACTGAAAATACCGGATGCTGCTAAAGGATGTCCAAAATTCCCTTTAGATGATCCTATATATACGATTTCAGATACATGATTCTGGTATGCCTTTTGTATACTGCTGATTTCTATAGGATCTCCTAATGGAGTTGCAGTACCATGTGCTTCAATGTATCTTATCTTTGAGGCAATATCCGGATTTCTTGCAATCAAATCATCCATTACCTCTTTTTCTCCCGTCACTGTAGGAACGGTAATTCCCTGGGTAGTACCATTATTATTCGTGGTCACATCATCAATAATTCCATAGATATAATCACCATTGTCTTTTGCATCCTTATAACGCTTTAGAACAATACACACCACAGCTTCCCCTAGCATCATTCCATCAGCATTTTCGTCAAAAGGTCTACATGTTTGACTTGGAGAAAGAGCACCTAGTTCATTCATACTTACATAAGGAGAATCCGAAAGATTTAAATTAACTCCTCCTACTACTGCCGCATGCACATTTCCGTTTTTTATATCTCCACATGCTATTGACAATGCGACAAGAGAAGACGAACACGCTGTATTTATTACCATACTCGGTCCTCTCAGACCAAATGTATAGCTAACTCTTGCCGCTAACTCATTCATGCTGTTTCCAGCAACCGCATCTGGTTTCATATTGACTGCTGCCAGAAGATCTTTTATTTTTTCAATATCCTCTGGACATTTCATACATTGTTCAAGCATGTTTAAATAACGACCATTGTTAAATTGTTCACTGTATGTATTTTGTTCCGAACCAACATATACCCCAATCTTTTTATTATCGTCTGCAATCAACGAAGCATCCTGCATAGCTTCATATGCAACCTTTAAAAACATACGCTGTTGTGGGTCTATACATTTTGCTTCCATTGGCGAAATACCAAAAAACATAGGATCAAACTCATATACTTCCTTAATTTCTCCTCCAACATACTTCTTATCGGTTGATGCTGTCACAAAATGACTCGGCGAAATTTCCGAGAGAACCACTTTTTTGTTTCCTACCACATTCCATAAGTCTTCTAAGTTTTTCACTTCAGGTGCACGCAACGAAACTCCAACAATCGCAATTTTATTCTCGTCAGACCAAGAATCCTCACTCTCATCTTCCTTTAGTTGCTTCTGTTCTACTATCTGCATCTCTTCCATGCTTACATTTTCAGAAACATACTGATACAACTGCTCGGGAGTTTGATATTCGAAGATTACCGTTGGATAAATATTAATTTTCAATTCTTCTTTGATTTTTCCAATCATTTTGATTCCTGTTAAAGAATCCAATCCTAAATCCATAAAGTTTGTCTGTTCATTATTTGCATCTATCTTCTCATCAATAAAAGCTTCTATAATCTCATAGAACTTCTCTTTTAACTCTCTACTATCTAGGATAATTCCGTTTTCTGCACACTTTTGCTCCACTGGCATATTTTTCAAAACCTTTTCTTCTACCATGTGTGATTCCGTGGCTTTTTCAAAAGTCACAGTTCGGTTATCATATATTTCAAATATATGAATTGACGCATTGGTGGTATATTCACTAATACACTTGAAAAAAGTATAAATCACTTGATTCATATCTAACAAGGTCAGTTGATTCTTATGCATAATTTCTTCTTTGACCTCATTATCAAGTTTTTTATCTATACCCTGCTCAGCACTCATTAATGCATAATTTAATGCTAACACCCTCTTTTGTGAACACTCCGCAAATCCATTCAAGAATCCATTTGCAGCTGCATAATCAGCTAATCCTTTTGCCCATTTTGTATCAGTTGCCGAAACTGAGGAAAGCAGAACCAATAGTTCAAGTTCGTCATCTTTCCAAACAGAGTCTATATTAAGCGTTCCTTGTACTTTAGGTTCTAACACTTTTTTAATTTCTTCAAAATCACTCTCAAGAGTACATATTTCATTTTCATTTATTAAGCCAGCAAAATGAAATATAATATCCACCTTTCCTACTTTTTGTTCAATTTCTTTTCTGGCACTAAGTACCTGTTCATACTCTGTAATATCACAAGGGATATAGCAAATTCTTGGCTCTTTATTATCAATTTTTTTCTTTCTTCCCAAAATCACAATATTGCAGGATGTTTCCTTTAACAGATAGTTGGTAACACTTTTTCCCAGATTTCCGTTACCACCTGTAATTAATATGGTTTGCTTGTCTAATTTAATTGTTTCCTCTACTTCCGCATCACAAACTGCTTGGATTACCCTTTTTCTCCATTCTGTTCCATGCTGTTTTAACCACAAATTATTACCAAATAAATTGGATGTCTGCTGCATATCTGGATTACAAAACAAAACACAGCCTTCAACATTTCTTATCTGCTGAATCAATGACATCATAAAAATTGCAACTGATTGCTGGAACGCAAAATCGTATGTTCCACCTTTTATTTCCTCTACAATAATAGTCAATTCAAACTTCGTATCTTTTTTATGTTTTAAATTAATTAGAAATGCTTGCGCCTGTTTGTAAAGTCCATCCACCTGTTCCTCTGCATACTCCTCGATATGAGAAATTTCATATCTTATAGGAACAACATCTTGGGTTTTATCCCAATGCTCTTGCAATATATCCACCTCTTTATAATATTGGTCATATATCACAATTTCTTCTGGTTTAAGTTCTTCCCATGACCATTCATGTTTGAGATTAGAAGAAAATTCTTTGAACAAGGAATCCCTAATGCCCGCAAATGGATATTCTGGCAAATCAACATAATTATATGAAATTCCTGCATAGCATTTTTCCATGCAAAAACTTTTGCTGTTCTTCGTAATTTCTATAAGCCCTTTACAAAACACTTCCTCTTTCTCCTCTTTTGGAGTTAAAAGACCAATTCCGGTAATATTGGTATATTTTGAATTAATCATATTGAGTAAAGCAGTATTTCCTCCACATTCAATACCTACTTCTGCCTTTTGTTCCATTGCCATATCGACACATTCTTCAAAACGAACAGGTTCCATCAGATGATTAGCCCAATATTCTTTGGTATATTCATCAACCAGCTTGCCGTTCACATTTCCAATTATTGGAATTTTGGGTTTCTGAAAGGATATACCTTCTAATCTTTTTTCAAATTCCTTCGCTGCCTCCTTAAACATCGGTGTATGAAATGCTGCCGCAACAGAAAGTTTTCTAAACATAATATTTTGTTCTTGAAGTTCTCGCATAAACAATTCAAGTTTTTCATGTTCTCCACCCACAACAGTATGACTGATATTAAGTGCTGAATAGAAAACTCCACACTTTTCTACAAGCGTATTCAATTTCTCACGCCCCGAAAATACTGCCACCATTCCACCTTTACCATTATATTCAGACATAATTTTTCCACGCATAGCCACAATCTTTACTGCATCTCCTAAAGTAACAACCTCTGCTAATGCCGCTGCAATCCACTCTCCAATACTATGTCCAATCATTGCTTTTGGTGTTAATCCTGCTTCTAACAACATACTCCCCAAAGAATATCCCACACTAAAAATAATTGCCTGTGCACGCTCTGTCGCAACAATATCTTCTTGTGAACTATACAAGAGTTCTACAATATTAATACCCAACTCTTTTTCAAAAAGCATACTGCAATAGTCCATTTTTTCCCTAAACACCGGAATACTGTCATAAATGTTTTTTGCCATGCCCAAATACTGAGAACCTTGACCAGTAAACAATAATATAGATTTTTTATCCATCCTCTGACATACTTCTTCCTTTTCTTCCAACAAACCATTGTTTTTTACTATCAATGGCATAATATATTTTTCTTCCATGGAAATCTTATTTGCAGTTAAAACCACATCCTGTACATTTGAAGTTTTCATAGCATCTATGAGTTGCTCTTTTCTTCTTTTCAGACACTCTTGATTGTGTGCACCAATATACATCGGATAACAGGATAAAGAATTGCTCTCTACCTTCTTATTGTAGGCTTCTCCGTTTTCTAAAATCACATGTGCATTTGTTCCGCCAAACCCAAATGAATTAATTGCTGCATACTTGAACTCGCGTAGCTTCTGATTCTCAGTTGGAATATAGAACGCAGAATGTTCCATCTTCAATTTACGATTAGGTTTCTCATAATTCGCTTGTTTATATATTGTTTTTTCTTTCATCATGCCAAGAATTTTAATAATACTAACAATTCCTGACGCACTTATTGAATGTCCAATATTAGATTTTACACTCCCCAATGCCACCGATTGTTTTTGTACATCCCACTCCCCAAATACTTGTGACAAAGAATTAAATTCACTAAGGTCTCCAATTTTGGTTCCAGTTCCATGTGCTTCCATATACTGAATCTCTCTTGGAGAAATTTCCGAATTATTATAGAACTCTGTAATAACATTCCTTTGTCTATTAGGATTAGGAGCCATAACACCCAATGTATGACCATCATTGTTAATCACACTTCCTCGGATAATTGCGTGAATGTAATCATGATCCTTTTGAGCATCTTCTAGTCGTTTTAAAAGAACTAAACCTGCTGCTTCTCCAGGTACAAATCCATCTGCTCTCTCATCAAATGCTCTCAGGTTACCCGAATGAGATAATGCTCCCGCTGCACAAAATCCCATAATTGCAGATGGTGTATTATGTAAGTAAATGCCACCTGCAATAGCCATATCACTCTCTTCCAATCTTAACAACTGACAGGCATGGTGTAATGCAACCAAAGAAGATGAACAAGCAGTATCAATAACCATACTCGGTCCTGTAAGATTAAACTCATGAGATATTCTACCTGCAATCAAGTTTGTAATAGAGTCCGGCAAATAATTGCTATGCCAACTTGGATTTCCAAATTTTTCAAACATTTTCAGTTGTAATTCTTTATCTAATTGGAAAAATCGGGTATACATTCCATGCAATTCATTAGATGCACTTTGACTTGCACCCATATATACCGCAATATTTTTTCCATAATAGTCTTTCTTTGAGTAACCTACTTGATCAAATAATTTTTTTGTAAGTTGCAACATGACACGTTGTTGAGGATCAAGAATAATTGCTTCTTCCTTTGACATATTAAAATATTCATAATCAAATCTTTTACTATCCGCTATAAATCCACCAGTATTACAATAAATCTTAAACTTTTCCTTAACGTCATTAGTCGCAAATTTAGATTGTTCCCAACGTTCCTCTGGTATTTCCGTAATACTAATCTTTCCTTCTTTTAGATTATCCCAATATTCACTTATAGTCTCTGCTCCTGGAAATACCCCACTCATTCCTATAATTGCAATATCTAAATTTTTCTTCATAATTGTACTTCTCCTTTTTCGTCGTATTGTTTAATATTATATTTTTTTGCATTTGATGTAAAAATTATCTTTCCATCTTTAAATGTAAATATTGCTGCTATTCCATCTCTCTCGCATTCTTCTATCGCCTCTAGCCCCTTTGTATAAAAATACGTTGCTAAACAATCACATACAAAACCATCCTGTTGACATACTGTAACGTTACAAAATGGTGACTCTACCGGATACCCTGTATCTAAATTAATAATATGATGATATAATTTCCCATCTTTAGAAAAACATTGTATATAGTCTCCAGAGGTTACAATTGACGAATCTTTTACTCCATATAATATACTTATTGTTTTATTCACTGGGTTTTCAATTCTAACTTCAACCCCATCATCTTCCTTAGTAGAAACCAAAATATTTCCTCCAAGATTTAAAATAATACTTCGAACTCCTTTTTTATTTATAAATTTCTTTTTTATATATTCGGCAATATATCCTTTTGCACATCCCCCCAAATCAATTGCCTCTTCCTCATTAACCTTGATAAATCTACCTCTAATCTGCATATCAGCATGACTAAACTTTTCGCGTAATTTTTCTATATCCGATTTCGTTGGTAGGGTTTCTGTAAATAAAGCATATTTCCATATTTTGGCATAAACTCCCGCAAAAACACTGTATCCCGTTCCTTTTTCCTTTGTAAAACAATATGCTCTATTTAGTATATCTGCTGTATAAGATTCTACATAACACCATCTGTTTTTTCTCTTGTTTAACTTGGAAATTGTGCTTTTTTGAAAAAAAATGTTCCACTTTTTTTCAAATATTCCAATAGTTTTTATGATTTGAAAAATTGTATTATCCACATTCTTTTTTGTAGTTCCATCTATTTCTACAAACATCAGACTATTCATACAACAAAAATATCTCCTGGTTCTCACAAAACTCTCCTTACGTTAATCGTACTATCAGTACAATTAACGTACCATAATTTTTTTCCATTGTCAAATAATATTTTCTAAGTTATTATATTTTATATATACTTAATTCATTGTAAATAAAATTATTGATTATCAAAGGAGCATTTCCCTATGCAAATTATTTTTCTTCATTTACACTCCAATACATGGTCTAAAACACATACTCAATTGCTAAAGTATGTTTCCTATAATCGTCAAAAAAAAATAAATAAGTATATTCATACATCAGACAAACTTAACTCCTTATATGCAGCCTTATTAACAAGAATGAAAATATCAGAATTAACAAATATTCCTAATGAACAACTGAATTTCTCAATAACTGAATTTAACAAACCAATATTTCTAAATTTACCTCATATTAATTTTAACTTCTCACATTCACACAAAGGAATTTTACTTTGCATATCAGATGTCCAAAGTATTGGCACTGACATTGAATTAACTAGAAATGCCCCCATAGAACTAATGAATACTGTATTTCACTCTGCTGAAATTCAATATATAAATGAAAAAAAAGAGTATAATTCATGCAATCGATTTTTTGAAATATGGACTCAAAAAGAAGCATATACAAAAAGAATCGGCACGGGGTTTACTGGTAATATCACATCAATTAACACTCTAGCACTATCAGATTCTTTCTTCTATACATGGAAAGAAAACGATTATTATTGTACTGTTAGTTATGAGCAACCTGAAAATATAAAAAAAGAGATTATAACCGAGAAAGAAATACATAGATTCTTTAATCTCAACTAAACTTTTGTAAAACCACCATTTCCAAAATAAACAGCTTTCTTTTTATAAACTCTCCGAGTACAACGAATAATTTATAGCTGATATTTTGAGTGAGGATGTTCTTTCTAGAGTGCAGGTCAAAAAACGCTGGCATAATTGTGTCATGCTGAGGCTTTTGAGCTGTGTTATTGGAACAGCAGACTAACCAAATATTAATTAATATTCGTTGTGCTAATGTTCTTATTTAATCAACCTTTATCTCAAAAAATTTTGACAGAAAAAGGGATTCTGCCACCAGAAAATTGTTATGAATTTTTCTGCTAAAATCCACGACTATATTCAAAATAATCATGGTTCATGTGAAGTTTATCCAACTCCATTCGCTGTATTTTTAAACGCGGACGATAAAACCTATATGGAGCCGGACATCAGCGTCATTTGTGATCCATCCAAATTGGATGACAGAGGATGCAATGGTGCACCGGATTGGATCATCGAAGTTGCATCTTCAGGCACCAAGCGCATTGACTACGGTATCAAATTATTCAAATACCTATCTGCAGGTGTACGGGAATACTGGATTGTGAATCCACTTACTAAAATTGTGAATGTTTTCGATCTGGAAAAAGAAGAATTGTCAGATCAATACCGTTTTGATGATGATATACAGGTATGTATTTATGATAATCTTGTAATCAATATCACGGAATTGTTAAAATAAAAAGGTGCTTATTTAAGCACCTTTTTTAGTGGACTAGACGGGAGTCGAACCCGTGTCCAAAAACCAATTCCCTGTCCTTCTACGAGTGTAGTTTATTCTTTGACATTCCCTCCGCCACACGAAAACAAACATCCTTGCGGTTTTAGTAGCTTCATGATACGCCCACAGGTGCAAAGCTTAGCCTGCGTCGTTTCTCACAGAGTCGAAGCCTGGATCCTAAAGTGTGAGTGCCCTAGGTCAGACTGCTGCCATTAGGCAGCGTATGCTAAATTATCTTCAGCGTTTAATTTTAATTGTGGAATTTAACGTATCCCGTACGACTCGCTTCTCCAGCTGCATGATCCCTGTCGAAACCATTACTAGCCCTTGTTATGTTTTTGCGGAGCAAAAATATAACTCTTGCCTCCCGCTTGTTTTTGCGGAGCAAAAATATAACTCTTGCCTCCCGCCTGTTTTTTGCGAAACACCTATCCAAGATTCCGCACTTTGAAATCCCGTTCGGCTTCCCGCCGCTGGTCTTTTTTGGCAATGTCCTGACGCTTATCGTAAAGCTTCTTTCCTTTTGCCAGAGCAACCTGCACTTTTACAAGACTTCCTTTGAAGTATACTTCCACTGGAACAATCGTGTATCCTTTCTGCGCGATCTTACCGACCATCTTCTGAATCTCTTTCTTGTGCATCAGAAGCTTGCGCGGCCGGAGCGGATCTTTGTTGAAAATATTTCCCTTCTCATATGGGCTGATATGCATACCATAGAGGATCACCTCCCCATTTTCAATATGGATAAAGGATTCCTTGATGCTGCACTTGCCCATGCGCATGGACTTTACTTCGGTTCCAGCAAGAGCGATACCGGCTTCAAAAGTCTCTTCGAGAAAATAATCGTGATAGACTTTTTTATTGTTGGCTATTAACTTCTTCGGTTGTTTCGCCATCCCGGCTCCCTCCTTTTTGTTCTGTAAACTCAGTGTATATGATTTTCCTGCAAAATGCAATAAACTGCTGCTTTTATTTTGAAAATTTTAAGAATTCCATCAATTTTCGTCAGAATCTGCAAGTGTAAAATCAATCGTCCGCATGATCCGGTCACAGTTATCCACCGTCACACGCACCTGCTGCCCCAGTTTAAACCTGCGGTTCGTTGCTTCTCCCACCAGTTCATAAGTTTCTTCATAATACTGATAAAAATCATCGGTGAGGGAAGTCACACGTACCAGACCCTCCACAGTATTTTCCAGCTCCACGAAAAATCCGTACTCTGCGACTCCGGAAATAACACCGGCAAAGGTTTCTCCGATATGGTTTTCCATATACTGCACTTTTTTCAGCTTAATTGTCTCCCGCTCGGCCTCATCTGCACGCCGTTCCATCTCACTGGCATGCTTTGCAACCTCCGGCAGTATCTGCGTATAGTGGCCAATGCGCTTTTCGCCCAGACGCCCCCGCAGACTGTCCTTGATAATCCGGTGGATCTGCAGATCCGGATACCGGCGGATCGGTGAAGTAAAATGGCAGTAACAATCCGCTGCCAGACCAAAATGCCCGGTATTTTCCACCGTATAGCGTGCCTGCTTCATCGAGCGAAGGGTCAGACGGCTGATCAGCGGCTCCTCCGAAGTTCCGTCGATTTTTTCCAGCAGCTTCTGCAGTTCTTTCGGATGCACCTCATCACTTCCTATGTGGAGAGAGTACCCGAAATTATTGATAAACGTGGATAGTTTCTGTATTTTTTCCGAATCTGGCTGCTCATGCGTACGATAGACAAACGGAAGTTCTCTCCAGTAATATTCGGCTGCCACCGTCTCGTTTGCAGCAAGCATAAAATCCTCGATCAGTTTCGTTGCCACATTGCGGTCATACGGACGGATGTCTACCGGATTTCCATTCTTATCCAATATTACCTTTGTTTCTGGAAAATCAAAGTCAATGGAACCACGTTTCATACGCTTTTTGCGAAGAATTGCCGCCAGTTCTGCCATCTTTTCAAACATCGGAACCAGTGGCTCATATTCCGCCATCACCTCCGGATCATGGTCTGCCAGAATTTTTTTCACATTGGTATACGTCATACGCCGGTTCACGCAGATAACGGACTCTGTGATTGTGTGATCAATAATTTCGCCCTTAGGATTGACCGTCATGATGCAGCTGAGTGCCAGCCTCTCTTCCCCCTGGTTGAGGGAACAGATTCCGTTTGACAGGGCATGCGGCAGCATCGGAATCACCCGGTCCACCAGATATACAGAAGTTCCTCTCTTCAACGCTTCCGTGTCAAGAGCACTGTGCTCCTGCACATAATTGGACACATCCGCAATATGCACACCCAGAATATAATTTTCATGGTCCATGGTAAGTGACACCGCATCATCCAGATCCTTGGCATCTTCGCCATCGATGGTCACCATCTGCCAGTCGCGCAGATCCTTGCGTCCTGCCATATCCGCTTCCGATACCGGCTTTGCCACATGCTCTACCTGCGTCATGACCTTCGGATCAAATTCCACCGGAAGACCGTAAGCGCGCACAATAGAAAGGATATCCACCCCCGGATCATTGATATGCCCGAGAATCTCCACCACTTTTCCTTCCGGATTCTTTCCCTTTTTCCCGTACTGTGTGATTTCAACAACGACTTTATGACCGTTTACAGCTCCTTTCGAACGCTCCAGCGGAATAAAAATATCCGAACCAAACTTTGGATTATCCGGCACTGCAAAGCCAAAATTTTTATTCAGCTGATACGTGCACACCACCTGCTTCATGCCCCTCTCAAGCACATGCAGCACCTTTCCCTCCCTGCGGCGTCCGGTCACTGCCGGTGATACGGAGATCTCTACCGTATCCATATGCATCGCACCGTTAGTTTCGGATTCCGGAATAAAGATATCTTCCTTTTCCCCCTCCACACTGACAAATCCGAATCCTTTCGGATGTGCCTGAAACGTGCCTACGATCTTTTTCTCTTCCGATTTGCTGAACTTTCCTCTCTTGGAGCAGACGATGCGCCCCTCCATCATCAACTCATTCAGAATCTGTTCCAACTGTGGGCGCTGATCTTTTTTCACACCGAGGACGATCGCCAGTTCCTTGATTTTCATCGGGACATACATATCATCGCACATAAAGTCATATATCATTTTTTTCCGCTGTTCATACTTTGCGTCCATACCCAGATCTTCTCCTTAATATAATGAAAAAAGCTGCCGATGTAATCGACAGCTTCTGGTTTCTACCAGATTCCCAAATTCAGAACCATTGCAATGACAAGGAACAGAATCACAAAAATTCTTGTAAGCTTTACAAGCATTCCTTCCATGGAACGTCCCTTATTTTTGCCCCAGTAAGTATCTGCTGCTCCGGCGATCGCGCCAAGACCTGCAGATTTCCCCTCCTGCATTAAGATAATCACTGTAATTACAATACTCAGTATAATAAATACAATAGTTAAAATCGTATTTAAAACGGTCACGATTTCCACCTCCTAATTCCAAACTCACGACTAACTAATTATATCATAAAAGAAAAGTCTTTTCAACATTTTTTTATATTTCACAATTTTCCTTTTCATTTCCACTTTATAATATAACACAGATAATATAGAACTTACTGTATCATTAGGAGTATACCATGAAATCCTGTCAAATGTACAGATTTATTCCGATTATGTTACTGTGTGTCTGTCTGTTCACTGGCGGATGTTCCCAAAACAAGGATCAGCCCTCTGCCACGCACAACCAGACCCCGGCCACAGAAGCTGCCTCCCATACGGATCCCCCCCACAGGTACTTACCCCGCAGGCAGACGGCACCAAAACTTTTACAACAGATACTGCAGTTATTGATATCTCCCACACGCAAGAAGGATATATTATGGCAAAATACACCGGTTTCAATGCAAAACCCAAACTGCAGCTGACCGGGACCGCACGGACGCTTCTGCACATCAGTACCATTCTCAATCATTATATGCTTGGGTTTATCATTGCCTTTCTGGTATTGCTTATCATCTGTATGATTTTATATCACACCGATCTCGGGCGCGTATTGTTCCTCGGACAGAAACTTGCCATGACGGTTGCCTCAGGACGCGTTCCAAACTGCCTGTATCTGGTTCTCTCCAGCGGACTCGACAGTAATATCGGTCTTACCCTGGCACGCGAACTTGTCAATAATCCGCATATGCAGGCACTTATCGACAAATGTCACGAGAATATCCGCCACGGGGAATCATTCGACAAAGCACTGCTGCTGTCCGGCATCTTTTCCCAGATGTACGCCAGCTGGATTGTAATCGGTTCCCGGACCGGCGAAATGGAAAGCATTGTTTCCCAACGGGAGATCAATACCGATACCGCAAGCTATCTGACGGCACTTCGTGCTGCATTGCGCCAGAGTCCAGATGTCATTCTCCTTGGAGAAATGCGTGATTATGAAACCATAAATACCGCTGTCACGGCCGCAGAAACCGGTCATATGATCTTTTCCTCACTCCACACCATCGGTGCGGCCAATACCATTGACCGTATTCTGCCAGAAGCTTCTTCCTTCGGTAAATGGGGAAATGATCCCTGCGTTTGAGATCATGGTGCTCACCCCTGCCATCCGCAATCTGATCCGCGAAGGAAAAGTCCACCAGATCAACGGTATTATCTACACTTCTGCCGCAGAAAATATGATCGCCATGGACAGCAGCATCTTACAGCTTTATAAAGACGGACGAATCGACAAACACACCGCCATCTCGGAAGCGGTCAATCCGGAGATCATGTCCAAACGTCTGAATCTCTTATAATGTTTCACTGATCCGCAGAAGCTGGTTATACTTGGCAGTGCGCTCTCCTCTGCACGGAGCGCCTGTCTTGATCCAGCCGGCATTTACCGCCACCGCGAGATCTGCAATAAAAGAATCTTCCGTTTCTCCGGAACGATGTGAAATAATTGCCTTATAGCCGTTCTTCTGTGCCAGTTCAATCGCATCCATGGCTTCCGTAAGCGTTCCGATCTGATTGACCTTAATCAGCACAGCATTTGCCACCTTAAGATCCATTCCGCACCGGATTCGTTTCACATTCGTGACAAACAGATCATCCCCTACCAGCATCACCTGTTCTTTCATGCGCTTTGTCAATTCCTGCCAGCCTTCCCAGTCGTCTTCATCCAGACCGTCCTCAATGGAAATCAGCGGATATTCCGTGGTAAGTTCTTCATACAGCGAAATCATTTCCTGTGCACTGCGCAGGACTTCTTTTTTTTCGGTGATCTCCTGCGTTTTCACATGTGCTTCGGATGTATAGGCACCTCCCTGCGTGTCCGGACGCCGCAGATTGACATCCACCTCTGCATGTGTCTGCGCTTCTCCCGGAAAATGATACATTCCGTCTTCCTCACTGTACAGCTCGGATGCTGCCGCATCCATGGCAAATGCAACATCGCTGCCCACCTTATATCCGGCTTCCTCCACGGCACGCTGCAGACATGCAAACACTTCTCCTGCACTGGAAAAATCCGGTGCAAATCCGCCTTCATCCCCCACTGCCGTCAGTTTGCCTTCTTTCTGCAAAATTTTTTTCAGAAAATGATAAATTTCCGCACCCATCCGGAGTGCATCCGGAAACGACTCGGCTCCGACCGGTACAATCATAAATTCCTGAAAATCCAGATGATTCTTTGCGTGAGCTCCGCCATTTATGACATTCATCATCGGCATCGGCCATTTTTTTGCATTCGGTCCTCCCAGATAACGGTACAACGGCATATCCAGCGCTGCCGCTGCGCAGCGCGCACAGGCTAAAGAAACACCAAGTAAAGCATTTGCCCCCAGATTTCCTTTGTTGTCTGTCCCATCCAGTTCCACAAGTTTGCGGTCAATCTGTACCTGTTCCAGCACATTCATTCCCAACAGCTCCCTGCGGATCTTTGTGTTGATGTGATCCACAACGCGCTGTACGCCAAGCCCAAAATAACGTTCCTGTCCATCCCGCAGCTCAATCGCCTCAAATCTTCCGGTACTGGCTCCGGATGGCACAGATTCCCTGCCCGTAGTCTTCTTTCCCGTTGTCTCTGTCTGCGCGGTCACTTCCACCTCAACCGTAGGATTTCCTCTTGAATCCAGAATTTCCCTTCCATGAATTTCAATAATTTTGATCATCAGACCCATTCCTGTTGTCCTCCTTTTTTCATTATTGTGTGAAAAAGAAAGAAATTTATTCAAATCCAAAGAAAAAGAAAGGGGCTGTAAAATAAGTCCCTAATATAAGAAACGCCAATTCCGGCAAATGTCGGTTTTGGCGTTTCTTTGTATTAACTTTTCTATTTCTAAGCAAGTCTGCATCTT
>ERZ1034873.466-NODE-466-length-22118-cov-6.324797_pt1 | contig 22118 bp, 23 predicted proteins | sample MGYA00520689_ERZ1034873 | MGnify/ENA primary metagenome ERZ1034873 (study PRJEB33766, sample SAMN09781722) | gut metagenome | biome: gut microbiome | host: Homo sapiens | place: Madagascar | study: EMG produced TPA metagenomics assembly of the PRJNA485056 data set...
ATGCAAAGTCATCAAGAGAAAAGGAAGCATCAGAATTATCTGTGAGAATCCGAAACACAAGCAGAGACAGGGCTAATTGTTCTTGTCTTTTTGCGCTTTCATTATGTGCGGCTGCAGTGGAACACCAGGATGAGTTGTTCGCACTGTTATCATATGAAACAGCAGGGATAGCTGCTTTTTTGCGTTTACATACCGAGGACGCAGGGGAGAACCATCCGGAATACGAGAGAATTGCGAGGGCACACATTTCAGGCCGGAGGACAACGGAGCTGCCGCAGCAGATTCTTGAACGTAAAAGTCATGATGTCAAGTGGCTTGCTTTAAGACGCGGTCTGTCATCTGGACAGTCGCAGGAATCAGAAAATAACAAGATGCGCAGTGTGTATCACAGGCATCATATGAATCAATGGAGGTTAAAAAGCACATGGCTCGTATCGCAGGTGTAGATTTACCAAGAGAAAAACGTGTTGAGATCGGTCTGACTTATATCTACGGAATCGGTAGAACAAGTTCTAACCGCATCCTTGCAGAAGCAAAAGTAGACCCGAATACCCGTGTCAGAGATCTGACAGATGATGAGGTTAAGAGAATCAGTGCAGTTATCGACGAGAGTCAGACTGTAGAAGGTGATTTAAGAAGAGAAATCGCCATGAACATCAAGAGACTTCAGGAGATCGGATGCTATCGTGGAATCCGTCACAGAAAAGGTCTTCCGGTTCGTGGACAGAAGACAAAGACAAACGCAAGAACTCGTAAGGGTCCAAAGAGAACTGTAGCAAACAAGAAGAAATAAAGTTTCTTAAGGTACGCATTGCGTGAAGAAATCATTCGTATCAGTCGATATTTTATATTTTAGAGAAAGTAGGTTAGTTTAGATATGGCTAAAGTTACAAAAAAAGTGACAAAAAAGCGTGTAAAGAAAAACGTTGAACGCGGACAGGCACATATTCAGTCATCTTTCAACAACACGATCGTAACGATCACAGATGCTGAAGGTAATGCTTTATCATGGGCAAGTGCCGGTGGTCTTGGATTTAGAGGTTCAAGGAAATCTACTCCATATGCTGCACAGATGGCAGCTGAGACTGCTACAAAGGCAGCTTTAGTACACGGATTAAAGACAGTTGACGTTATGGTTAAAGGACCAGGATCAGGAAGAGAAGCAGCAATTCGTGCGCTTTCCGCTTGCGGTCTTGAGGTTACAAGCATCAAAGATGTAACTCCGGTACCTCACAACGGATGTCGTCCACCAAAACGCAGAAGAGTTTAATTAGGAGGGAGAGACGAAAATGGCAGTAAATAAAGTTCCTGTTCTGAAAAGATGTAGATCCCTTGGTTTAGAGCCAAGCTACTTAGGATATGATAAGAAATCCAACAGAGAGTTAAAGAGAGCGAACAAGAAGGTGTCTGAGTACGGCCTTCAGTTACGTGAGAAGCAGAAAGCAAAGTTCATCTACGGCGTATTAGAGAAGCCATTCCACAACTACTATGTGAAGGCTGATCAGATGAAGGGCATGACTGGTACCAACTTAATGACCATGTTAGAGTCCAGATTAGACAACGTTGTATTCCGTATGGGATTCGCAAGAACCAGAAAGGAAGCAAGACAGATCGTAGATCACAAGTTCGTATTAGTAAACGGCAAGCAGGTAAATATTCCTTCTTACCTTGTTAAGGCCGGCGATGTAATCGAGATCAAGGAGAAGAACAAGAGCCTTCAGAGAATGAAGGACATTGTTGAGGTAACCGGCGGAAGACTGGTTCCGGATTGGTTAGATGTTGACGCTGAGAAATTACAGGGAACTGTAAAAGAATTACCTTCCAGAGAGCAGATCGACGTACCTGTTGACGAGATGCTCATCGTCGAGTTGTACTCCAAGTAATCGTGATTAGGCGGAGACAATCCAATAGGCAAATTACCCGAGAAGGAGGGATTTTGTAGTGTTCGATTTTCAAAAACCAAAAATTGAGATCGCAGAAATTTCAGAAGACAAGAAGTACGGAAGGTTTGTTGTAGAGCCACTGGAAAGAGGCTACGGTACAACACTTGGTAATTCTTTAAGAAGAATCATGCTTTCTTCATTACCGGGTGCGGCTGTCAGCCAGGTCAAGATTGATGGTGTGTTGCATGAGTTCAGCTCGATTCCTGGCGTAAAGGAAGACGTAACTGAGATTATCATGAACATCAAGAATCTTGCAATCCGCAATAACAGTTCTACGAATGAGCCGAAAGTTGCATACATTGAATTTGAGGGCGAAGGCGTGGTCACAGCAGCGGATATCCAGGTGGATTCTGATATTCAGATTTTAAATCCGGATCTGGTAATTGCCAATTTAAATGGCGGAGCAGATTGTAAGTTATACATGGAGCTTACCATTACTAAGGGCAGAGGCTATGTCAGTGCAGAGAAGAATAAGACTGAGGATACACCGATCGGTGTCATCGCTGTCGATTCTATCTATACACCGGTGGAGCGTGTCAACCTTTCTATCGAGAATACACGTGTTGGTCAGATTACCGATTACGATAAGCTGACACTGGATGTATACACGAACGGTACCTTAGAGCCGGATGAGGCTGTCAGCCTTGCGGCAAAGGTATTGAGCGAGCATTTAAGCCTGTTCATCGATCTGTCTGAGGCGGCACAGCAGGCAGACGTTATGATCGAGAAAGAGGATAATGCGAAGGAGAAGGTTCTTGAGATGAACATCGATGAACTGGAACTTTCCGTTCGGTCTTATAACTGTCTGAAGAGAGCCGGAATCAATACCGTTGAGGAATTGACGAACCGCACACCGGAAGACATGATGAAAGTTCGTAACCTGGGACGTAAGTCTTTAGAGGAGGTTCTTGCAAAGTTAAAAGAGCTTGGACTTCAGCTGAACCAGGGAGAAGAATAAATAGAATCGAGCATGCTCGATTCATTAGAAGTTTGACAGGTCAAACTTCGCGCTACCTTCTGAACTGCTACCGTTCAGAAGGTACCACGTTATATGGCAGAAACAGTAAGACCGAAAGGCATGGAGTATGTCGGGAGCCAGACAGGAATGAATCTGTGTGATTTGTTCCGGCGCGAAATGGTTCGCGCGGCATCGGGTGAGTAAGACCAAAAGGCATCATCGGATGTACCACATCAATGGAGGAAAAGAAAATGGCAAAGTATCGTAAATTAAGCAGAACCTCTAGCCAGAGAAAGGCTTTATTAAGAGGTCAGGTAACAGCATTATTAAACAACGGCAAGATCGTTACAACCGAGGCTAAGGCGAAGGAAGTTCGCAAGATCGCTGAGGGACTGATTGCTATGGCAGTAAGAGAGAAGGATAACTTTGAAGAGGTTACTGTTAAGGCTAAAGTTGCCCGCAAGGACAAAGATGGCAAGAGAGTCAAAGAAGTTGTAGACGGTAAGAAAGTAACCGTATACGATGAAGTTGAGAAGACCATCAAGAAAGATAAGCCTTCCCGTCTTCATGCTCGTAGAGAGATGTTAAAGGTTCTTTACTCTGTAACAGAGGTTCCGACAGATGCTGCCGGTAAGAAGAAGAACACCAAGGAAGTAGACCTTGTTGCAAAGTTATTCGACGAGATCGCTCCGAAGTATGCAGATCGTAACGGTGGTTACACAAGAATCGTCAAGATCGGTCAGCGTAAGGGTGATGGCGCTCTGGAAGTACTGCTTGAGTTAGTATAATCTATTTTTTAATAGAGAAGCCGAAAGCCCGCTCAGATATTATCTGGGCGGGCTTTTTTTGTGTAATAGGAAACTTTGTTCCTATTACACAAAAATGCTCCTTCTTCTATAGGAAATACCGTATAATGTTAAACAGGAAACCCGTTGAAAACCACGGGGAACCTTGTTTATAATAAGGGAAGAACGCCCGGATAGGGAAAGAGTGAAATAGGGAGACTGGGAATATGGATAGAGACAGCAGAAACACAGACGAGGGTCTGCAGGGAAACGAAAAGATTGAGCAGGCAGTCTATGCGCTCCAGCAGGAACCGTCCGAGGAGGGGCTGGCGCATGCGCTTACGGTCGTGCGCAGACGCATGAGAGAGGGTGGACAGTTCATTCTGGCAGTGGAACCACCAAAGGGAGACGGTAAGATCGAGATTCAGGCGGTACAGACGGCAGACGGTCAGCAGTGGTGGGCAGCATTTACGAGTTTTGAGGAAGAATTGAAGGGCAGCGGGAACGTGATGTCCACATTTCTTTCGGATATGGAAATGTTATTCACAACCGCGGTTCGTACAGAAGGGATAAGCGGTGTGATTATCAATCCCTGGAACCGCACATTGATGCTGGACAAGAATTTGATACAGATCGTGTTGGGAAATCAGACTTCCTGACTGTATTTTACATTGGACAACGGCGGTAGAAGGAACTTCTATCTGCGTAGACATAAAAGGAGAGACAGACGATGGATAAAGCAACATACGGGGCAGAAAAGAAGCCGGAGACCAATGTGCCAGAGCTTCATACGGTGGAAGACGTCTATGAATGGATAGATAAAAATATTGAATACGGATGGCTGGGTCAGGACGGAAAGGCGCATATCTGTGAAATGAAAGATTTCAGAAGACAGTACCGGACGATGTCTGTGTCCCAGACGATACAGCAGAAGATCGGAACCTGCATTGAACAGGTGGCGCTCATGCATGAATTGCTGGACACCATTGAAGTGCCGAATCAGATGTATTGCTGTCGGATTTACGAACCGGATGACTATGGGAATCTGGAGGAGGATGAGCATATGCACTGCTTCCTGCTGTATTTCCAGAACGGCAAAACATATCACATGGAGCATCCGAATGTAAGGCAGAAGGGAATCTATGAATACCCGACGAAAGAAGAAGCCATGCGTACCATTGTAGATTATTATGTAAATATGCGCGGCGGAAAAGAAAGCCCCACAACTGCTTTTGACCGGGTGCCGGTGGGGATGACATTTCAGGAATTTAATACATATATCAATCATCAGGTATAAGAATATAGCTTAAAAAGGGTGTGCAGAAAATTCTGCACACCCTTTTTGGCAGGAAAAGATTAAGCTTGGAATTAGCCGAAGTATCTCTTTAAGAGACCCTCGAAAGCCTTACCGTGTCGAGCCTCATCACGAGCCATCTCATGAACGGTATCGTGGATTGCATCGAGGTTGGCAGCTTTTGCTCTCTTTGCAAGATCAGTCTTGCCGGCAGTCGCGCCGTTCTCGGCATCAACTCTCATCTGCAGGTTCTTCTTCGTGCTGTCTGTTACCACCTCGCCGAGAAGTTCTGCAAACTTTGCAGCGTGTTCAGCCTCTTCGTAAGCGGCCTTCTCATAGTACATTCCGATCTCCGGGTATCCCTCACGGTGTGCAACCCGTGCCATTGCAAGATACATACCAACCTCAGAGCACTCGCCCTCGAAGTTTGCTCTCAGATCAGAAAGGATATCTTCGCTGACGCCCTGTGCAACGCCGACTACATGCTCGGCAGCCCATACCTTCTCGCCTTCCTGAAGCTTGAACTTCTCGGCCGGTGCCTTACAGACCGGGCAGAACTCCGGAGCTGCATCTCCCTCATAAACATAACCGCATACTGTGCATACATACTTTGCCATAATTCATTCTCCTTTTCTTATTAAAATTTTAATTGGAATCAATAATAGTAACTGTTACTGATTTTAAACTGCAAAAAAGCTTTTGTCAATATCTTTTTTGCAATTTTCTGATCAGGATGAGCATTTTTCAGATGCCTTGCAGGAAGGGCAGGTGCCGTAAAAATAGGTAATATGCCCTTCAATCTCACCATCAAAGTCCTGACCGGCAAGAATGTTGATATGATCTAAGCCGCTCACCGTAAGATCCATCACACAGCCGCAATGACGGCAGATGAAATGATAATGGGGAGCAGGGTTGCCGTCGAAACGATCCGGTCCGATTCCCGGGGAAAGCTTCTGGATCTCGCCGATTTCCGCAAGCAGGTTCAGGTTGCGGTAGACGGTTCCAAGGCTGATATTCGGGAACTCCCTGCGGATATTCAGGTATACGGTCTCGGCGGTAGGGTGATCATACCGGGTTACAAGAAAATTCTTGATAGACTCCCGCTGTTTACTGTACTTCAGCATGGATACGATACATCCTTTCCTTAAAACTAGTAATTGTTACTGATATTATCTTACACGCACAGAAAGAATTTGTCAAGAGAAAAATAGGAATAATTATTATTTTTAGAAAAAGGTCTATTGGAGGAGCATGCGCATATATATGAAGATAAGGATAGAAGCATCAGGGAGTACCCATGGCGGGAATGAAGCGGTTTGTTACATATATATATGCCTATGAGGAGGAAAAGAAGGGAAGCAATGTCGGTTTTGCAAGGATTGAGATCCGGGGACAGGATGCAAGAATTGAGATTCATCTGCGCGGCGTCTATGCGGCGTCTGCGGCATGCAGAGTGTATCTGTTCCAGCGGGAAGCGGCAGGCGGGAAGGAAGCAACAGGTGTGACCGGAGTACTGGTCGGTGAGATGAAGCTGACGAACGGAAGCGGCGATGGCGCCGTTGTCTTAAAAGGCGGCAGAGTCGGAGCATCTCCTTATGGCATTACAGAGATGGAGGGATTGTTTTTTGTCATCGGAGAGGAGCGGATTCTGATGAGCCGGTGGCGCGAGGGGGCTCCGTTTAAGGTGGGGCTGTCCGGATTCCGGGAGTGGCAGCCGGAGAAGCCGAAGGAGAAGACAGCAGAGAAAGGGGCGGCAGCAGAAACTGCGGCGCAAAAAGAAGTGCGGGAAGCAGCCGCAGCGCAGGCGGAACAGAACAGCCAGACGGCGGCGCAAGGGATGGCACAGGGAAAGCGGGGGGAAGCAGCCGCGGTGCAGCCGGAACAGAAAGAACCGACGCCGGCGCAGGATGTGCCGTCCGGATCCAGAGCGGAGACGGCAGCGGCGGGGGAGGAGATGGAGGCGATTCATGCCACCGAGCTTCCCATGCGCAATCTGTTCCCGGAATACGACTGGAATGCCGTGTGGGAGGAGCTCTGCAGAGAACACAAACCGGCGGCTTTGTTTGAGGAGTGGGATACGCAGTGCATCCAGCTGGAATTAAAGGATCTGCGGAGTCTGCCGAAAAAATACTGGTATCTAGGAAACAACAGCTTTCTGCTGCATGGATTTTTCAATTATCGGTATCTAGTGCTTGGCAGGACGGCGGAGGAACGGTGGTTCCTTGGCGTGCCGGGAGTATATCAGAGACAGGAGCGCGTGATGGCGGCTATTTTCGGTTTCCCGGAATTCTTTGCCGCCGGCCCAGGGGGTGAGCGCAGGGAAGGCAGGGAACCGGTCAACCATTTTGGCTGCTGGGTGCGTTATATTGAAGAGTAAGGATTTAAAAGGGCATAGCGGATGTGGTCTTCCCATTTTCCCTGAATCTGGGTGCAGGCGTATTCGGTGCCCTCACAAGTGAAGCCGATGACTTCCAGAAGCCGGAGAGAGGGAGTATTTTCCGGCATCACGCGGGCAAACACGCGGTGCAGGGAAAGATCGGTAAAAGCGATGTTTAGAACCTTTGTCACGGCTTCCCTGGCGTAGCCCTGATGCTGGAATGCGGCGTCGAACTTGTAGCCGATCTCGCTGCAGCAGTACGGCATGCGCAGAATATCGTGCAGGCAGACGGTACCGATGATGATCCGCGGGTTGGTTTTTAAGAAGACATAAAAACGGATCGATGCACATTTCCGTGCGAGATCATACTCACATTTTAGAATGACCTGCTGGTGCGCCGGAGTCAGAAAATAGGGGGGACGCGTCGGCTCATAGCGTTCAAAGAGCTCACGGTTGCGGCACTGGAAAGCCAGAACCTCGTTCGTGTCATCAGGGGTCAGTATTTTTAAGATCAGGCGATCGGTTGTATACATGGTATGGACAGGAAGACTGCCGGTAATATGGTTGTTGCAGTTCATACATACTCCCTCTGCCGAAAATGTTCCATCGACAAAATGCATCAAATCGGCTAAAATAAGTCTATATTATAGTATAGCATTTCTGGAGAAACTGTCCATGACACAGGAAGAAAAATATATGAAAGCGGCGATCCGCGAGGCAAAAAAGGCATATGCGCTCGAGGAGGTGCCGATCGGCTGCGTGATCGTCCAGAATGACAGGATCATTGCGCGGGGGTATAACAGAAGAAATACAGAGGGAAATACGCTGGCGCACGCGGAGCTTACTGCGATCAAAAAGGCGAGCAAAAAGACCGGCGACTGGCGGCTGGAAGACTGCACGATGTATGTCACGTTAGAGCCGTGCCAGATGTGTGCGGGAGCCATTGTACAGAGCCGCATGAAAAAGGTCGTGATCGGCAGCATGAACCCGAAGGCGGGGTGCGCCGGGTCGGTGCTGAACCTGCTTCAGATGGCACAGTTCAACCACCAGGTCGAGATCGAGCGGGGCGTGCTGGAGGAGGAATGTTCGACGATGCTCTCCGGCTTCTTCCGCGAACTGCGCGATAGGAAAAAGAGCCTGCGTGAAAACGCGTAGAATGCTTGACAATCGGGCGTCAGATAGGATATACTTAAGACTCCGAGCAGCCGGGGTGGTAGCGGTACCCTGTACCAACAATCCGCTATAGTTGGGGTGATGCCGAACAGAGGATCAGGTAAGCTGTAAAGCTGCCCATCATAAGTGGCGTTGACGTCTGGGTCTTACGCAACGGGAATCTGTGAACCGGGTCAGGTCAGGAATGGAGCAGCCCTAAGCAGAAGCTCTTGTGTGCCGTGAGGGTGCCTGGGCTGAGCTAACTGTGGTGGTAACGTTTATGGTTTTGGATTCGAAGCGAGGCGCTCGGATTTTGCATTTTATTTTTAATGAAGATTCTGGCGGATAACTTTTTGGGAGAGGGAGAGATACCATGTGGGATAAGGCGAGAAAGATACTTTACCGTGGCGGAGAGATCTTAGAGCTTCTGATGGCGGCAGCCGTCGTGGCAGGGATTCTGGTGGCAATGATCACGCTTGTGCCGGAACTGGCACGCTACTGGGAACACCGGACGATGGCCGGTGCGTTTATGGAGTATCTGGATGCCGTTTTTAACGTTGTCATCGGAATCGAGTTTTTAAAGATGCTCTGCAAGCCGAGTTCGGCGAATATCATTGAGGTGCTGATTTTCCTGATCGCGCGTCACATGATTGTGCAGACGACCACGCCGCTCGAGGATCTGCTCTCGGTGGTCAGCATCGGTATTCTATTCTTTTTCCGGCGTTTTATGCTGATGACCAAACCGGACAAGGACCAGCATGTGCCGAAGCTTTTTGGCGTGATAAAGGCATCACAGAGCAGCGGGACAGCACAGGCGGAGCACGTGGATGCAGAGAAAGATGCAGAAGGCAGCACAGGCGGCGGGGAAAAATAGCACATTGATTGACAGATGCATGACGGTGTTGTATGCTGAAGGTTAGGAATAACTAACAAAAAGCACAACCTGTCATGCATTTATTTGCGTACAAGCATTGCTTTTTGTAAAAAGCGCTATATAATAAAAACATAACGGGGGCGCAGACCGCATGAATACGGGAAGTAAGCGCTTACATTAAACACAATGTCAAAGGAGAGAGTATACTATGTTCGGATTTGGTCAGTTGATCGATATCTTGAAGAAAGATCCAAAAAAAATTGTTTTTACAGAGGGAAATGACCCGCGTATTTTAGAGGCAGCATCCAGATTACTGGCAGGTACCTTCCTGCACCCGATTCTGGTGGGGAACCCGGATGAGATTTTAAAGGCTGCTGAGGATTGCGGATTTAATATTCGTGGCGCCGAGATCATTGATCCGGCAAACTATGACAGATTTGACGAGATGGTAGATATGTTCTGTGAACTCAGAAAGAGCAAGGGCGTGACACCGGAGCAGGCAAAGGGCATTCTGTCCCAGGCGAACTACTTCGGAACCATGCTTGTAAAGATGGGCGTTGCAGATGCACTTCTCGGCGGAGCAACCTACTCCACTGCAGATACGGTACGTCCTGCATTGCAGCTCATTAAGACCAAGCCGGGCAACTCCATCGTGTCTTCCTGCTTCATTCTGGTTCGTCCGTCTGCAACAGGTGAGAACGAAGTTCTTGCAATGGGTGACTGCGCAATCAACATCCATCCGACCGAGGATGAGCTGGTTGAGATCGCAGGCGAGTCTGCAGAGTGTGCGAAGATCTTCGGTGTAGATCCGAAGGTTGCATTCTTAAGCTACTCTACCTTAGGTTCTGGCAAGGGCGAGGATGTAGACAAGATGCGTAATGCAGCAGCAAAGGCAAAGGAAAAATATCCGTCTCTTCCGATCGAGGGCGAGTTACAGTTCGACGCAGCAGTATCCCCGCGTGTTGCACGTACCAAGTGCCCGGGCAACGAAGTGGCAGGACATGCAAACACCTTTATCTTCCCGGATATCAACGCCGGAAATATCGGTTACAAGATTGCACAGCGTCTGGGTAACTTCGAGGCATATGGTCCGATCCTGCTTGGCTTAAATGCGCCGATCAACGATCTGTCCCGCGGATGCAACGCTTCCGAGGTATATTCCATGGCAATCATCACGGCTGCACTGGCATAATCCGGACACTGCACACAACAATAGAATGACAGTCATTTGTGGCATGGCGTGAAGCTGTGCCACATTTTTTTGAGGGAAAAATGGAATCATTACTTTTTACCAGAGAAGATTTGAAAAAACTGATTGTACCGCTCATTATTGAGCAGGCGCTGGCATTGAGCATCGGACTGTTTGACACGCTGATGGTCTCCTCGTGCGGCGAGGCGGCGGTGTCGGGCGTGTCGCTGGTGGACAGCATCAGCACACTGCTGATCCAGATTCTGTCGGCGCTTGCAACCGGCGGCGCTGTGGTGTGCAGCCAGTATATCGGCAAGAAGATGCCGGAACGGGCAAAATTGTCTGCCGGACAGCTGATGTTCATCATGCTGATGTCCGCGGGGACGGTGATGGTGGTCATCCTGCTGTCCTACCGCTTTTTGCTGCGGGCAATTTTCGGGCAGATTGACGCGGACGTCATGCAGAATGCGGAGATTTATTTTATCATCTCCGCCATATCCTACCCGTTTCTGGGCATTTACAACGCAGGAGCGGCGCTGTTCCGGGCAATCGGAAACAGTAAGGTCAGCATGTATACAAGCCTGGTCATGAATGTGATCAATATCGGCGGCAATGCGGTGCTGATCTTCGGACTTAAGATGGGCGTGCTGGGAGCGGCGCTTGCGACGCTCACGGCGCGGATCGTATCGGCGATTGTCATGGTTGTGCTGCTCTCGCGGAAGGACAACCCGCTGTGTATTGCGACGCCGGGCTGTATGAAGCCGCAGCGGGATGTGATCGGAAAAATTTTAAAGATCGGCATTCCGAGCGGTGTGGAAAACGGAATGTTCCAGATTGGAAAGCTTCTGGTGTCGAGTCTGACCGCGACGTTTGGCACGGCGGCGATCGCGGCGAATGCGGTTGCGAACAGCGTGGCGGGATTTGCCAATATTCCGGGTATTGCGATCGGACTTGCGATCGTGACGGTTATTGGAAGATGCATCGGAGCAGGGGAAAAAGAACAGGCGAAATACTACAGCAAGCGCCTGCTCGGTCTGGCTTATGCGGGAATGGTGCTGGCGGATCTGGCGCTGTTTGTACTCGTAAAACCGATCATCGCCTGCTTCGCGTTATCGGTGGAAGCGGCACGGATTGCCACACAGCTTCTGGTAAGTTTCGCAATCTGCGCGGCGCTGATCTGGCCGCTCAGCTTTACCCTTCCGAATGTGCTGCGCGCCGCAGGGGATGCAAAGTACACGATGGAGGTCAGCGTTTTTTCCATGTGGGTCTTCCGCGTGGCAAGCAGTTACTTTTTTGCGGGAACGATGGGACTTGGCGTGCTCGGTGTCTGGATCGGCATGTATGTGGACTGGGGGTTCCGCACGCTGCTTTTCCTGATCCGCTACCGGCGCGGGAAGTGGCTGGAAAAGCGCGTGGTATGATGCCGCAAGGGAATTGATTCCTAATATTTTCTTATTTTTTGATAATAGAGTTTCATTTTTGCGGGAAATACGGTAGAATATCAGAGAAATACGTTCAGATGATGAGGATTTTGAAGAAATGTACAAGAATATGGGAAAAGTAAAACGCACACTGGAGGAGTATGCCATTCTGACGGTTGCCACGCTGATTCTGGTGGTGGGTGTTTATGTGTTCAAGTTCCCGAATAATTTTTCATTTGGTGGAGTCACGGGTATCGCGGTTGTCCTAAGTGCCGTTATGCCGGCAACTCCGGGAAATATCACATTTATCATCAATATGGCGCTGCTGGTGGTAGGATTTATTTTCCTCGGGAAAAGTTTTGGCATCCGCACCGTGTATGTGAGCGTGCTGATGTCTGTGGGGCTAAGCCTTGCGGAAGTGTGGTTTCCGATGGAGCATCCGCTGACGACACAGCCGGTGCTGGAACTGATGTATGCGATTGTGCTGCCGGCATTCAGTGCGGCGATCATGTTCAATATCGGAGCATCCGGAGGCGGTACGGATATTATCGCCATGATCCTTAAAAAGTATACGAAGCTGAACATCGGAGGCGCGCTGTTTCTGGTGGATCTGGGGATTGTCATAGCTTCGTGTTTTGTGTTTGACGCACAGACGGGACTCTGTTCGCTCTGCGGACTTCTGGCGAAGTCGCTCGTTGTGGACAATGTCATTGAGAGCATCAACCTGTGCAAGTATTTTACGATCATCTGCAATGATCCGGAGCCCATCTGTGATTTTATCACGAATGAGCTGCACCGCAGTGCAACGATCTATAAAGCCGAGGGGGCATATGAGCACAACCAGAAGACGATCATTATCACCATCATGAAGCGCTCCCAGGCGGTAGAACTGCGTAATTACATCCGCATCCACCAGCCGACCGCATTTATTGCCATCACGAACAGCAGTGAGATCATCGGCAAGGGATTCCGCGGATTTAATTGATATCAGGAAGGAGAAAGTTTTTTATGAAAATTTGGGAAGACGAAAAGCAGTGCTATATCCGTGCTGCAATGGAGAAAAATTCAGAGACGGAGAACGAGGCGCTGAAGGCACAGCTGGATGCGATCGACTGGTCTGTATTAGAGCAGATTGAGCGCAAGGAGACCGTGAACGAGCGGGGCGTATTTGCACCGCTTGAGGCGGTTGAGACAGATGAGATTGAGCGCCGCAGGGACGAGTTCCACGAACTCGGAATCAAGGCGCTCCGGGAAGGAAAAGTCGGAGCGGTTCTTCTGGCGGGGGGACAGGGAACACGTCTCGGACTGGACAGACCGAAGGGAACACTCAATATCGGAATCCACCGGGAGCTGTTTTTGTTTCAGCAGCTTATCCGTAATCTGATGGACGTAACGGATGAAGCTGGCGCTTATGTTCCGCTTTATATCATGACGAGCAACATCAACCATGATGACACGCAGGCATTTTTTGAGGAGCACAGTTACTTTGGTTACCCGAAGGAGTATGTGAAATTTTTCGTGCAGGAGATGGAACCTGCCTGTGATCATCAGGGGCGCGTATATATGGAGTCCCGTACCAGGGTTGCCATGTCCCCGAACGGCAATGGTGGCTGGTTTGGTTCCATGGTGAATGCAGGGCTGCTCTCCGACATCCGTTCCCACGGGATTGAGTGGATCAATGTATTTGCTGTGGACAACTGCCTGCAGAGAATCGCAGACCCGCTGTTCATCGGTGCAACGATTGCCTACGGCTGCGAGAGCGGCGCGAAGGTTGTCAGAAAGGCAGCGCCGGATGAAAAGGTGGGGGTACTCTGTACCGAGGACGGCAAGCCGTCGATCGCGGAGTATTACGAGATGACGGAAGAGATGGCGACTGCACGGAAGGCAAACGGCGACCTGCTCTATGGATTTGGTGTGATCCTGAATTACGTTTTCTCAGAGAAGCGTCTGGAGGAGATCGCAGATGCACATATGCCGATCCATGTGGTAGAGAAGAAGATTCCGTATATGGACGAGTCCGGCAGTCTGGTGAAGCCGGATGCACCGAACGGATACAAGTTTGAGACGCTTGTTCTGGATATGGTGCACATGATGGCGGACTGCGTTCCTTACGAGGTCGACAGAAAGTGGGAGTTTGCGCCGATCAAGAATCTGCACGGCGTGGATTCACTCGACAGCGCCCGCGAGCTCATGCAGGGCTGCGGCATCGAATTGTAACATAAAACGGACGGGCTTCCCGGCGGGAAGCCCGTCAGGCTTTTGTGCGTAACATTCTACAGTATTCTCTTGGCGTAACGCCAATCTGTTCTCGAAAGAGTCTTGAAAAATATCGCAAATTATCAATCCCGACACGGAATGCAACCTCTGTGACAGACAGCCCGGTTGTATTAAACAGCTGTACGGCTGTCTCAATTCTGACCCGGTGGATATAGGAAGTGAGACTTTCACCGGTTTCTTTGCCAAATTGTGAAGAGAGAAAGGACGCATTTTTCTGAAAATGCGCAGCAATCACAGAGAGTGATAATTCTTCCTCCAGGTGATCGTGGATGTACATGATGACATTCCGGATGAGATAAGAATAACCTGCAAGCGAGTTGTTTTTTACCAGAAGACAGTATTTGCGAACCATCTGGTAGGGAAGACCGGTCAGCTGCTCCATGCCGGTACTCCGTTCGATCTGCAGGGAAAAAGCATCTGCAGCTTTGAGGGTATAGGAAGGAGGCACCGGGGTTGTAAGCAATTTTCCCTTACAAAATGTATTCAGTTCATGCATGCGCCGCTTGAGAGGATAGAGGGAGGCGGCGTTAAAGGTACCAGTTGCATCAAGAAAGACTTTTAGCTTTTGAGAGGCTTGTGAAGTGTTTCCGTCTGCAAGTGCATTTAAGAAGTCTGTTAAATAGGCGGTATAGTGTTCGGCAGACAGCGCGGTAAAATGTAAAAAAGCAGTTTCGTCCAGAGAAATTTCGTGCGACTCTTCGGAATAATTTAAATAAACGATTTTGACCGTAGGATATTCTGGTATAAATGCGCTTAACAGATGTTGTGTCAGAATCAGCACCTCATTCAAGTCTGCCAGAGGAAGAATATCGTAGAATTTTGCAGCCATATGCGCCTGCGCAGCGTCCAGATTCTGGTCAGATATGATACGGTGAATAAATGCATTCGTTATTTTTTCCGTGGAAAAAGGACCGATGCTGATGAAATCAGGATGGTGCCAGTCCAGAGAAACTGCAGCCAGAATATTGTAGTAGCCAAGAGAACTTTTGGCGACTGCCATCTGATATTCCGGGGTGGCTGCAAGGAAATTTGTGAAAGCGGCCGGACGCTCCAGAGTTCCCCACAGCATTTTGCGGAATCCGCGGTCGATGGTGCTGGTATCTTCATACGGATGTGTAAACAAATGCGAGTCAACTTTGTATGCGTCGGAAAGAACCTGCTGTATTAAAGGGAAGGCATCCCGGATCGTAAGTGCATGTAATTCCAATTTGCGTTACCCCGCTTTCATTATTGTAGATCATACAAAAATTATATACATATTATAAAAATTGTGTCAATTAGAGAAAACGGTTTTGCTACAATAAATCCAGAAAGAAGGGTAGTATGACAACAGCAGGATAAGGAGTGTGTCAAAGTGAAATGGAACTGGAATAAAGGCTGGGAGTTCTCGAAGGAAAAGGAAAACTGGGAGAAGGTGGATCTGCCTCACACGTGGAACGGTGAAGACGGACAGGATGGAGGAGATGATTACTACCGGGGAATCTGTTACTACAAAAAAATATTGGATACAAAGGAACTTCCGGAGTACGAGGAAGTCTATCTGGAATTTGATGGAGCAAATTCTTCGGCAGAGGTATTTGTGAATGGAATCCCGGCGGGCGCTCATGATGGCGGTTATGCTACGTGGCGTGTGAATATCACAAAATACCTGCAGGAAAGAAATGAGATTACAGTTGCTGTGGATAATGCGCCGAATGATCATGTATATCCACAAAGGGCAGACTTTACGTTTTATGGCGGACTGTATCGGGATGTCAATGTGATCTGTGTGAAGAAAGCACATTTTGATCTGGATTATTTTGGAGGAACAGGTGTGAAGGTCACACCGGAAGTAACCGGGGAGGATGCGGATGTCCGGACGGAAGTTTTCCTCACAGGGACGGATGGAACAGAGCAGCTGCAATATCAGATTTTTGCGGATGAGAAAGTGTTCCTGGAGCGGACGGTGGATGCCCGCGGTACAACAGAAGAGTTTGTGATAAAGAATGCGCATCTGTGGAACGGACGAAAAGATTCCTACCTGTATACATTGCAGGTAAGGCTGCTCCAGAACGGAGAGGCGATCGACGAGCGCAGGGTGCGGTTCGGATGCAGGACATTTGAGATTGATCCGGAGAGAGGATTTCTTTTAAATGGAGAATCTTACCCGCTGCGCGGCGTATCGCGTCACCAAGACAGACCGCAGATCGGAAACGCGCTGCAGAAAGAGCATCACAGGGAAGATATGGATCTGATCTGTGAGATGGGGGCAAACACGATCCGGCTGGCGCATTATCAGCATGCACAGTATTTTTACGACCTCTGTGATGAGCGTGGAATGATTGTGTGGGCAGAAATCCCGTATATTTCCAGACATCTTCCGAAGGGAAGGGAAAATACGCTCCAGCAGATGCGGGAGCTGATCGTGCAGAACTATCATCACCCCTCGATCGTCGTGTGGGGACTGTCGAATGAGATCACAATGGGAGGTGCCGCAGATGAAGCACTTCTGGAAAATCATCATGCATTAAATGATCTGGCACACCGGATGGACCCGACCAGGAAGACAACGCAGGCGGTTGTTACCATGTGCCGGATGGAGGAGGAATATGTCCATATTCCGGATGTCGTGTCTTACAATCATTATTATGGCTGGTATGGTGGGGAACTCTACATGAACGGAGAGTTTATGGATGAATTTCATAAGAAGTATCCGGAAAAACCGATCGGCATGAGTGAATACGGGTGTGAAGCGTTAAACTGGCACAGTTCCGAGCCGGTTCAGGGAGATTACACAGAAGAATATCAGGCGCATTACCATGAGGAACTGATAAAGCAGCTTTTTACAAGACCGTTTATCTGGGCAACCCATGTGTGGAACATGTTTGATTTTGCAGCAGATGCCAGGTCAGAGGGCGGGGAAGACGGAATGAACCACAAGGGACTCGTCACGTTTGACCGCAAATATAAAAAAGATGCATTTTACGCATACAAGGCATGGCTTTCGGATGAACCGTTTGTACATATCTGTGGAAAACGGTATATAGACCGCGTTGAGGATGTCACAAAGGTGACGGTATATTCCAACCAGTCCGAAGTAGAGTTGTATGTCAACGGAGAACTGCTGGAAAAACAGACGAGCGAAGACCATTTCTTTTACTTTCAGGTTCCGAATGTCGGTGAGACAAAGCTTGTTGCGAAAGCGGGCGGGTGCAGCGATGAGAGCAATATCCGTAAAGTGGAGGTTTTCAATGAGGCATACCGGCTGAAGGAAGAGGGAGATGTCATAAACTGGTTCGAGATCACGACGGTAGACGGCTGCTTTTCCATAAATGATAAGCTGGGAGAGGTTCTGGCTAATAAAAAGGGGACCAGATTCATGAAAAAAACAATCGTTCTGCTGTTGCTGAAAATGAAGCTTGGCTCCCGGAAAAAACCGGACGCGGGCAGCAAATCGAGAAAAATAGATCTGGGAAACCCGGAAATGAAAAAATTCCTGTATGGCATGTCCATTAAGCGGCTGATCTCCATGGCGGGAACGATGGGACCGGGAATGCAGTTTACAAAGGAGCAGGTCTTAAACATCAACAGGAAGTTAAATAAGATCAAAAAATAAGGAGAAGAAAAAGATGGGAGAGCAGAAGCCGTTTGGCATGAGAGATAAAGTCGGATATATGCTTGGTGACTTTGGAAATGATTTTACATTCATTTTTGCAAGCAGTTATGTGATGGTATTTTATTCCAAGGTGATGGGAATCAGTACCGGAGTGATCGGAACAATGTTTCTGATTGCAAGATGCCTGGATGCGTTTACAGACATTGGAATGGGGAGACTGGTGGATGTGGCAACGCCGGCGAAGGATGGAAAGTTCCGGTGCTGGATACGGAGAATGTGCGGACCGGTTGCACTGGCATCGTTTTTAATGTATCAGTCGTTTCTGCGGGAGGCACCGATGGGGCTTAGAATTTTCTATATGTGCCTTACTTATTTATTGTGGGGATCGGTGTTCTATACATCCATCAACATTCCGTATGGTTCAATGGTATCTGTGATTTCAAGTGAACCCAGGCATAGAAGTTCCCTTTCGGTCTTTCGTTCTCTTGGCGGAATGCTGGCAATGATTGTTGTAACGGTGGTGTCTCCGCTTATGGTTTACTACACAGATGAAAATGGGAATCAGGCGGTCAATGCAGAAAAGTTTACGCTTCAGGCGGGGATTTTCTCTGTATGTGCGGTAGTATGCTATATTTTCTGTTATTTTATGACGACAGAGCGTGTGAAGAGTGAGAAACCGCAAAAGACACAGCAGGAAGTGTCTGGACAATCTGTATTTCATATTTTAAGAGAAGTATTCACAGACCGGGCATTTCTGGGGATGATATTATCCGCACTGGTGATGCTGTTTGCTACATTGATGGGGCAGGGACTGAATAATTATCTGTTTGCAGATTATTTTAACAATGCGAAAGCACTGTCCGTATTTTCGATTCTTGCACTTCCGGCGACACTGTTGCTGCTGGGCATATCGACGCCGCTCACGGTGAAGTTCGGAAAGAAGGAAACCGGTGTGGTATGCTTCCTCGTGGCAGGAGTGACGTATGCACTGATTGCTGTTTTAAAAATAAAAAATGTCTGGATATTTATCGGAGTATCATTTATTGCCATTCTGGCAAAGCAGTGTTTCAGTATGCAGTCCTATGCGCTTGTGACGGATGTGATTGATGACAGGGAGGTAAAGACCGGCAGCCGTGATGATGGAATGATCTATGGAATTTATTCTTTTTCCAGAAAGCTGGGACAGGCAGTGGCAGGAGGCATGAGCGGCTGGGCGCTTGCTGCGCTCCACTATGATTCGCTTGCGGTTGTGCAGACAGAATCCGTGAAAAACGGAATTTATCAGATTTCTGCGGTTTTTCTGGCAGTCAGTTATCTGCTGTGTGCGACGATTCTTGGTTTGATTTATCCGCTGGGCAAAAAGAAGGTGGAGGAAAATGTCAGGGAACTGGAAATCCGTCACCATATGTAAACTACAGAATTTAATAAATATTTTATTCTGATTTTAGGATGACTTCATGAATGTCTGCTATAATAGTTCCAGATAGTGGAAAACAGACAATGGAGGTTTTTATAAATTGGAGGAACAGGGGAAGCAGCAGGAAATAGAAATCGAAGAGGTGACTGCACAGGAGAATGTGATCGCGGTGCGGGATCTGGTGCCGATGCGTGCGGCGATGGATGACAGCATGGAGCGGATCGCAGATATGAAGGACCAGTTTTCACAGACGATCGATCCGATTCTGCGCATGTACAATGCGGCGATGTGTGCGACGACGGCAAGGCTTGAGATAATAGAGGACGAGTTCAAGTACCGGAAGCTGCGCTGTCCGATTCACCATATTGACACCCGGCTGAAGTCCGCGAAGAGCATTCTTGGCAAGCTGCAGAAGAAGGATCTGGATCTGACGCTGTCGGCTGCCTGCAACAACATCTACGACATCGCGGGAATCCGTGTTGTCTGCTCTTATATCAAGGACGTCTATCTGATCCGCGACCGTCTGATGGCGCAGGATGATGTTATGATTATGCAGATCAAGGATTACATAGAGACGCCGAAGGAGAACGGTTACCGGAGTCTTCACATGGTCATCCGGGTGCCGGTATATTTTATGAACAAGAAGCAGCTGGTGCCGGTGGAACTGCAGATCCGCACGCTGGCGATGGATCTGTGGGCGAGCCTGGAGCATGACATCAAGTATAAGTGTCTGTATCAGGCGGAGACGGAGGATTTCTCAGAAGAACTTAAGGAATGCAGCCGGCTCATCTACGAGGCGGAGGAGAAAATGGAGATCATGAACCGTACACTGGAAGCATAACGGGAGGCGCGGGCGATGAAAGGAAAACAGAATCCGGTCGAAAAAGAATGGGCAGCGGTTGTCAAGGCGGAGGAGCGCTTTCTGCGCCATGCCATGCCGGCGCGGACGGCGGGATGGCAGGAGAAGATCACGCGCTATGTGCCACAGAAGCTGGAGACGACTCTGCACACCGCATTTTACAAAGCGTTTGAACTGATCTTTGACAGGGGAACGCCGGTGATAGAGAAGACCTATCAGAGGGAGAAAAAGGAGCAGAATTATAAGATCAATGCTTACACCGCAGAGGTGCGTGACACGAGACATGCCCTGCGGGCATTCGGGAGAGAGGCGGGCGCCAGCCGGAACCTGAATCTGGCGGTATCGGCGGTGGAAGGCGTCGGCATGGGATTTTTCGGTCTGGGTCTGCCCGATATACCGCTGTTCCTCGGCGTTTTGCTGAAAAGCATCTATGAGGTCGCACTCAGCTACGGATACACGTATGACACGCAGGAGGAGCAGATCTTCATATTAAAGCTGATCGAGACGGCATTGTCGCACGGCGAGCAGCTTGCCCAGAACAATATGGAGCTGAATCTGTGGATGCGTGAGGAGCGTACGTTTTCCATTTCCAGAAACGAGCAGATCCGGCGCACATCGGATGCACTGGCGGGAGAACTGCTGTATCTGAAATTCGTGCAGGGACTGCCGGTAGTCGGTATGGTCGGTGGAGTTTCCGATATGGTCTATCAGAAGCGCATCAGCGATTATGCAGCAGTTAAATATAAAAGACGTTTTCTTGAGACAAAGAGGAAGACCGGGGAAGAAAAGAGACATCCGGCAGGATAAGTTTGCGGATGGCATGCAGAAGGGGAAAACGTTATTCGGCTTCCCCTTCTGCGACAATATCTTCAAGAACATGAATCAGGTCATACATGTTGTTGAGACAGACATTCCGTTCCAGAATCAGATTTTTCAGATCAGCAGACAGGGTATCAAACCGGTCGCGGATCTCGGGAGATACATAAGATGCCATAAGATTACCTCACTTTTTCATACTTCAGAAAAAGTATGAGCATCCGGAGAGCTTTTTATGTGTAAAAAATGCCGTAAAGGTGGTATGATAGTGGAGAAAAAGTGGAATGGAATAAGAGTATGAATGAGAAAATTTACTGCCGGATTAGGCGCATGCGCGCGGTATTGCTGACATTTTTCCTGACGGCAGCAGTTGTTTTGACAGACGCACAGAACATCCGGGAAAAGGAATACGAAAAAACAGAGATCATATACTGTATTGGGGACAGTATCACATACGGCAGCGGTCTGGAGGATGAGGAACGGCTGACGAAGTCGTATCCGGCGCAGCTAGGAATCCGGCTTGGCCCGCGATACCTCATTTTCAATTACGGCGTGAGAGGAGCAACCCTGCAGGATCTTTCCCGGAAAAGCTACCGCAACATGGGGTATCTGAACGTGATAGAGGCGCAGTCCCCGGATGTGGTGATTATTATGCTGGGAACCAACGATTCCAAACAGAAATACTGGGATGCAGAGAGGTATGAGGAACAGTATCTTGCATTGATTGACGAACTTCACAATCTGCCGGGACATCCGTATCTGTATCTGATGGCACCGCCGGAAGCATTTCCTGCGGAGGAGGGAGAGATCCTATACGGGATTAACAATGATGTGATCGGAGGAGAGATCCGGAACCTTGTGCCGGACATCGCGGAGCAATCGGGCTGCGGAACGCTGGATCTCTACGCGCTGACGCAGGATCACCCGGAATATTTCGTGGATGGAATTCACCCGACCGAGGAAGGATATGCGCTGATCGCGCAGACGGTTGCGGATCAGATCCGGGCGGACCGGAACGCGGGCGTGTGGTGACGGCAAAAAGGACTTCCAAAATTGCAGAAAAGATGATATAATGATTCCATTCATCTGAAACGGAGTATGGCGTAGTTTGGTAGCGCGCACGGCTGGGGGCCGTGAGGTCGCAGGTTCAAATCCTGTTAC
>ERZ1034873.470-NODE-470-length-22001-cov-7.651463_pt1 | contig 22001 bp, 23 predicted proteins | sample MGYA00520689_ERZ1034873 | MGnify/ENA primary metagenome ERZ1034873 (study PRJEB33766, sample SAMN09781722) | gut metagenome | biome: gut microbiome | host: Homo sapiens | place: Madagascar | study: EMG produced TPA metagenomics assembly of the PRJNA485056 data set...
TTTCACTAGCCCCCGTTTTACGGCCTTTCAGAATACCATTTTTGAAAACTGTACCATTTGAGATTAAATATGAATCATCTCTTTTGTTATATAATTGCGAACAATTAGGTCCTATTAATTGAGTAGAAAGCATATTACGACTAAAGATAAGATGGTAGCAATCTTTGTATATATTACTTTTCATCACATGTCGAATTGCAGTATAATCATCTACTCCTGGAGATGATAAAAAATAAATCCCATCAAAGTATGGAACTAATCCTTTGATAAAATCAAGTGAGTCATTCACCAAACTATTAATAGGTCCAAATGTCATATTCTTTGGATCTAATAGTTTATACCAACTACCCCTATATTTATCAAAAATTAGATCTTGATAAGCTGGTGGAGTTTGATTAAAATATAGAATGATAGTATTACTCATACCAAGTCGTGTAGTAAAATATCTTCGATAATGTCCAATCGTATTCATGATAGAAATTACCAAATCTTTTACAGCAACTTGATATGGAACACTTTGAATGGTATCAAGATCTTTTTCTCGATATAATCTATATAAAATGGAACTCATATCCATATGAAATACTAAGTGATTTTCTTTGGGGATATATACTGAATGGAATATCTCATCTAATACTGTATATTTAATACGAGCACGGCCGATCAGATAATGAATCATAGAAAAAATATTATCCATATATGAGATACTCCTCCTTTCTTAGGGTGTCTATATAGTGTTGTCGACAAAAATGGAGAAAAAGAAAAGCCCAGGGAGAAATAACCCTGGGCTTATTCTTATGTGAAATTTGGTTTACACTCATCTGTCCAGAACTTTCCGCAATAACCGCAACATTTAGCACTTTCGCAGTCTTTCTTATTACAAGTATCTGGATTTTCACCACACTTATAACAACGTACTCCACCACTGAAATTAAGACATACAGAAGTTTCTTCTGCTGTTCGTGTGTCTTCAATCTCAAATGGTAAATCATATGTTTCAATGAGGAGTTCAGCTGCCTGACGCAAAACTTCTGCCGACATATAGTTATGTGTCATGATTTCATGATTTGCTCTATTGAGCAAATCCATGATAGCGGTCCGTGTTTTACGTTCCTTTACATTGAAGGATCTATTCTCAGGCCACTTATCGAATATGAATCTGATTCGATAAGGTGAAAATAATTTACTCATGAATATTCTCCTTATTCTTCAACAGGAACAATTTCGATCTCAGAGAGAATCCGATCAGGAGTCAACTCTTCAACTTCTTCCATTGATATTTCTTCATGAACCTTCATTACCTTATAGCTATCATACTTTTCGGTAAATAAAGAGTCATTCAGAAGAGCATTTTTAATTTCATTCCAATGTTCAATAGCAACAACTTTAGTGCTAAAGAACATAGCTTCCCTATATTGATTGGTAATATGTGGGAAATATTTACTATATCTTGATCCGACATAACAGACTCCAATATTCGGATTCTTATGTTCACAGATAATGACATATCCATTACGTTCTCGATTATATATACTATAATCCATACATTTCCTCCTTATTTGCTTCGCAGGACGGTTCTTCTGATGTTACTCTAGCCAATCCTAACTGAATTAAGCATGTATAATATGAGTTATATGGACAGCTTAGCTCTTCACATGACTCAGTCATTAGACCGGTTTGATATATCATACTGACTCAACTCCTCATGCATGCGTTTTTCAGAAGCTATGATCAATCTTTTATTATCAAGATTGATAATCCAATATCCTTCTGGAATTTTGTAATTGATATTTCCTTCTTTATCACAGATATCGACATCTTTCCAGTCTTCACCATTAAACTGTCTCATTCCTACACCTGCACTAGGAACCGCGATATAGATATCCTTTCCGCGATACATGACTTTGCAGTTCTTAAAATATCCTCGGATTACTCGTCTTACATATGCAGTAATCCCAAGACAATTACTAACCTGAACACCAGTAGTATTCTTGGGAAGATGATATTTTTCGATTAATTCCTTCATAGTGCTCATTTGGGTTACCTCCTTATTTAACTACATGAATTTGGGATTTGCGATCAGGAGCTACCTGATAATAGTCGGCAGAAATGATCTCAGGGTATCCCAGATGATTTGCTTCACAATACTGTAGAAATTGATTCAGAACCTCTTTGGTCTCACAGGATTCAACTTCAAACAGCATCTCTTCTGCAGTATTAGGGTCTACATAATATATCTTACAGATAACCATATCTTATGTACCTCCTCTTACTTACAAGTCATCAATATTGTAGGGATTACCATTACTTCCATGATGATTATCATTATCAATATTGGTCTTTCCTTTCCAGATCTGCTTGTGCAGAATAAGCTGCAGCACGGCAATGGGAATCAGAATAATACCAAGAGTAAAGCAGAAGATTGCCTTACGGGTAAACGCTTCAATGGGATTACCAACGATGATATAGTACTTATACACAGTCTGACTACCAGCCCAGTATGCGAGAACACAATATACGATCAATCCTAAAGTACTCATAATTAAATTCCTTTCTTAATAGATGTTTGTGGAGAGGGAATTACCCCTCTCCACTTTGGTTAATCCTTCTTTTACTTTTTAGAAGATTTTGCATCTTCTTTCATATCCTCAATCAGATCAGCTAAGAAATCTAAGGTCTCTGCATGTGCATGCTGAATACCAAACATCTTTGCCAACCTGACTGCAGTCTCAGGTACATCACTGAAGAATGTTGCAGATTTAATCACATTCCGATATGAGATAATGAAATTCTCAAGTGCTTCTTTGCGATACTCTGTAGATATGCCTAAGATATTCTCCGGACTTGTTTCTGCTTCCGGATTAGAGAGATAATTGTCATATACCTTGTCGATTTCCCATGCGGCAGAAATCAATGCTGAATACTCTCTTTTAAAAGTCATATTCGAATTAAACTTACCGTTTGCTCGATCAATGAAGGTATATGTCGGGCACATTGTCATAAACATCCCATGGAAATTAGGATCATTCTGAACAATGAAAGAAAGCTGATCACCATCGCCTTGGTCACTATTACTATATTTTATTAATTTAAATAGTATACATTAATATACTAGGCGCGCCTTGTGACACTTTTTATTATAGGAGAATTTATATTATGTCACTGAAAGATAAAATTCCAGGAATCTATATGATTCGTAATCAATTGAATAATAAGGTTTATATCGGATCAACAAATAATCTACAAAAACGATTTAAGCAATATATGTGGGCTACTGCAAGTGATTCTAGTTATACTGAAACTACAAGAACCATTGTTTCTGAGATTAAACAATTTGGTTGGAATAATTTCGAATTTATAATTCTTGAAGCTGGCCAATCATGTTTTGATGAAGCTGAGCGAGGATATAAAGAGATTGAATATATCATGAAATATCGAGCTGTGGATCCTGATTATGGTTATAATTTAACTATGGGTGGTGAATCAGGAGCATTTAATCCCAAAATAAAGGAAAAGATTAAACCTACAACCTTTATGATACTATATGATATTAAACATGAACGAGCTATGTTATATCTTCAAGGATATAAACAGATAGCCAAAGAATTAAAACTAGATCCTAATGGTGTTCTTACTGCAGCAAAGCGTGGCACTGTTATGAAAAATCGTTATATTGCATTTTATGCCGATTCTGAAAAAGCCAAATTAATTAAAGATTATGTTAAAGAATATAGAACTGGATTTAGTGGTTGGGGTAATAGTGGTAATAGCAATAAATCTAAGGAAATTTATAAAACATATAAAGCTGCGTATGACGATGTTAAAGATTTCCTTAAATCATTAGATCTCTAATCTGGACTATCTCTTCACCCTGGGTTCCGTTACTCTCAGGGGTCCAGCACTTCGAACTATAGCTACCACCATAGTCCTACATTTAGTCTCTACACCTTACTAACAGAAGTTCCCTATCTGTGTTGGGGCACGGTATTGTCATCTCTCCATTTCTGGATCAGAGTCTCTTAGAGAGCGTGTTCGTGTTAGTTTAGATCTTTCGAAATGATTCAAATGGTGTAGTTTGAACCTAACCTTAGTTTGCTCTTACCGTTAGCCAGCTAAGCTGACACCGCTTGTTAGGCGTTCACTGAATTGCTTATATGATATTACTATCATATGGACTCCGATTTGATCAGCTTTGAAGTCCGCACCGAGAAGTGGAAGGATATCGGGAGGCATATGCATGGTCATATCTGATCCATCATCATGAATCTTTCTAACTCGTACATACAGAATAGAAGATTCGCTGATTGTTGGATTTCGATTAATCAATGCCCAGACTCCTCTCCCTTCTTTCAATATCTGATTAATAATCTTGGCAAACTTTTCATTACGATATACCTGATTCTCCTGTACTTGAGAAATTGCTTTCGAAATCGAAATATTATCCATTTCAGATAATCTATGTGCAATCTTTTCTTCATACAGTACCATCATGGTTTGATATGGAATATCAACTTCATGTGGCATCAGATCGGTACCAAGACTGATAACCATTCGTGAAGTATAATCAATTCGCCCAGATGCCAAAGACTTTCGATAAACACCACCTTTACCGTTTACCTGTTCTTCAACAAAGGTGGTGATCTCATTCCAGTCTTGCTGGATCTGATTCAGAGTACGCTGAACTTCAGTCTGTCTCTTCTTAGCAAAGATAGGACCAGTAATCAGTGCATTTCGATTATTAACGATTGATAGATACTTCTTATTTACATCCAGTATTGTCATATTCATGCCAAACATCATCAACGGACGAAGTCTAGCAGAATATACGGGGATTTTAGACATAAACGCATACTTCTTAGGAAGACCAGTCAGAGGTTCATACTTTTCTTCATAGTCTTCATAGAGAGTTTCGATTGTCGGTTTGCCATCATCGACAATTTTACCAGCTGTATTGATTCGTTTGACAGATGTAATGATATCATTCAGTACATCTTTCTTCATAATCTTCAGCATGGCATTCCAACCGTGATATGTCAGAATATGATAAGGTGCAATATCGATATATCCTGTAGTTCGAAGATCACCATCGGTCACGGCAACTACTTTCTTACCACAAACAGGACAAACTTCACCGAGATGAGCGCCTCCTGTCAATGCCTGACATTCACAGGAATAATAAGGTCTATCTTGTGTCGTATCAGAACCAAATCGAGAAGAGAAGATACCATCGATTGGCTTCTGCGTACCATTCACAAAGATTTCCGGGGATGTGATATCAATCTGCTGCTTCAGCTTACGGAGTCTTTCATATTCAGCATCATGATCCACCATACTTACACGAACTGTTTTGATTGTTCGTTTTACTTTATATGGTGTAATGGGAGACGGTTTAAAAGAGTGAAACTTATCACGATTCACAATATTTAATCTCCCGGGAGTAGACTTGCCCATAATGGTTTACCTCCAATTAATACTCGATGACCGTAACAGGAAATACTCCAGGCATATCCATATTTAATTCCTTTGCAGATTTGACCTTCATGAATTCCAGATACCGGTTCTGTGCATCAGGAGTCAGGTCCTCAAAATAGATCTCAAACTTTCCACTGGGTCGATAGTCCACAGGAATAAGATTTCCATGAATGAACTTGTACTCAAGTCCATCTTCATCATACCCGATCCCATCCGGAAGCAGATTCAAATAGTGTTCAGGTGTTGTGGTGATCTTCCGCTCCAACTCACGACCAATAGGATTCATCTGAACCAGAATATAACCCCAATAGTCTACCTTAACATGATTCTCAAGAGAAGCGGGGTCTCCCTCAGACTCTCTAACTTCAAACTTGGTATATCCATTAGGAATCGCCATTTCGCTAAGACGCTCACCCTCACAGATGAGACAAGACATACCATAAATGGTACCCTTCTTAAAAGTAGCATCACTCAAAAACATCTTCATTTCCATTTCTATTATTCCTCCTTTATTAGATTCACTATTATAATATATAGATGAAACTGAAATCCCCAGCCGTGATAGCTGGGGAATATTCAGTTAAGATACCTCAAGAACATCATTTGTTTTGGTATTCAATCCAGTATGTTTATACCCAGGGAATCCGATGAAGCTTACATTCTCTAAGCTTTCATAAAACTCTACACTATGCGTGATAATAAACGCCTGACTAATACCAATGAGAGACATCTGTTTTGATAAGATGTCAACAAATAATGCCTTGTTCGCTGGAGATAATGTTTGATCACTTTCATCGAAAGTTACAATCGAATAACGATCGATCAGCTTACTGATAATTGCCAAACTGATAGCAGTTGCAATTGTTGCTCTCTGTGAAGAAGAAGCGAATGCAACATCACTACCAACTTCACCAGCATATTCAAAAGGAATTGTAAATTCTTTATCCGTGATAATAAACTCATGTAGTCTGAGCTTACCATCGAATGTATTCATCAGCAACTCATTAGCTGTTTGATAAATATCATAGAAATAGATATTTAATAACTCCTTACGGATACCCTTACCAGGCTGGACTAAGCTTCTCATGATATCTACAATTAAGAAGTCCTGTTCAATTGCACTCTTTTCTGCTTTCAGTTTTAATAGTTCAGCAAGTTCAATCTCAATCTGCTGTTTCATTGGGGCCAACTCATTAATCATTGTATCTAATCTCTGGAGTTCTTCATCCAGTTCTTTACATTTAGATACCAGATCACGAATAGAAGTAATCTCTTTCTCCTGAGCAGACGCTTTATTTGTCAATTCAGCATTTTTTGCAAGATGCTCACGATACCAAGTTAAGTTTTCATTGATCTCTTTCCAATGACTCAACTTAGCTCGATATACATCTAATACAGAACGAGTAGCAATTGTACTCATCGTAAGACGTTCTCTTTCTTCCAGTAGCTGATCACGAGTTTCAATCAACCGTTCAATATGATTCTTCATCATCTCACGATTAGAACCATATACTTTGGCGATCTCCATAGCTCGATCAATATCAGGAATTAATTGAGTGGTAATACGAATATACAAATCTTTCTCAGAAAGAATAGCTGCTAACTGTTTTAGTTTTAAAACATTTAGTACAGTTTCCCAAGAACCATTTGCAAAACTCTTATAGACATCATTCAAGCTAAGCCCAGCATATATCTTAAGCGCTTCTGCATGCTCATTAAGATAATTGATCAGATTCTGAGCAGCACTAATTAATGCAAGCCTTTGGTCCCAAGATCTGAATACTTTTTCATCAGTTTCAATCTCAAGACACAGTTTATCATATTCTTTCTTAAGATCAGCAATCTCGTCTGAGATATGTTTCCATTTTAAAGCATTTGCAATAAAAGGACAAGTATCAATATGACAATCCGCCGGTCTCTGAGATAAGATATCCTGGAATTTCCGATACTGTTCTTTCTCGATGATTTGTCTATACAGAGAATCTTTATGTTCTTCACTATCTTCAAGCTTAACAGCTAACCATTCAGCTTGACGTTGACAAGTATCAAGATGCTTTGATTGATCCTCATTAATCTGAGCAAAGTATTCACTTACTAAGTTCCCATACTCTTCATATAAAGATTGAATCATATAATGGATGGTAGACACAGATTTGATCAACTCAACACAAGCTTCATAAGTCATACCATTGTACTTATCTTTATCTTGTGCATATCGAAGTTCTTTTAACTGCATCTCATATCCAATTCTGGATTCTTCTAACTCTTTAACATCTTGGGTTTGGATACTATAGATTATAGATTCAGATTCAGAGATTTCGTTCTCTGCTTTTGCAATAGAATCTTTTAGATTATCCAATCGAGTAGAAGCAGATTGAATCGTAGCTTCAGCAGTAGCAATCTTTCGTTCATAGTAAGAGATATGTACAATCGGAGGATTACTTCCTTTATATAACACATCATTCTCTGGATCAATATCCAGATTTAACTTATCATATAATTTCTGAAGTTCACGTTTTACACTCATAAGTTTAGAATCATTTTGAGCAATGGTTGCTACCATATTATTATATGATTCTACCATTGTCTTGATATCTTCACCATGAGATAGTTCTCTGACACGACCTTCTATCTTACCGAGTTTTTTAATCAAATCTTCTCGATCAATATTAGCTTGTGTCAGCGCTTTTGCTACTCGATGAAAATCACTATCCAAAGAATCTTCATCTCTGATGTTCATAATCTTCTGAGATACATTTCTCATCAGATTACGAAGCTCTTTATACTTATCGTTAATAGTATTATAAGCAAGTTCGAATCTGCCTGTATTTGGGATCAGTGAAGATACATTTGCTTTGCGTTCACCATCTGTCATGCTGACAATACCTGCAACAGCATCACTATAAGAAGCAAAGTTTACATAGTCTTTTGTGATACCAAAGTATGTCATTAGCAATGAATTATATGAAGTAACATTCCCGTTTGGGTTTAATTCAATCGCCTCATCTTCACCTGGTTTTTGCATTGCTAAATAACATTTGGCCAGATGTGTCCCATCTGGCCTTGGCATATAAATACACTTACTTATTAAAAACGTTCCGTCATCACCCTTATATGACCGGATGAGAGAACCTTCTTTACCAGGAACGATGAATTTGGTTCTACCGTCGGATGGTGTATGGAGGGGATGTATTAATGACAAAAATGTGGATTTACCACTTGCATTATCTCCACATACGACTAATATATTTTTATCCTCCATATCAGATAAATTAATCGTCAAAGTCTTCTTACCAAGACCAGACATAAATCCGATACAGTTAGTTGCTTGGAATCTCACGAGTTTATACATAACCTCACCTCATAGAGATGTCATATAATGTGGTAAAAAAGAAAGGGTCCGAAGACCCCTTCTTTTTATGCAAGTGTCGGTTTCTTACAATCCTTAAACAGGTTTGCAACTCTGTCGGATACATGAGTACTATCCTTGAGATGAAGTTCCTTCTTCACACGAGAGATCATACGATCTTTATCACACTGAATCTCATGTTCTTTCGTATTATAACTAAGCTGAACCAGATCACTGTTCAGAGCTTCCATAGCAACCCGATAAGACTCCACCGTAGTGAAGAGTTCATCACTGAATACTCCCTCCATATTACTGATCATTTCAGTAACAATCTTACGGACATCATTCTGATTCGGATTCTTCATAGTAGACAACATCGCATTCAGTCGATAGGGGTCCATGCTATTTTCATCTCCCAGATTCATAATAGGAAGATTTGTTCTCATGAAAGCCATCTTATTCTGAGCATCTTCAGGCGTACTCATTACCAGATCATACAGAACGGCAAGCACAATCATAGAGTTATTCGTACTCATCTTACATTCAGTCTGTGCTCTCTGAATAGCTGCTACGTTTGTCGTAGTCAGCTTACGGAGACTGTTCATATGTTTAGCAGTCTTATGAAGACCAAAGATCACTGTGAACAGAATCAGGACTGAGCACAGTCCCAAGATCAAGAAGATCAGATAGTTAGTGGCCACAAAATTCTGAATCATTTCATTCATCTTCGTTATCCTCCTCGTGTTTTGTATCAACAATAGCTTCATGGATCATATCATCCGTATTGATCAAGATATCCTGCGCGATCTCAAAAGGTTCACTATTCGGATAGATTACCATCATAGATCCATCTTCAAACATTGGGTTTGCTGCTCCTGGGCGATCACGCACAATCACAGCTACATCCAATTCCCATGTGTCTGCACAGATGATAGCTCTGGACGGACTCATAGCATGATTGATCAGGATACCACGTTTGATATTGTTCATCATATTGGTACCCTCGATCCCATTCGATTTATTAATAGCAAGAGCTTTCAGTCTCTTACCATAAGGAGCGAATGGAGCATCCTTTAAACGAATTCCCATCTTGATAATCTTATTCAAGAAGTCATCATTTGTCTTGATGGGAGGAATAAAGCTATCACCCTTGGACGCATCTACCGAAAGTTCTTTGAATTCATTCGGATCAATATCATTTCCGATGATAGCTGCTACCATATCTTTTTCTTTAGATAGCTTATACTGCTCTGCTTCCTGTTTATTTTCAGGATAGATCAGTTTCATATGCCACCGTTCATATTCATCCTTCTTCAGATAAATACCAGGTTTCCCAGAACGATGACCCCACTTAGTACCTTTCTTAATTACACCACGATATGGAAAGATACCCTTTGTCATATCAGTATTAATCCGATAGGCATTATTCAATCTGAATACATCTGGGCCTTCTTCCTCGATAGATACTGTATCTGGAAGATCCAACACAGTAAACATAGCGTTATCAATAAAGATAGCGCTAAAATCTAAACCGCCCTTCTTATTACTCATAGAAGGAAATCACCCTCTCTTTGATTTTGTACCTGTTGCCAGGTTAATCCGTTTGGATCTCGTTTTGGTAATCGTACCTCCATTTTATTACCGCATTTCAAAATGCTAAGAATCTCACTGACATCACCTTGAAGTCGTGTAAGCTTATCATCTATTTCACAATTCTTTTCAAGAACTGATAATAGGATACTGTACACTTGAAAATCAAGATGATCGATTAGTTCACAGAGTTCTTTCATTTCAAAATGCATCATTCTGCCAACTGGTTTACCACCCATAGAAATCACAGCACCATATCCCTGTGAATCACCATAATAAACAACAGCTGGCATAATAACAAGATTCGCATTATATAATGACATTTTCTTGCTATTTTGAATTGCTAGATTTTTATCCATAATGATATTTCCACTTGCATCTTTGTGAAACATCTTAGGATCTGCTAAAGCTTGATATACACTTCGCACTCTATTTGCGAATGTATACACCATATTGATTGGTAAATTCAAGCTTTCATGATTTTGATATTCTTCTGGATCATCATATCGTTTTGGAATATATTTTGCGGATAATGCAATCTTCGGGGAATAGATTAACATCTTATCCTGAGGCTGTCCTCTTGGTGTCCAGAAACGAACTGTCGGGGAAACTCCATTATCGTCTTTTAAGCCTTTTGGACTTACGACAATCTTCCAAGTTATTTCATACCCCCGATACAGCTCCGACATTGTTTTCATTTATACTCTCCTTTTCCTCCATCTTTTCCGGTTCCTCCGTTACCTCCTTCTTATCTACAGGAACTGGATGATTCGGCATACTTGGAAATTCTTTCTTAAATACGATACGAATGATATTATCATCAACTCGTCCGCACATCTTGATAAACATAATGATCACATACATCCATGTGATCAGAATGATCAGTCCTACAACAATCGTTGCGATAATTGTACTTGTACTCATTTGTAATTACCTCCTAGGTTATTCTACTCTTATAATATATATTTCATTCTACGAAGAACAATTTACCTGTCTTACTTCTTCGCTGAAGTTCTCCTTTTCTTTTATCGAACTGTTTCATGGTCTTCAAATATCCGACATTCAGAAGTTCAATATATACTACTTGAGTCCCATCATTTAACTTACGAAGTCTTCCGGACAATTGACGTGCATTAAGCCAGTTGCTATAAGTGCTACAATAGATAAGAAATTGAAGCTCAGGAATATTAGCACCAGTACCAAGACTGGAGTCAGTAGCTACAATAATCTTCTTTTCCAATGCAGCAGCTTTCTCTTTCTTACTAAGACCACCATAATACACACTTGTTTCTCCAGGGAAAACTTTTTCAGCTAGTTTCTGAATATAGAAAAGAGTTTCAATGGATTGAGCCATAAGCATCAATCGTTTACCAGGTTTCATAACACCTTTAGCCCAGTTTAGTAAAACTGTAATCGCGTCATCAAAACTTTGACGTTGGAATTGAGGAGAGTTAATCAATTCTCGTTCATAAGCTTTGATATTTAATCCAGTCTTATTATTTACCATTGCTTTGATCTGTTTATAATCAGGAGTCCACTTAAACTTCTTGATCATAACAGTAATGTGCTTTTCTTCTTGAGTTTTGAATGTTGATCCAAACTGCGGAACGTTCTTGAATAATGTCCTGAAGATCCAATTCTCTTTCTGCTCAGCACGTCCAGGAGATGCAGACATATAGTAATTTAATCTGAAGTTACTAAGTGCTTCAATCATAGATACTGCTCGAATATCTCGATGAATCTCATCAATGATCTTTATATAAGCACCAGTTGCTTTCAGAAGTTCAATAGTTCTGAGATTACCATGCTTCTTCTGAAAACTAGTGATAGTATCCATACTACAGATAAATACTTTAATATGGTGGCATTTTCCTGCTAAGATCTTTTCACAAGCAGTAGATCCTTGAATGATCATGATTTCATAATCATTTACAGAAGTGAATGTTGTGAATGCATCTTTCCACTGATCAAGTAGCTTAGAGAATGGAACAAAGATGATTACTTTATGCTTCCAATATGCAGTTGTTGCAACTCCACAATAAGTTTTACCATCACCTGTATCGGCATCAATTATTTGCTGAGTATGTTTAATAGATGAATAAATGTCTTGATGAGTCATAAAAGTTAATGCTACTTTTTGAAAATCGCTTCTAGGAGGAGCATATAACTCAATATCAATTGGATCAGAAGGGAATGGGTCATTTACAACTCGCATAGGGCGATCAGGGAAGAAATTCTTTAATCGCTGAAGATCATATCCACGATTAATGCAGAACTCTCTATATTCAGAAATATAATACCCTCCGATAAGCTCATATCGGAAGGTCATCTTATTCCAAACACTGAGAGATTTTTCAAATTCAAAATTATCTCCCATCTTATAATTCGTAATACTGATATGACCATGATGAAGAATAATCTCAGGTTGATCAGTATACATAAACCGTCTCTTAAAAGAGTCAGTTTTTCCAATAGGATGTTTTGGAATCAGTTGGATAAACCCTTCTTCATCACGAGGCATATTCTCCCATGTATAGGTATATCCAAGATCTTCCGGTCTATCGTATTTATTCATATTACTCAACCTTTCGTTGAATTGAATACTGGAGGTTCATATGGAGTATATGGTTTCTCCGTGCATCTTCTCAGACAATGGAAATTATAGCACTTCCACGGATTGGAAGTTTCATTATCCCGCATCCCACAGTTGTTCATAAAGCATTCTGTTGGAGAAATATATACACCATTCTCTTGCGTATTATTTAAAGTATATGACATGACGATTTCACCTCCCATGTTATATATTGTCGTTTCTGAAATTGTAGAAAAAGAAAAGGAGGACCCGAAGGCCCTCCTTAATCTTTATTGCGATTACATATTAGTGCAATCGTCAGTCGGCGTTACACTTTCCTCAACGGAAGTGAGATTATCAGGGACCATAGCATCATCAGCCAGATGATTGACATCAACATTGATCGCATACGTATTACGACCAATAGGACCCTTATCACCCATAGGAGTCACAGAGATGCGACCACCCTTCAGGGACAGATAAGCATTGATGAAATACTGGGGAATGCTCTTCTCAGTGTTCATAACCACGATAGAAGTGGTTGCACGCACCAGCTCGTGAGACTCACGATCAGTACGAATGAAACGCTCCACAGCATACAATGCCAGATCAGGATACTCTGCACCAGTCATCAGAGGATAGGCACCCAGCTGGAACAGCTGGTTCTCCAGGTCACGACGATCATCGATAGACTTAGCCTCATCGATATTCAGCAGGAAATGCTTCGCCTGCTCCAGCAGGTCATTGGCGATTTCCTTCTGGAAGTTATCATAGACAGGAGCGGGCTTAGCCTTGGGACCCTTCTTGAAGTTCTTTCTCTTGTTTAGTTCCATTTTTGTTTCTCCTTTTTAAATATTATTTTCCGTCGGACAAAATAAACCAGTCATATTGGCTGGTGCCGGACTTTTCATAGGTACCATGATTACCAGCAAGCTGACCACTGGATTCATGATACAAGATCGATGTGATCGGAGACGGATTCGAATAGATTGCTCTATCGATTGTCATGAACTGATACTCTGGTTTTTCCAAAGACCAATCAACTGGTTTACCATCAGGACCACAAATAAGCTGAGATACCAACAATTCCTGCTGGAACTCAGGCAGGTGAATACCACCAGCAACAAACAGCGGAATCAGTGTATTCAAACATTCATCATAATCTTTGAATGCATTGATTTCAGAAGTCTTAGTCATGATCTTCTGCATAGTATCCAAAGGTTTTGCAATTCCGTTATTCACATACTGATATTCGAATAATGTTTGAATAATTGCTGCGCCTGAATTATCAACCAATGCGGTGAAAGGAATCAATACAGGCTCTTCCGGATTGTGATGAGCAATCGCGGGAAGAAATATTTTCAATACGAAATCAGGAGACAAACAAATAGGAACTCCGTTCTCTTCTTTGATCACAGTATGCGTTTCCGCAGCCTGATCGAAGATAACGATTTCACTGATGGATCGGTCGAAGTGTCTACCCTCACCATCTAGTGCTTTCTTCATTGTCGGAAGATGGAACTCCAAGAAGAGATCTGCAATATGAGATTCACCATTTGCAGCTGCTTCCAGGATAGCATCATTAAATTGGATCTGTCCAGCAGCCTTTGAGAAATAGGCATTAAACAGATCGTTAAACTCGATATCATTCGTATTGGTGTTCAGTGCATGCTTTGCAGACAATAGTTTTTGTTCAATTTCATCAGCTGAATTCAAACCAGCCAGTCTACCAATATGCACATCACAATTCAGATTAGCCATCAGCTTACCATAGCAAGCTGAACAAATATACCCATCTTTTCGTCTCGGATGTGTACAAGTAATGGGAGTCTTTATATAAAGACGTTTACCAATTAAATTTGTATCATCCGGTGAAATGATAAAGTATTCATCAGATTTCGGATTAAATGTTGCTACTCGTCCTTCCAGCTTCTCTAGCATATCAATACCTTCGATATCTCTGATACGGAAATGCTTAGAATCACATTCCCATTCAGGATCTACATATCGCACGCTAGAAAGAAGCATAGTCAAAGAACGTTCAAATGCGCCTGCATCAGAAACATTTAACTTCAGAACTTCTGCTTTACGACCGCCATATGCATCTACCATAAAAGCGACAGGATCTCCAACGCCTTTAATAATATTTGTATGACGAGTCATAGGAATCGTATGATCAGCCAAGTCAGGTTTATATCCCTGCAATACAAAGAATTCAGCCGCCTGACCAGGATTGAATAAACCATTTCGAGCATATACGGAGATAGGAAGATCGGTTTGATCGCCCATAATTCCAAGAAGCTTTGCAGTAAGTTTCTTTTTCATCTGCTCAAGTTCACTGGGCTCAATATCATCTGGAATATCAAAATCGCAATCCATCATCTTACGTGCATCCTCAGAACGTTTTGCAACTTCCAAGAAGTCATTGTTAGAGATAGAAAGCGCAAGTCGATCTCCAGCTTCTGCACACCAAAGATTAGTCAGATATTTCGCCCACTCAATCAGTTCACAGAGATAGCGCATATTACATTTATCTCTGGCCTTGCTGATATACAGATCCATTTGTTTATCCCAACCGGATGCTGTCCAACGTTCAGGAACCCAAGGACTCCAATGTGTCATATCACATCCAGCCAGAATTGGTACAATCAACATGGTATAGTTGATAAAGAATTGGAACAAGGGCAGATCAATCGGCTCCTGTCCTTTATACACACGGAAACGAATAGATTGTCCCAAACCAAAGTGGGAGATATCATTTCCGTACATATTCTTAAAGTGCTTGATCATTTTCCGAGCATTAAACTCGAAGTCTTCCAAACGATGCTCATATATATTTACGATCTGATAAAGTTTATCAAACCGATCATCTTCCAGAGCATCTTCTGTAGAATAGATAAAGATCGGATGTGTGAATTTCTTTTTCCGGTCTTTCTTTGGATATAAGTTTTCCATGTGTCTTCCGAGATAATATTCCTGCAATTCTTTTCTCGGTTTTTCGGCCATGATTGTTAGCCTCCATTCTGTAGATTATCACATCTATAGTATATAGACGTTTTTGTTGTCTTCAAAATAAAAGTGGCCAGGAAGACACATTGCTTCCCAGCCACCCTATTTTAATTACAACTCACACATAAATCGGCACCACTCATCAATCAAAGATAAATCAGTGGGACGAATTGTGACACCATTCAATTCACTCTCATACTCCACTACAACAATAGGACAAGAAAGTGCATTGTTCAGTTCTCCATAGAACTTAGTCATATTGATCTGATTGATCGTATCTTTATACTGATCAACCCAATCTTTATACAGGGGATTGTTCTCAAATGTCTTCGCAACATTCTTGGGATTCTTTTTGTGGATAGCATTTGCTTTTACTGTGCCAGAAATGAAGTAAGGAAGATAGTTATAGTTACGGCGTCTGAGATCTCTTTTCATGATCATGATCACCTTAATAATATCCTCAAACTCCATCATCTTAACGTCTTCTGCGGTTCCCAAACTATTGCTGCAATACAAAGAGATTAAATACAACTGGGTATCGAATAACGGTTTCTTAATATTCTTCTGATAGAATTCAAATTCATCTTGAGTATCCTTATCAGGAGAAACATGGTTTGGATCATTTTGATCTGGGATTCGATAGAAGTTTAAACCAACATCCTGTCCAAGCATCCATACCATATGTTTGATAGATGCATAGGCTCTTAGACGATCTCTTTCGGAATGTTGAGTTCGATCCATCTGCCATCGATCAAAACGACTAATTGATTCATTGACACTATCCGAAGGCTCCATCTTCATATCAGACATCTCATATTTATCTGGTTGGATCAATTCATTACGAATCGATTTATCAAAACAAACATGAATGAAGATAATCGCTGACTGATTAAATACCACCTTCTGAACAATATCATTCATATAATCTCGCATCAGCGTATATGTGAAGTTTGTCGTTCCTTTACCAAAACGTTCACGACGTTTCCACATCAGAACCTCACGATTCTCTGTTTTACTGATACGAGTTGTCGCAGTATGATACAACTTCTCATAGAGGTTGATTTCATAATGCTTATCAAACAAATCTGTGAATGTTTGAAATACCCGGAAATACAGATCTTTATCTGTTAATCCATCTGCTTCTACTTCTGCTCTACGAATTGCATAATAATGAGAAACAATAGGAATCACAAACCGAGTAAAGATACTGGTTCCCATAATGGCTTTCAGATGTTCCACTGTCAACTGAATCGATTCATCATACTGACGATCTGTTTTCTTGATCAATGTCTCATCAGTGTTATATTCCACCATTGCAATAACTTTCTCTACCATTGTCTTACTTGCTAAGGTAGAATAGATTGTTTCAATGAAATCCTTCACCGGAAGATCAATCGACTGTAAATGAAGTTGAATCATAAACTTGAAATACGCTTGCATCAACTCATCATCGTCGTCGAAATATTCGATGAAGTAGTTTATGTAGCGGATCGTCAGGTTCATGTTATTGATGAAGGATTTCTTGCTGATTTCGGCATAGGACAGCTTACGGATAATAGCATTTTCACCATTATCATCCGTATACAGTCGATAACCGTTCAACATATCACCAAAGTTGAACTTGACATATTTTCCGCCGTTAACAGACTTGATATATTCTCCTACACGAGCTCTTTCATAGAATCTCTGTAGGGCTTCTGGAGATAGATCATTCTTCTTGAATCCATCATCCACATGGGGGATTGTTCTCTCTTTTAATCTCCGTGCGATGATATCCGCAGGGAGTTTACCATTCGATGTCAATTCAATTTTCTGAATTGACGATTTCTTTTCATCTCCTGTTGTTATTATTTTCCCACCAGATTCTTCTACTTCTTGGGGGAATAGGGATAAACCAATATTCTGGATCTTGCGACCTTTCTTTGCCATTGTAAATTTCCTCCCTATTTACTTCACTCTTATAATATATAGATAAAAATGATTTACCAAAGATTAGTGTACGGATTTTGGTTTCTTCATACCAGAAGGTTTCCGCATACTAGTCGGGGTCTTTGGTTTCATTATATTACGGGAGGAATTCAGCCTGCGGAGCTTTGTTTCATACTCTTTAAATTCTGCTTGTACACGAGCTTTCTCCTTTTTCTTTCTATCTGCTTCTTTACGAGCAATACGTTTTCGTTGTTCCATTAAACTATCGAAATCAGGAATAGTATTCAATAATTGGAGTTCAGTAATACGTCTTGCTTTACGGAGAATAGTAGGAAGATCGGTTTCATCTTCTAAATAAATAATAGCTAAATAAATAGAAGAATCAAATAGTGGTAAGTTATGTGGGTTACGAATAACAGGAGGGTTTTTAAGTACCTCATCGCCAAGTTTATTTTCGGTACCAGGCATCAATAAACGTGAAGATGGAATCTTTCCCTGAAGACGATTGATCAGCATACCAGCAGTCTTACGTGCTTTCTTAGGATCTACTGGTTTACCATCTGGATCGAGATGATAAAATACATAAGCATACGAATAGACAAAAGATGGACTATCACTAAAGATCTTTACATGACAATCTTCAATTGTAACTGCATTCTTAGGAGGATCTAATTCTAACAGCACATCATAATAAAACTTAGTTTCAAGAGAACGAGAAGGAACTTTTACGTGAACAATAATGCGGTCACCCGGGGTGACCTTATAAACAGAGTGTAGAAATGGTTTGACATTGTTTTTGGACATTTCATCATATCGTTCACGCATACTCTCGATAAAGCCTTTCATTGGGATCTTAATTGACCCCTTCCCCACCGAGACATTATCAAGCATGAATTCTTTTAATAGCAATTTTCTCCCCTCCAATCAAAAAATAAAGACCTGTTATTTGATTGTTATGGTATATTTCAAAAAGTAATGAACAACATATATTACAAAAAGAAAAGGAGGGGAAAATACCCCTCCAGATCTTTTTAATACTGTTGTATCACCACAGGATAATGCCCAGCATTATGGATATCAATCCAACTACCACAACTCGGACATTGTTTAGCTCCATTAATCATTTCTTTACATACACCAAGATGCGATTTAACGGAACCATACTTCTTATTCGGGTGAACTCGATGACATTTGGGACAAACAATCATCAATTGACATTTGTATTTCATATACGATATCCCTCTTCAATCATTCTGGTAGTCACTTCCGAAAGAATAACTACTTCAGCACCAGGTTTATTCGGATAACCAATCTTCTCATCAAGACTCAATGTTGCAAGACTCTTATTACTATAACAACCAATATCGGTAATATTAGCAAGGAAGTCCTTCTCCTTTGCATCATGAATCCAAGATGTGATATGAGGAACAGAACTCAGTACACTATCAGGGATAATATTTACATCAGTTTCAACCTCACAGATGCCATACTTATCACCAAACCCGGCTAGTTCATTTACTTCAGGATCAAGGTAACGATCAACAGAAACAATGACTCTACAGCTGCTCACCGAACAACTGATCTCAGTTCTAATCTTCTTAATAATTCTACTTCCAGGAAGCTTCCAATTCTTCAGAATATCATAAGTTTCCTTTGTAATATCCTTTTCTGTTTCAATCCGAGAACCAGTCTTAAGCTTCTGTGATTTGTTTGTCATGACATATTTTTCATAACCGTTAGACAAATCCTTCATATGCCGAATTCTTATTGTGCAGCTCTTAGTATTATCATTGGTCTGAGGAGGAGTAATATACATCTGCTCAATCTGATATCTTCGATAACCAGTCACATTCTTAAGAGTTTCTTCAAAATGAAGATCCACAATGAATCGATGTTCCCGTTCAATATACTTAGAAAACATAAGAGGAACGTTCTTCTTAGTTGCGATATCGATAATACGTCTCATCTGATCGAACAGGAGCTGCTCTTCGAATTTATAGGTAGACGAATCGATATACAGTTTATCAGCAACATCCATCAGTCTCTCGATATCTTCATATTTTCTGAGAACGTATTTTCCATTCAGCATATATCTGGTAGAGACATAAGATTCACCAGGTCTCTCCATGTCGACCATATTCTTATCAGCTTCTTCATCGAACCCATGACAGAGAATGATGCCTGTTTTCGGTCTGACATAAGTCTCTAACTGATCTACTGCATATTTGGTAAGTGTGATACCATATGCATTCTCCATGAACTTAACCATCTTTTCATCATTCATATCAAGAGACCCATACTGATCAAAAACATCATCGAGCGTTTTTCGATAGAAGGCTAATGTTTCATCAATATTATCATCCTCATATGGTGTTAAGCCTATAGAATACGTCTCGTTCTTATCAGTGTGAAGTAATAGTACAGAAAGAACTTCTTTATCAGACTTTGTCTTATAACCAATTCCCCACAGCTGACCAAATTCACAACAATCGCAATGAACTAAACCCATTTCCGTATTAATGTTCTCCATCTTATCTTCTCCTCCAATCATATCTTTATGTGTTACAGGTAATAATTTATAACGATATATATTATTCATCAAAATAATAATTTCATTATCAGTTTTATTTAAGAGTGAACCTTGTTCTGAATAGATAAGATCAAAGTCCTTTTTATAAGCTAAGAGTCTATCATCAATGAGTTCTGGTGGAAACAAACGATTTTTTTCTACTGTTACTCTGAATACTCTTTTATCTTTCAAAACAAGAATGACATCACCATAATTTTCTTTCCCAGTAATTTGATTAAAATGATTAACAATACCCACACAACCTAATTTACAATCAATATATCCTTCATGTCCTATTGAAATATCCTTATCTCTTCTCATCCATTTAAGAATATTACTAGCATGTAGTTCTAAATCATTAAACATAATTTAACCTCTCAAAAGAAAAATAAAAGAGACGGATGTTACTCCGTCTCTTTGTTTATACTGTCGCGTACGGATTCTTTTTCTTCCGCTTTTCGTAACGTTTCACAGTTGTGCTATTTCCGATAAATCCTCTATTATCCCAATGAGCGGCTTGCCACTTTCTCAGGAATAAAGGATAAAGATCACCAAGATCTTCTTCTAAATACAGTGTATACTGATATCGTGCGTTATTCAGATGTAAAATCAATTCTTCAATTGAATTAAATGATAACGTATAGTTTGAACAATCAGGAATCGAATCTAATTGTTCTTTTGAAATTCTTCCTTTTCGATAAGCAACCTGTGCATCATATACCAACATAGCATTTTTAGATATTCTGCGGTTATATAGTATACTCCATTTATTACGCTTAGTACGTACAAACCTGACTTTAAACATTGGAATTCAAATCCTTTCTTATTAGTTTAGATAATCAGAAAACTGGTCCTACACGATGCCCACTATGGTATAGCCCATGTGACACCCATTCGGAGAAATTCATTAATCTCCATCCATCCAATAACTCCATCGGAACGGACTCATAAGAGTTGTATTATTAAACCTGTGGAGTTTAAACCTCTCAGAGTATCCTCCATTTGTTTCTGATCCTGTCTCCCACTTAGCTCAAGCAATATTACATCGTTGTAGACAGGTGCCTTCATGAGCAGGCATTACATGAGTAATAATTAACTTGGGCGCAGGTTAATTGCTATTCCTGCGCTTGCATTGCAGCACCTTGAAAACTGCTGTCCTACTAATAGGACTGGTCCGAGTGAAGAATTCCGACATCTTGACCTCTTGTGCCCAAGACAAGCGCTCTACCTCTGAGCTACACCCGGATATCTATTTCTTTCTCGGAATTAATTTAATAAATCCATCATCATCAACTTGATCCATATATAAATCAAAATATGTAGGATCATTACTATATCTAGGTATAGGTAATGTTGATAATCGTTTATTAATAAATTCTTTAGTTTTATTTTCCCCATATCGTACTACATATCTATTTATTAGATTTTGTGAAAGACCTAATTTTCTCGACCAATCTATTCCGGTATGTGAAATATCACTAATTTTTATATTTCGAGTTGTAGATTTATAT
>ERZ1034873.471-NODE-471-length-21986-cov-5.726688_pt1 | contig 21986 bp, 16 predicted proteins | sample MGYA00520689_ERZ1034873 | MGnify/ENA primary metagenome ERZ1034873 (study PRJEB33766, sample SAMN09781722) | gut metagenome | biome: gut microbiome | host: Homo sapiens | place: Madagascar | study: EMG produced TPA metagenomics assembly of the PRJNA485056 data set...
GATATATACAGTATATGCACAATTATAGAGACGTATACAAAAGGAGAGAGAACATGGGGATTTTGACATGTGAGGATCTGAATCGAAGCGTTGGGGGATTTCGATTGTCGGATATTTCGTTTTCATTAGAACCGGGCTATCTGCTTGGGGTAGTCGGAGTCAATGGTTCCGGAAAGAGTACACTACTGCACTATCTGATGGGCGGCGGCAGTCTCGGGGAGCGGACGAAGATTACAGTGGCAGGCTGTTCAATGACGGATCAGCCGGTGGAGGCGAAGCAGCATATTGCCTTTGTCTTAAATGACTGTCCGTTTTTTATGGCATTGTCAGGCAGGGAAAATATGCAGATCTTTTCGAAATTATACCCGGGATTTTCCAAAGAGAAGTTCACGGAATGGATGGAGCATTTTGCGGTGCCGGCGAAGCGTCCGTTGCAGCGTCTGTCGAAGGGACAGCAGATGAAGTTCCAGCTCGCATTTGCCTTATCGTATGATGCAGATGTGTACTTTATGGATGAGCCGTCGGCAAATCTCGATGTAGAATTCCGGGAAGAATTCTATCAGATCGTGCGGGAGCTGATCGTGGATGGGAAAAAAAGTGTGGTCTATGTGACACAGCTTGTGGAGGAACTCGATGGCCTTGCGGATTATATCCTGTGGATGCATCAGGGGAAGATGCTCTTATATATGGATATGGAAAGCCTGCGGGACCGCTTTTTGGTTGTAACGGGACCACGCAGGAGCATCGATTCAATCCCGGTGAACCTGGTTGTAGGGAAAAAATACGGAGATTCCCATAACGAAGCACTGATCGACTGTTTTCAGGGTGAACTGATGCTTCCACTCGAAAGGCGGCGGGCGCGTATTGAAGAGATCATGTACTATTTTGAAGAGAATCCATCCTCCATCCGGTATTTTCTGATGGAGCATAAGGAAAAACAGGTATGTGCAAACCGTTTTGGCTTTTCATACCGGAGTGGCGGAATCTATGTATAGAAGTTTGGGCAAAGTGAGGGGAAGAATATGAATAAAGTCATAAAGCTCGCTTTTTTTCAGAGCATGATCGAAATAAAGGCACAATGGAAAACAAAAAGGTGGCTTCTTCTGATATATGCGGTCTGTATTACGTGTGTGGTAATGGGCATAATGTTCGATGATACAGGTCTGAATAATAGATTCTGGATAGTCTACATTTTGTCCTTTTCTGTCGGGGATATTTTCCGGGCACAGGAGAAACTGTTTCCAGGGATTTTTGCCTATCTGCCGATGAATGATGGGCAGAAGGAAAAGTATCTGCTCTGCCGTATCAGCGTAGGAAGCATGCTGCTTTTCCTGTGTCTTGGTATCTGGGCAGTGATCGATCTGGCACAGGGAAGAATCTTTCAGAGGGAGCATCTGCTTTTATTGCTGACATGGATCGATATGATCCTGCTCATACAGTTGCAGCAGATAACTGCAATTACAAAGGAAGCCAGAAAACAGATGGATCAGACGATGATGAAAAAATCAACCGGACGCATGCTGACAGCTTCGCAGGTGATAGGAATACTTATGACTTTTCCGGTGATTTTAGGTGTACTTGCATTTGACGATATGAGGAATGTGAAGCTGCTTGCGGTGATTGTTTTTGCAGGAATTGTTGTCTTGATTCTGGCAAACTGTTTTCACATGCGCTTTATCCATCGTAATTTTTCGCGGGTGCAGTGGCGTTAGGGGGACTTATGAATCTATCGATTACAACAGGCAGCAATCTGGCTATTTATGAACAGATTGTGCAGCAGATCAAAAATGAGATCATCGCCGGTCATCTGACAGAGGGGGATATGCTTCCGTCTATTCGCAGTCTTGCCAAGGAGCTTCAGATCAGTGTGATCACGACGAAGCGTGCATATGAGGAATTAGAAAAAGAGAATCTTGTGTATACCGTTGCCGGACGCGGGGTTTTTATTGCAAGGCAGGATAAGAAGATTCTGCGGGAAAAGAAGATCACCGGGATTGAAAGTTCCCTGACAGAGCTGATCAGGGAAAGCAAAAAGGCGGGACTTTCGAAGGAGGACCTGACGGAGATGGTGCAGTTACTCTGGGAAGAGGACTAAGCAGTTGTGCGGTGAAGTATCGGGCAAAGATACAGAAATGGGGATTGGAATGCTTACAGTTTCACATATCAGTAAAAAGAGAAAACAATTTGAACTAAGAGATATTTCCTTTGAAGTGCCATCAGGCTATATTACCGGACTGGTCGGAAAAAACGGATCCGGAAAAAGCACGCTGATACAACTGATCCTCGGACAATTCCGTGCAGATACCGGTGAGATCTGTTTGGGTGAGCTTAAGGGGAGCAGAGATAAAAGATTGCTCCGGGATCAGACCGGATTTGTGTTAGAGAGGGAAAGTCTGTTTTTACGTGGGAAAACAGCCTATGAGAATGGAGACTTCTTTGGCCGCTTTTATACCAAGTGGGATAGTGCACTATATCGGAAGTATTTAGCGGACTTTGGACTTTCGGTTACGGAGCAAAAAAGGCTTCCGGTCGGTTCTCTTTCGACCGGACAGTATATCCGGTTTCAGCTTGCATTTGCACTTGCCCATCATCCAAGGCTTTTACTGCTGGATGAACCGACAGCGAATCTCGATCCGGTTTTCCGGATGAAGTTTTTAAGATTGCTGCAGGAGGCGGTGGAAAGGGAAGAGATGGCAGTCCTGTTTGCAACACATATCACGACAGATCTTGATAAGATCGGTGATTATCTGGTGGTACTCGATGAAGGAAGCGTTGCCTGCAAGGGCACAAAGGAGGAGTTATTTGATACGTATCAGACGAAACGGGTTTCGGAAATCATTTTGAAGGGATGTGGGAAACATGATACGAAGTGATGAGTCTGTGATCCATAGGAAGAACCGGGAGCATCTGCAAGAGCTCAGTCAGTACCACAGGAATCTGATCCATCTGCTGCTTTATGTAGCAGGCGGCATTTATGCAGCGTTCTGTTTTTTCCTGTGGCGTGGGCAAAAGGCAACTATAAATGCATATCTTGTAACGGTGCTGATGCAGTTTGCGGTGTGTCAGATTAAGTATATCTCGATTGCAAGGGTCAATACATCTCATGCATCCCCACAGTATCTGGCAGAAGGTCTGCTGTTACTTCCGGTGTCACGCCTGGACATTATCGGCTGGCATTTTATGGAAGTGGCAAAAACACAGATGGTCTTTAGTGTGCTGCTTGGAATTATTTTTTTGCTGGTACAAAAGCCGCCTGCATGGACGGATCTGATCTGGATCATACTTATAGCGGGCATTCCGCTTGCCGTGGTTATGATCCGCGACCGGAAATTATTTTTACCGGATGAAAAAATGGGGTAGCATATATTTTAACAGAACATTCAGAACATGTCAGGTTCGTAATACGAAAAAAATGTATCTGCAACAGATGCAGCAGGTGGAAATGAGGATCACAATGGAATTTCAAAAAATAACACTGGAAGATAAAAAATGGATGGAAGAAAAGCTGCGGGAAGATGACCGCAGAGGATGCGAATATACATTTGGCAATAATTATATCTGGCGGGATATCTATCAGGTAGAGGTCGCCTGTGTCTGTGACTGTCTGGTGGTCAGGTATGAGGCAGAAGGGGAAGAATGCTTTGCCTTTCCGATCGGTGCCGGAGATAAGGCACAGGCAGTCCGGCTGCTTTTAGAGGACGCAAGGAAAAATGGAAGGATGCTCTTTTTTGACAGTATGTTAGAGGAAGATAAGGCATTGCTCGAGCGGGAGTTCCCGGGACAGTTTATCATCCATGAGGAGCGGGATGGCTTTGATTATCTGTATACAACGGAAAAATTATCAACCCTTGCGGGCAAGAAACTGCATGGAAAGCGGAATCACATCAACCGCTTTCTGGAGAATCAGAACTGGTCCTATGAACCGATGACGGAGGAAAATAAGGAAGAATGCCTTGCCATGGATAAAAAATGGTGTGATATGCAGGTCGAAAAATGGGATCAGGGAATGTTAGAGGAGCAGCGGGCAGTCCGGGAATCCATTGAGCATTTTTCAGAGCTTGGATTTGTCGGAGGTGTTCTGCGGGTGGACGGAGCGGTCGTTGCATTTACGATCGGCGAGCCGCTGAATTCGGATACGTTTGTCGTGCATATTGAAAAAGCTTTTGCGGATATCCAGGGAGCATATCCGATGATCAATCAGCAGTTCGTGTTACACGAATGTCAGAACTTTTCCTATGTAAACAGGGAAGATGATACCGGAGAAGAAGGACTTCGAAAGGCAAAGTTATCCTATTATCCGGATATCCTGTTAAAGAAATATTCGGCAAGTCTTAGCAGGGAACAGATCGTTTATGCCGAGGAGGCAATGATACCGGAACTAAAGGAATTATGGATAGAAGCATTCGGCGATGAGCCGGAGTATGTGGATCTATATTTTAAAAAGCGCTTTACACCGGATAATATGCTGGTATATATCGAAGACGGCAGACCGGTTTCTATGATCTCCATGCTTCCGGCAACGATCCGGCTTGCGGATCAAAGTACAAGAGAGGTGTATTATATCTATGCGGTGGCAACGAGAGAGGCATACCGTAGAAGGGGGCTTGCAAGAGAGCTTCTGATGGAAGGATACCGCAGAAAGCGTGCGCCATTTCTCTTAGTACCTGCGGATGAAAAGTTGGAGAAATATTATCAGAACATTGGCTTTGTACCGGTACCGATGATGCAGACAGAGCGTTTTTCCCGTGTTTTGCAGGAACAGACGCAGCAGGAAGATACGTTGCAGGAACAGAACTATGTTTATCAGAATGGGTCAGGAACCAGTATAGAACCGGCAGATGGACCGTATTGGCTGCTTACGGTCACACCGTCCGAATACCGGAAACTGCGTGATTCGTATTTTGCAGGTGTCGGATATGTGGCATGGGATGATACAGCGGTTGCTTATGCACTGTGTGAAAACGACTACTGCGATGGGTACACCTATAAGGTACTGCATGAAGAACAGGAGAAGCTGCTTTTATACCGTATGGAAGAAAATACGATGGAGATCATAGAAACGACACTGACCGATGAAGAGATCATAGGGGTAATAAATAAGCTTAAGATTACGCCGGAGCGAGTGTCCGTGCGAAGACCGGTAAAACCGGAATCCCGGGAAAATGGAAACGTAACCGGCATGATATATGGAAAGGATCTATCCGGGGCAGAGCAGGTGTATCTGAATCTGATTCTGGATTAGATATTCCGTGTTCGAATAAAAAATGCACAAAATATGTGAAAAACTTTGCTGTTCGTTCCGTAAGAACGTCGCAAATGTTTCGGAGCATATTTTGTGCATTTTCTATTTTAAAATAAGGCATATCGCGTGGGCTGTATGCTTCGTCATTCTTTTTCTACATATCCGAAAGCCGCTAACATATCCGTGATATGGTACATCTCGCAGAGTACGAAAAATGTATCTGCATCCGGTTGTGCCAGACCGTTTTCCCAGCCCGAAATTGTTTCTGGGGCAACTTTTATATCTTTTTTGGCAAGAAACATTACTACATCATTGATCGGATACTGGTTTTGTTCCCGATAGGTTTTTAGAACCTGTGCTATCTGCTTGTTTTTCATTTTTACACCGCAATTCTTACAGAAATTTCTGTGAAATCCCTTCATTTTTCTTTTTTCTACATCATATAGAACAATCGCGATTGTTATGTTTTATTCTATCTTACGTCTGATTGTGCGTCAATCAATTCCTGTAAAGAAAGAAAAAATATGGTTTACAATCTGCACAACAAAGAATATAATGTGGATTAGAATAAAAAATTCTTAGAAACTAAGAATTGGTGGTGAAATTTTGAAGAACGGATCGGTTTTAGGCTGGCTGACAGATTATATGGAGAGACATGCGATCTCCATTACACGGACAGCGCAGGAAACAGGAATTCCAGATGAAAAGTTACGGGCAGGTGCAAAGGAGAAACTGACGGCGGAGGAGTTTTTAGAACTGTGCGCTTATCTGAAGGTGCGGCCGGAAGAGATTAGGGAAGAGTTGAAGCAATGCTAAGATACAGGTGTAAGGAACATAATATTTCGACGGCAACGAGTGTCTGTCCGGTATGCGGAAACCGGGCAGAACTGGAACGCTCGGATATTTTCTGGTGTGATGAATGCCGGATACCACTTTATCAGAAGCATTGCTCTATGGGACATAAGGTACGCAGACTGACGACAGATATTCGTCCGGTATTTCCGGAGGAACGTCTGCTATTAGAGATTCTCTTAGGAGAACCTTTTTGTTTTCGTGAGGATTCTGTCTGGAATGCAACCGGGAATAAGTACATTGTTAATGGAAAGCGGATCGAGTTTTCCATTCAGCAGTTAAAGGATGTGGATGCGGACCGGATACGGCGTGCGTATGATGCTTTGAAGGAACAAAACAGCGATGAAGCATTTTTTCGGTATATCAACCGCTTTGTAGAAGAGAACCGGGAGCGGATGGATGAGATTACCAAAGAAGCGGTTTCCTATATCAGACGGGCAGTGGATGGTGTGGATCTGTGTGATATGTTTGTTTCCTTTTCCGGCGGAAAGGATTCGACGGTCACCTCAGACCTTGTTATGCGTGCATTAAGTGAACCAAAGGTACTTCATATTTTCGGAGATACAACGTTAGAATTCCCGGAGACTATGAAGTATGTGGAACGTTTCCGGAAGGAACACCCTAAGACTCCGGTGATCTCTTCGCGGAATAAGGAGAAGGATTTTGAGTCACTGTGTCAGCTTGTCGGGCCGCCAAGCCGGGTGATGCGCTGGTGCTGTACGATCTTTAAGACCGGGGCGATCAACCGCAAGATCCGGGCACTGTTTCAGAACAAGTCAAGGATCGTAACCTTTTACGGAATCCGAAGAAGTGAGTCGGCAAGCCGCAGTAAGTATGAACGTGAAACAGAAGGGTCGAAGATCACAAAGCAGATCACGATTTCACCGATCATAGACTGGCAGGACTTTGATGTATGGCTGTATCTGCTTAGTACCGGAATTGATTTTAATTATGCATATCGTCTGGGCTATGCCAGAGTCGGCTGCTGGTGCTGTCCGAATAACAGTGTCTGGTCTGAATTTTTATCGAGGATCTATATGCCGGTGCAGTATGGGCAGTTTCATGAACTGTTGGTGGAGTTTGCAAAAAGCATCGGGAAAAAGGATGCAGAAACTTACGTGGCAGATGGCAAGTGGAAGGCAAGGCAGGGTGGAAATGGTGTTGCCTATGCGAAGAATACCGTGGTGTCCTTCCAGCCATGTGCGCTTGAGGAGAATGCCTTTAATTATGAACTGAAAAGGCCGCTGACGGAGGAATTTTACCAGCTTTTCCAGCCGTTTGGCTATCTGAATTATGAACTGGGTAACAAGCGGTTAGGGGAAGTCTATGTAACGAAAAAGGATGGGACACTCCGCCTTAAGATCCAGGGACGTCCGGGGGCGGATCAGGTACGGATTACGATCTACGACTATCATTTAGACGGAGCTGCCAGCCTGCATGCAGCAGAGGACAAGATCAAGTGTCAGCTTACAAAGTATCAGCTTTGCATGGGATGCCGGGCATGTGAAGCGGTATGCAGGTACAATGCCATCAATATCACCGAGGATAAGACGGGACAGATCCATTATGCAATCAATGAGCAAAAGTGTGTGCGTTGTATGGAATGTGTGAACCATTTTAACGGAGGCTGTTATATCCGCAAGGTACTGGCAACGAAGAATAAGGAATAGGAATGAGTGGAAAATGTCACAGGAGAAAATAAAGATCCGGTTAAAAGGACACGAGACCTTCATCCTGCGTGAAGGCTGGGTGACAAAGGGATTATATGCGGTACAAAAGGATGCCGGAGTATTTGGTAAGAATTACGGAGCAGATGCACTTGGTGTCGGTACGAATATGGCAAAGGCGATCCGCTACTGGTTAAAGGAGAGCGGACTGACGGCAGAACCACCGAGACAGGGTGTACATCTGAGTGATCTCGGAAAGCTGGTTTTACAATATGATCCTTATCTGGAGGATGATTTTACGTTGTGGCTGATGCATGTGAATCTCTGCCGGAAGCTGCATACGGCTACAAGCTGGTATCTGTTTTTTAATACATTGCCTGCAAAAGATTTTACCAAAGAAGAACTTTGTGGACTTTTGACGGAACAGATCCGGATACAGACGGGGAATATGGAGCCTTCGCTACGATCCGTTACAGATGATTGCAGTGCATTGCTTGCAATGTATACAAGAGAGCACCTGGCAGATTATGACCCGGAGGATAAGAAGATCAGTCCGTTTGCACGGCTTGGTCTGATCAAAAAAGATGGCACAAGATACCATAAGGCGCAGCCGGACCGGGATCTGCTCGATCCTCTGGTGATTTTTTATCTGATACAGCAATATTTCCATGAAACAAAGCGGAACAGTATCAGTATTGCAGATTTGTTAAAGCAGCCGGGACTTCCCGGAACACTGCTGAATCTGAAACGGACGGTTTTGAATGAATATATAGATCAGCTTGCAGACGAGGGCCTTTTGATCGTGAACCGGACAGCCGGGCTTGATATGGTCTATCAGAACAGCAGGCTTGGTGCCACAGAGGTCGCAGAGCATTACTATAACGGAAGGAATGAATAAGTTTTATGTACACATTACGGGATTTGGTTGAGATCGATAAAAGGTTTCAGAATTCAGTCAATCTGCAGCTTGATCTGGAGAATGACCGGAAACTGAATGGTTATATACCAACAAGATCTTCGCTTGCCATATTAAGCCGATATGTGGATGCTGTTGTAAAAGAGCAGGGATTTCGTGCTTCGATCCTGATTGGCCCGTATGGAACGGGAAAGTCACATCTTCTGTTAGTCCTGCTTAGGATTTTAGGTGCTAAGGATGCGAAGGAATTAGAAGAAGTCTTAGCGAAGATCGAAGCCGTGGATTCTGAACTTGCAAAACAGATCCTTGCTTATAAGCGGACTGGAAAAAGACTGCTTCCGGTGCTGGTGTCAGGATCGAATCCGGATCTGTCGGATGCATTCCGCTATGCACTGATGACAACTTTAGAGCGGGAGCATCTCACGGATCTCATGCCTTCGAGTTACTTTAGTGAAGCATTAAAATGTCTGGAGCAGTGGAAAAGCAGTTTCCCGGACACCTATCAGGCATTTGCCCATCATCTTGCGGCAGCTTCCATGACGATGGAGCAGATGAGGACAGCGTTGCACCGGATGGATGAGTATGCACTGCATCTGTTCCGGAAGCTGTATCCGAAGGTGACAGCCGGCAGCAGTTTTGCACCGATCGTCAATATGGATATTATGAAGATCTATGAAGAGGTCGGAGTACAGTTACGGCAGGAATATGGCTATGATGGAATGTTTGTGGTCTTTGACGAGTTCAGCAAGTACATTGAGGGACACGAACAGGCGACTTTTGCACGCGATATGAAGATCTTACAGGATATGTGTGAACTGGCAGCAGGTGCATCGGAAAGCCAGCTTCATATTGTCTTTGTAGCACATAAGAGTATTAAGGAATATGGCACACAGCTTCCTGCATCGGTACAGAATGCATTTACGGGCGTAGAGGGGCGGTTACTGGAAGTGCCGTTTTTCGTGTCTGCAAAAAATAATTTTGAACTGATCCGTAATGTGATAAGGAAAAGCGGACAGGCATATCAGAATGCTATCAGAGAGAATCCTCAGTGGCAGGATATTTTAGACGCATCCTATCAGCTGCCATGTATGCGGGGGCTGTTTGAACAGGAGGATTATATACAGACAGTTGCCTATGGCTGTTTCCCACTTTTTCCGATGACAGCGTATCTGCTTCTGGCAATCAGTGAGAAGATCGCACAGAACGAGCGGAGCGTATTTACTTTTCTTGCAAACGAGGAGCCGGGCAGTCTGGTCTATCTGATCGGGCATGCAAGGGGTGCGGCATACGGAATCGGAGCGGATGCCGTCTATGATTATTTTCAGAACCTGTTCCGGGAAAATACGTCAATGCCTGTCATACATGCGGAATGGCTGAAGGCAGAGTATGCATTATCAAAGACCACCGATGAACAAAAGAGAAAGCTGATCAAGGTATTGGCATTGTTAAAAATGGTGGCAAACCCGGAGGAAGTTCCGGTGGATGCACGTACGATCGCATTATCGGCAGGCATGGCACAGGCAGATGCAACAGAGCTTTTGGCGGAACTGGAAAAGGAACAGATCATTATCTGGCGTGTGAAGTTTGCGTGCTATGCATTTAAGAATAATATTGGAATCAATCTTGATCAGGAGATCAAAAATCGGGTTTTAAGATTAGGAGAACAGATCAATATCTGTGAGATATTACAGCGGGTATCAGATCTCGAATATATTCTGCCAAAACAGCATAATCAGGAATATACGATGACGCGGTATTTCCATTATGTATATATGACAACCGGACAGTTCCTGGATCTGCCAAAGGCATCCTATCTTTTTGAAGAGAAGCCGGCAGATGGAAAAATCATTGCGTTATTAGGTACGGATGTAACAACCGAAGAACTGACCGAAAAGTTAAGAAACCTGAAAGAAGAGCGTATCGTGGTTCTCTATCCGAAGGTGACATTTACCAAAGCGGAGTGCCTGAAAAACCTGCTTGTAGTAGAACAACTGCAAAAGGATCCGGAGTTTATGGAATCCAATCGCGTGTTACAGCAGGAATTAAAGCTGTATGAAGAGGATCTGCTTTTTGAGATCAATGCCGAACTGGAACGATTGTATCTGCCACAGAACCGGAACTGTTACGTGCTGCATGAAGATAAGATCCGGACAGATGTTACTGGTGTTGGTGAATTCAACCGGATGTTAAGTGGAATATGCGGAGCTTATTACGCACATGCACCGAAAATCAATAACGAGCAGATCAACCGGAAACATATCACCGCACAGATGAAGCGGGCAAGAAACCAGATCGTACAGGTGCTTTTAGCGCATGCTCCGACAGACCGGTATGAACAGGGGACAAGTCCGGAGGCAACTATTTTTCGCGCAACGATGGTACATACCGGGATTATGGGTGAAACAGACAGTGTCGATGCCGGAAGCCGTTATGTGCTGGAATGTATTGGAAGCTTTATCCAGTCCTGTGCCGGGAAAAAGCAGTCTTTCCGTAGGTTGTATGATACGTTGTTAGGACGTGGCTGTGGTGCAAGAAATGGCATTCTTCCGATTTTTCTTGCAAGCAGGATCGCGGAGCTGGAAGATACACCGATTATTTTATTAAAAGAAAAGGAACTTGCAATTTCGGCGGAGGTACTTGGCAATTTAGATGAGAATCCGGATGATTATTATCTGTATGTAGAAAAAAGGACAGCGGAAAAGGAATGGTATCTGCAGGCTCTTGAGAAGGAATTCCTTTGTGAGCAGCATACAGAAACTGGACAGGCAAGATTACAGCAGCTTACAGGTGCAATGCAGAAATGGTATCGTTCGCTTCCACAGATCACGCTGAATTTTAAGCAGTGTCCGGAGAATCTGCCGGAGAAGGAATTCTCCCATATCAGGAAGCTGCGCAGCACCTTACAGGGAATGGAGATCAATCCACGGGAACTGCTGTTTGAAAAATTACCACAGGCATGCGGAGAAACGAGATCCTATAAGACCTGTGCAAAGCATGTGACCTCTGCAAAAAAGTATTTAGACGGTTATCTGGATCAGATACGGAAGGATGCCATCCGGCTTACCAAACAGGTCTTTGGAGCAAAGTCGGAAGATGGATTGTATGGGGTCTTAAAGGAATGGTACGAAGAACAGAGTGACCAGGCGAAACAATATCTGGCGAATCATCAGGTGACCGGATTTATGGGTTATCTGAAGCGGATGCAGACACATGATGAATATGAGATCGTAGAAAAGTTGGTGAAGTGTGTGATGGATGTTTATTTAGAGGACTGGAAGGATGACTCCATCGGACAGTACAGGCAGGAACTTGCAAAGATCCGTCATACCATAGAGGAACTAGAGGATGCCGATGAACAGCAGACCGGACAGAATGTGATCAGTTTTGTCAATGGAGAAGGCCAGCGGATTGAAAAGTTTTATGATCCGGTTCCAGAAGACAGTACCAGCTATTTTTTGAAAAATGCGATCGAAGATGCACTCGATGAATTCGGTGATACATTGGAAGTCAACCAGAAGGTTGCCGTTTTAGTCGAGATGTTAGACCGGCTTACACGATAGGAAGAAGGAAAGAGATATGAGTACAGGGGAGATGATTTATTTCGATAATGCCGCTACAACATTTCCGAAACCGGAAAGCGTCTATCAGGCGATGGATGAGGCAAACCGCAGGCTTGCAGTGAATGCAGGCCGTGGTTCGTATGCATTGGCGAAAGAGGCAGATCAACTTATCAAGGCAGCAAGAGAGGCAGTGTCCGATCTTGTCTGCGGCAGTCAGGTAGCAGAGGTTGTATTTACAGCCTCTGCTACGCTTGCGTTGAATCAGATTATCGGAGGAATGACATGGAGTGAACAGGATGTGGTATATGTTTCTCCTTATGAGCACAATGCCGTTATGCGTCCGCTTCATCTGTTCCGGAAAAAGTATGGTTTTCAGATACAGGAACTTCCCTTATGCGAAGCGGATCATGCGATCGATCTTGAAAAGACCTCGTATCTGTTTGCAAAACAGCCGCCAAACGCAGTTTTTCTTACACATATCAGTAACGTGACCGGCTATATCCTTCCGGTGGAAGAGCTTACCGGGCTTGCAAAAGCATATGACGCAAGTGTAGTCGTCGATGCTTCCCAGTCCATGGGACTTTTCGAAATAGATCTTTCCCATACACCGGTCGATTTTCTGGTTTTTGCCGGACATAAGAATCTATACGGACCACTTGGCACAGGAGGATTTCTGATGCGGAAGGGCTGCCGGCTTGAACCATATATCGCAGGAGGAACAGGCAGCGATTCCCTGAATCTGGATATGCCAAAGACAGGTAGTATCCGTTATGAAGCGGCAAGTCCGAATGTTGTGGCAATCGCAGGATTGTATGCCGCCTGCATGGAGATTAAGGATAAGGATACGCGCGCCGGTTTTCGGGAATATGAGAGAATGCTGACCCGTATGCTGGTAGAAGGACTGCATACAATTTCCGGTGTAAAGCTCTATCTGCCGCCCAAGGAAGCGCATATTGGGATCGCAGCCTTTAATATCGACGGTTATCAGGCCGGGGAGGCCGGTATGGTGTTAGATGAAGATTATGGGATCGCAGTCCGTACCGGGTATCATTGTGCACCGCTGATCCATGAGTATCTGGATGATAAGGAGCAGCTTGGAGTCATCCGGGCAGGAATTGGCAGATATACCACAAAAGAAGAAGTAGAAAAACTGATCCGGGCAGTCAGTGAACTTGCAGAGTAAACGGAGGAGAACGATGGCAGAGAAAACAAATTTTATTGAACTGGTGAAAAAAATCTATCAGAAACAGATATTGCTTCCGGATTTTCAGCGGAGATTCGTATGGAGCGATGAGGAAAGGCAGCGCAAGGTGGTTGCTTCCGTATTAGCCAGAATGCCGATTGGCAGTATCCTGCTGTTAAAGTCTGATCCAAATGAGTTTCAGGCAAAACAGATCGGAAGCAGGCTGAAGGCAGATACAGAGGATTTGAAAAATGAGGTTGAATTTTTATTAGACGGACAGCAGAGAGTTACAGTTCTTACCAATGTTTTTTCGGATGCGATCCATCTTTCAACGCCGAAAACCAGCAATCTGATCTCGCGTTCTTTGAATCGCCGGTTCTTTTTGAAGATTCCAAAATGGAAGTGCTGTACAGTGGAAAATGACCGGTTTGGTTTAAAAAATCTGGAGTTTCGCTATCGTGATCTTGGCGAGGATGACCCGGATCTGCTGACGGAGCAGATTTTAGATTTCATTACCTATGATCAGTATGGAAGCAAGAAGACAGAACCATTTGAACCATGTAAGGGCTATGGGGATGAACTGGTGGGCTATTGTGTGACACCAACGCAAAGGAAAGATTATTATTTACTGCCACTTTTTTTGCTGATCAACACCAATCGAAGAGATACGAATATTGAAAAAATGTATGAGCGCATTTTAAAGGCAATCGGAAATGCAATGAATGGGGAATTAGAAGATGCATATGAAAAAAGTCCGGACAGACGGGAGTTTTTAAATACGCTGCATTTATCCGAGGACGATATTGAAAGAATTTTAAGCCGTGCAGAGGATCAGGTAAAGCCGAACGAGTGGAGAAAGGGATTGTTTGAGGAAGAGACCACACTTTGGATGAAAGAACTGGATGAATATTTAAAAGGCTGTCTGACACAGATGAAGCTGAATATCGTTAAAGTGGAAAAAGCAAAACGCGCCAGAGCCATTGATATCTATGAGAATATGAACCGCGGAGGCGTCAGCCTGAATACCTTTGATCTCATTATGGCAAAAGTGGCAAAGGTCAGTTCAGAACCATTTTATCAGAGACTGATTCATGAAATACAAAAAGAGAAGGAATATACGACGGATACATTACCGGAACAGATGCAGGCCAGTGCCGGAGGAGTCATCAAGAACCGGCAATATAATGCATCGGTGGAGATGCATGCTTTGGAAAAGGAAAATAGTATATCCGGTATCTATATCACTACATTTCTAAATGTGATGGCTCTTTATTGCAACAATGAGGAACTGGATGTACAGAAAATATCGATTAAGCAGATGAAAAAAGATCAGATTCTCGGACTAGATCCGAATCAGATAGATCAGAATTGTGAACTGGTCTGCCGGGCATTGGACCGTGCATGTTTCTTTTTACAGACCAGGTGTGGACTTCGTACGATCCAGGAAATCAACTATAACCATATTCTTACTTTAGTAGCAGTTATATTTACGCAGGATGAGTGGTTTGCATGTAAGGAAGTATCCGATCTGTTGGAGGCATGGTATTGGAGTGCAATTTTTTCCGGAGAATTTGACCGGGATCAGAATGTGCGTTTTGAATCGAATCTGTGCGCTATGATCGAGACGATCAATCGGAACAGGACTACGGACTGGATGGAAGAACAGAAAAACAAGGTCTTGGATGCAAAGTATTTTTCCGAAAAATCGTTTTTATTGTTGGAGAATGTAGAGATCACAGAACGTTATCCTAAGCGTGTCCTGCGGTATTTTATCGCCCAGTACTATTTAAGCAAGACCTATCCGGACATGTTTGATACCAAGAAAAGGATCAGCACATTTATGGAAAACTCGGATCTGTTAGAGATGCATCATATTATTCCGCTTGCATCTGCAAAAACAGTGAAGGAGTCCGATAAGCTGCTAAATGAAATGGATAATGAAAATAAAAAAGTACGAAACAGAAAGGATGAAATTTTAAATTCGCCACTTAATTTCATCTATATATTGAGGGATACCAATAAAGTGATTGGGGCGAAATCGATTCAGGAATATCAGAAGATAATCAGCAATGAGGCATTTGCACAGTTGAATTTTGGTGAATCCGCGGATGCATCAACACCGGAAGGTATTAAGGCAATATTAAGTGCAAGACATAAGGATACGCAGGGTGAGATTAAGGATCGGATTGCACGTTTGCTGGATATTTGGAATGCACATGCAGGAGACGGAAAAGAGGCATAGCATCAACAAGATGCATGTTACAGGTATTGGAAAGGACAGGGTATCAGAATGCAGAACATATCAGAAGATAAGCTTCGGACAATGACACTTGAGATCCTGCATCTTGAACGGAAGAATCTGCGCAGCAAGGCAAAGACAGATCAGCGGATGGCAGAGGAGATCGCGCGCGTGATCGTGGATTATTCCAAGACGAGGTACTAAGGGATTTTGGTAGTGTGCAGGGGGTAGGAAATGAAGTTTCAAAGTATTACAATGAAAAATTTTATGCGCTATAAAGGAGTAAATACAATTACTTTCAGCTGTGACGATGAGAAAAATGTAACGGTGGTATTAGGTGATAATACGGTTGGTAAGACCACGATCGCACAGGCATTCCGTTGGTGTCTGTATGGTGCAATCATGGTGGAAGGAAGAAAAAAGCAGGAGGATTATCAGATCTTAAATAATGATGTGCTGCTTTTGATGGATGCAAATGCGCGGGCATCCGCATCGGTGGATCTGATCTTTGAAAATGATACAAGGCGCTACCATGTCCACAGAGAAGAAGAGTATACGAGGGATTTTCCGCGCCTGATCGCACGGGTGGCACAGAAAAAGTTGAAAATGTGGATATCGGAAAAGGACAGCAAGGAGGATGAGGCAGAGGTGGAAGAGGGTAAGGTCGCAGAGCTGATCAATGAATTGTTCCCGCAGAATCTGTCCCACTACTTTTTATTTGATGGAGAACGCTGGAATGATGTTACGGTAAACGGAGTAAGGGAGAATATCAAGGAGTCGGTACATATCCTGACCGGGCTTTCCGCTTATCAGGCGGCGATGCGCCACTTAAAGGAGATGGGTGGCAATTCCGTCATCCGTCAGTTCGAGAAGAAGATCAAAGGCGGTGGAAAAATCTACGATGATCTTGCGGCAGACCGTAACCGTATGGAGCGTGAGATAGAGAAATGCAGCCAGCAGATCAAAAATATTGATGTTAACATTGCAAATTATGAAAATAAATGCCGGGAAATCGAGCAGTATCTGGAAGAAAACAAGAATACCGAAGTGCTGCAGGCAAAGTACCGCCAGTATCAGACGGTAAAAAGCTCCCAGTATGACAGGGTGATTGCAAACTATAAGGTATTTGTCAATGAATTCAGCGATAAAGCGTACATGCTGTTTGCAAAAAATATGATTACCGCTTCCTTAGATATGGTGAAAAATGTTGCCGGAGAACGCCGGGATATTCCTCATATGCATCAGTCGAGTATTGATTATATCATACGCTCCGGGACGTGTATCTGCGGGACAAAGATCCTGCCGGATTCAAAGGAATTTGAGTGTCTGTTAGAACAGCGCAACTTTCTGCCGCCGGCCGATATCGGATCACTGCTTGGAGAGTTTGAACGAAGGGGTAACAGATGGCAGAACAGGGTCAGCGGTACCGGAGAAGAACTTGCAGAGCTTGCCACAAAGGTCGATGATGCACTCCGTGATTATGAGGAAACGTCAAACCAGTTATCCGTCTTGGAAAAGAAAATGGATGAACGGGTAGACTTTGCAGAGAAGAGACGTTTCCTGCGGAATTACCGGGATGAAATACGGAAACTGTCCGGTCAGCGCGGTAATTATGAGGGAAGAATTGACAGTTATCGTAAGCAGATCGAATTAAAGGAAAGTGAAATGCGAAGCCAGGAACAGCAGAGCGCAGAAAATCAGAAATGGCGGGAACGCTTGGAACTGGCAGAACTTTTGTATAAAAAGATGAAGCAGGATTTTTCGGTAAAGGAGCAGAAGATCTTTCAGGAATTAAATGAACAGATCCAGGATAATTTTGAGCGGATGTTCAATGCAAAGGATAAAAAAGTCATGCTGACAACGCAGTATGAGATCCAGATGTTATATCAGACCGATGTGGGCTTCCGGGAAGAAAAGAATCTGTCAGAGGGAGAAAAGATCGCGCGGAACTTTGCGTTTATTGTTACACTGATGGATTACAGCCGTCAAAAGAAGGCAGAGCGTATGGGATTAGAGGATCATGAAAGTGACACTCTGCCGCTTGTTTTGGATGGGCCGTTTTCCAAGCTTGGAGATGAAAATATTTCCCTGATCTCACGTGTACTGCCAGCCGCAGCGGAACAGGTGATCATCTTTATGCTCCGCAAGGACTGGAAATATACCGGATTGGACGATTATGTCGGGGCAGCATATGAGATCTGTAAAAGGCCGGATCAGTCATATGCATCGATTCAGAGGAAGGAGTAAACGGAGATGGCAAGTTTTGAACTTTTTAAAAGCGACGTGAAGATAACCGGAAAACATGCCAGAATGGCGGGAGAGATCTGGATGTTAAATGATTATGAGCATACCTATATGAAGCGCCTGATCGATCTTTATATATTAGCTGCAATCGTAGGGTTTCGGGTGAACCGTAAAGCAGCCGAGGATCATTCACCGGTTGATCCAAAGACTATCTTTTTGCAGCAGGTATTATCTGCTAAGGACGATTTAGACTTCATCATGCAGATGATGTATATGTTAGATATGAAGGATGAACTTGGTAATGATGAGGCTGTGAAGCAGGCATTCCGGGGACCACAGACGAGGGAAGAATTTTTGCAATGGAAGGAATTGTTCAATGGTTATGTAAGAGGTGGAATCGAAGAATTATACGAAAGGCTTGTCATCAGAAAGTCCGATCCGGATGATGCATATTACGATAATAAGACTGCAAATCTGATGAATCTGATCCAGCGTTTTGGTGCCTGAAAATGTCGAAAAAAGTTGATTAAAAAAGATTTACATCGAATGGGGAATGCGCTATGATAATACTGTAATTATACTATACCAAATAGTAACAGGTTGCTACAGTAAGGTAGTATACCTAAAAGCTCTAATCCCATTCTTCGGAATGGGATTATCTTTTATCAGGAAGTTTCCGGTGATAGAGATTGCAGGTATAGGTGTGAGAAGGAAAATAGGTAAAAAGTAAGCAGGGAAGCTTCTTTTGCGTACACGGGCATGGTGTCTGGCACACTTGGCACAACCCGGTGTGTATACAGAGTGTGCAGAAACGAGGGAGTTTATGGATTATCGTATTGGATTAGATATTGGCATTGCATCGGTTGGATGGGCAGTATTAGAGAATAACAGCCAGGATGAACCGGTCCGTATCGTAGATCTTGATGTGCGGGTGTTTGATAAGGCAGAACAGCCGAAAACCGGAGATCCGCTTGCAGGACCAAGACGTGATGCACGGTCATCAAGACGGAGACTCAGACGAAGAAAGCATCGCCTGGAGCGGATCAAGTGGTTATTTGAAAAAGAGCATCTCATTGATCCGGTTGAATTTATGCAGCGGTATCATCAGAAAAATCTGCCGGATGTTTATGAGCTTCGCTATAAGGCACTGGATCATCTTTTATCCGATGATGAGTTCGCACAGGTATTGTTACATATTGCAAAGCACAGAGGCTTTCGTTCTACCAGAAAGTCCGAGCTTGCATCCAAGGAAAATGGCGCAGTTTTAACAGCGACGAAGGAAAATCAGCAGCTATTTACAGAAAAGGGATATCGTACCATCGGTGAAATGATCTATCTGGATGATGCATTCCATGAGGCATGTGACTGGAATGAAAAGGGCTATACGGTCTCACCGAGAAATAAGGGTGGTGATTACCGGCATACGATCATGCGTGCCATGTTAGTGGAAGAGGTACATACCATTTTTGCGGCACAAAGAGAACTTGGCAATCCAAAGGCAACGGAAAGCTTTGAGGAAGCATATCTTGCAATTATGGAAAGCCAGCGGTCTTTTGATCTGGGACCGGGACCTCAGGCAGATGGTACACCAAGTCCCTATGCACTGGAAGGCTTTGCAGACCGTGTGGGACATTGTACCTTAGAACCGGAAGAACTGCGTGCTGCTAAGGGAACGTATACGGCAGAGTATTTTGTGGCATTGCAGAAGATCAATCAGCTTCGGATTCTTGACCAGAATGGGTGCAGCCGCCCCGGAACGGATGGATTTTTGACAGATGAAGAACGAAAATGTCTGATTGAATTATTACACACGAAAAAAGAAATCTCCTATGCAGCAGTCCGTAAGGAGTTAAAGATTCCGGCAGAATACCGGTTTCATACACTCAATTATTCCATGGATAAGAAGAAAGGTGTGATTGACAGCATTTCAGAAATTGAGCGCCTTGAGAAAGAGGAAGAGGAGTGCATAAAACAGACTGAGAAGGCGAAGTTTGTTACGATGCGCTACTACCATGAGTATGCAAAACGTCTGAAGGAACGGATCACATCCATAGAATGTAGTGAGATCATGGATCTGTTTGACCGGATTGGGTGGATTTTAACCTGTTATAAGAATGATGACAGCAGAACGGTAAGATTGCAGGAACTGGGACTGGATGCGGAAGAAATTGATTCCCTGTTAGAACTGACACCTGTGAAGTTCCAGCATCTGTCAGTAAAGGCGATGCGTAATATCCTTCCGTATTTAGAAGAAGGACTGCTTTATCATGATGCCTGCGAAAAGGCCGGCTATGATTTTAAGGCAGAAAACAAGCAGGATAAGAAGGTCTTACTTCGTGGAAAAGAGATCACAGATATTATAAATGAGATTACCAATCCGGTGGTAAAGCGTTCAATTTCGCAGGCAGTGAAGGTATTAAATGCGATTATTATAAGGTATGGAAGTCCACAGGCAATCAATATTGAGCTTGCAAGAGAGGTATCAAAGGATTTTCAGGAACGTAAGAAGTTAGAGAGCAACATGTTGCAGCGGCAGCAGGAAAACGAACGGTATAAAAAGGAAATCACAGAACTGCTGCACCGGGAACCGAAGGGACAGGATATTGTAAAATACCGTCTATGGCACGAGCAGGGTGGCAGATGTATGTATTCCGGAAAAGTGATTCCGTTTGAACATTTGTTTGAACCGGGCTATGAGGTAGATCATATTTTGCCATACAGTATGACATTTGATGACAGCTATCATAATAAGGTACTGGTATGCGCACAGGAGAATCAGAGAAAAGGAAACCGGATTCCATATGAATATCTGGGTCAGAACCCGGAGCGTTGGGCAGAGTATGAGCGCAGGGTCAAGAGCCAGGTTCGTGATAACAAGAAGCAGAAAAAGCTGCTGAAGATGCAGTTTACCGAAGAAGAACGTAAGCAGTTCAAGGAACGTAACCTGACGGATACAAAGTATATTACGAGAGTGGTATATAACATGATCCGTGATTACTTAAAGCTTGCCCCATACCGGCATCCGGAGAAAAAGAAGCAGGTGTGGGCAGTGAATGGTGCGATCACCGATTATCTGAAGAAACGCTGGGGCATGCCGAAAAAGGATCGTTCTACCGATACGCATCATGCGATGGATGCAGTCGTGATTGCCTGCTGTACCGATGGCATGATCCAGAAGATCACACGCAGTATGCAGGCGAGGGAGATCAGTTTTTCACAGGGCGGATCGATGTTTGACGAGCTGCGAGGCGAGATAGTGAACCGGGATAATTATACCAGAGATGAATGGGATGAGCTATATGGTGTAAAGATTCCAAAGCCTTGGGATTATATTACCGAAGAACTGGCAATCCGGATGGGAGAAGATCCGCTTGGATTTATCCAGACACATCCGGATGTTGCAGTCCGTCTGGATTATCCGGAAGAGAATTACAAGTATATCCGTCCGATCTTTGTTTCACGTATGCCGAATCATAAGGTAACCGGACAGGCACATGACGATACCGTCCGAAGCATGAAGTATTACAAAGATGGCGGCAGTGTCTTTGAACAGGGCGGTTATGTTGTGACAAAGACAGATCTGCAAAGCCTGAAGTTAGATAAAGATGGCGAGATCAAGGATTATTTTAATCCGGACAGTGACCGTCTGCTTTATGAGGCATTAAAAAAACAGCTTTGTATGGCAGGTGGGGATGCGAAAAAAGCCTTTGCAGAACCATTCCATAAACCGAAAGCAGATGGCAGCGAAGGACCACTGGTACGAAAAGTAAAGACGTATACGAAGATGTCTGGTGGTGTACAGCTGAATGGCGGTAAGGGCATCGCGGGAAATAATACGATGATTCGTATTGATGTATTCCGGGAGAATGGAAAGTATTATTATGTACCGATTTATGCAGCAGACGTTGTGAAAAAGAGATTACCGAATAAGGCTGCAACGGCAGGAAAACGATATGATGATTGGCGAGAGATGCAGGATCAGAACTTTGTATTTAGTCTGTATCCGAAGGATTTAATTCATATTCGGAGTAAAAAGGAACTAAAGTTAAAAAGAGAAAACACAATATTACCAAATATACATAA
>ERZ1034873.473-NODE-473-length-21979-cov-5.904671_pt1 | contig 21979 bp, 21 predicted proteins | sample MGYA00520689_ERZ1034873 | MGnify/ENA primary metagenome ERZ1034873 (study PRJEB33766, sample SAMN09781722) | gut metagenome | biome: gut microbiome | host: Homo sapiens | place: Madagascar | study: EMG produced TPA metagenomics assembly of the PRJNA485056 data set...
CCTAATCCGATGACCATCTCACAGCCATGTTCCTTTGCGAGCGCGGCAGCTTCCATTGCCGTTGTCGTAAGCGGATTCTGTTTTACCTTATCGAATAAAACAACGCTTACGCCTGCCTTTTGTAAATAACCGGTTACACGGTCTAATAATCCTGATTTTTTTGTACTTCCGCATCCGGTCACGATCAGTGCACAGGTTCCGTAATCGGCTGCAATATCTCCGATCTTGCCGACACTGCCGCGTCCAAAGATCAGATTGACCGGAAGATGATAATTAAATTCCATAGGACACCTCGTTTCTATGCATGTTTTTATGCATAACGTCTATATAAAAATCTTATTTGCTTAAGATCTTTTCTGCCTCTACAATTGCCTCTTCAAAGATCTCAAGGCCTTTCTCTAACTGCTCGTCTGTAATGCAAAGCGGTGCAAGGAAACGGATGACATTGCCATAAGTTCCTGCATTCTCCACCATCAGACCTTTCTGTAAAGCAACCTGGATCATGGTTGATACAAACTCCGGATACGGCTCTTTTCCTTCTTTCGTCTTAACAAATTCGACACCGATCATTGAACCGAGTCCACGTACATCACCGATTTCTTCGTATTTCTCTTTCAGTTCGTTATAACGCTTTGTTACCTTCTCGCCGATGATGCGCGCCTTGCCTGCATAATCCTCAGCCTTCATGATTTCCATAACCTTAAGGGCAGATGCACATGCAAGCGGGTTACCACAGTAGGTACCACCGATCGTACCTGCCGGTACTGCATCCATGATCTCTGCGCGTGCTGTGATCGCACTGATCGGAACACCGCCACCCATGGACTTCGCTGTTGCGATAATATCCGGTGCTGCACCGGCTTCCTTCCAGTACTCTGACGCAAAGTATCTGCCGCTTCTGCAGTTACCGCACTGAACCTCGTCAGCGATCAGAAGAATTCCGTTGTCATCACAGATCTTACGGACTGCCTTTACCCATTCGATCGGAGCCGGTACAAAACCACCCTCGCCCTGTATCGGCTCAACTAAGATTGCTGCCACATCCGATGCCGGAGCCGCCTCATCAAACAATCTGTTTAATTTATCAATGTAATACTGGATGGCTTCCTCTTCACTATATCCCTTCGGCGCGCGGTACAGATATGGGAACTCTGCACGGTAGATACCTGCCGGGAATGGTCCCATGCCAAGTGCATAAGCCTTTTTCGCTGTTAATGCCATCGTAAGGTTGGTTCTTCCATGGAAAGCACCCGAGAAGCAGATCACGCTCTGCCTTCCGGTATACGCCTTTGCGACCTTGATCGCATTCTCATCTGCCTCTGCGCCACTGTTGGCAAAAAATGTCTTTTTCTTATCTCCGCGGCAAGGCATCAGTTCATCGAACTTTGCGGCAAGATCAATATAGCCTTCATGTGCGACTACGTTAAAGATGCAGTGGAAGTATTTCTCTGCCTGCTCCTTGACTGCCTCAACAACTTCCGGTCTGGAATATCCGATGTTTAATACACCGACACCACCGATAAAATCGATGAACTTGTTTCCGTCTACGTCCTCTAACATTGCACCTTCTCCACGTTTGATGCAGATCGGATAGGTATATCCACACAATGCCTTTGGTAAGGATGCATCTCTTTTCTCTAATAATGCGGCTGCCTTTGGTCCCGGTACTTTCTCTGTTACAATCTCAGGTAATTCATCTCTTAACATAATTTTTTCCTCCTGTCACTCTCTATCAATCTTAATTCTGCATGTTTACATATAATTTTCTTAACACCGGAATGCTTACTTCCTTTGGATTATCCGGTGTAGATGCATCCTCGTAAGCCGAAGCTGCAAGTGCATCATAATCCTCTTCCTTGACACCGATCTCGGATAATACCTGCGGCAGACCTGCCTTCTCATTAAACATCTTAATCCGCTTTACGCAGCACTCTGCTGCCGTATCACTTCCAGCCTTCTCGTCAAAGTCCGGATCAAATGCTTTTGCAAGTGCCGGCATCTTTTCTGTGCAGGCATCGGCATTAAACGCTAATACATATGGAAGGATCAGTGCATTTGCCACACCATGCGGTACATCATAAAATGCACTGAGCGGATGTGCCATCGAATGCACGATGCCAAGTCCTACGTTCGTAAAGCTCATGCCTGCAAGATACTGTGCGATCGCAAGCTGCTTACGCACTTCGTAATCCTTCGGAGCTTCTAAGACTTTTAAAAAGTTCTCCGAGATCAGGCTGACTGCTTTCAGGGATAACATTTCCGAAAAGGAAAATGCTCCCTTGGAAAGATAAGATTCAACTGCATGTGTCAGTGCATCCATTGCAGTTGCCGCCGTAAGCTTTAACGGCAGCGATGCCATGATGTCTGTATCAAGGATTGCTGCTACCGGAACGACCTTCGAATCCATGCATGCCATCTTCCGCTTTTCCTGTGTATTTGTAATGACATAATCCATGGTTGTTTCCGATCCGGTTCCCGCTGTTGTCGGAACTGCAATCAGCGGCACTGCCATATTTTTGCTCTTATCCATTCCCTCAAGTGATACAACATCTTCGTTCTCAGGGTTGTTTGCGATCACTGCTACCGCCTTTGCGGTATCAATGGCAGACCCACCACCGACCGCAAGGATAAAATCACTTCCACTGCTTTTAAAACTTGCAAGTCCGGCCTTTACATTTTCAATTGTCGGATTCGGTTTTACTTCATCAAACACTTCATATGGGGTATTGTTTTCTTTTAATACTTCCTCAATCTTTCCGACGACTCCACATTTCACAAGATCCTGATCCGATACGATCAGAGCCTTTTGAAACTGATGTTTCCCAATCTCTGTTACGATCTCTTTTCTTGCAAATTCTCCAAAATAAGAGGTTCCTGTATATACCATTCTGCTGATACTCATACGCATTCTTCCTTTCCTGTTTTCTATATAAATAACTGTCCTATTCTGTTCTTCATGCCTGATGCCGGCAGGAAGATCAGAAGAATTTCATATGCTTCATCTGGTATAGTCCGTTTCTCAATTCTTCCGGCTGGCTGCCAAAATCTGATCTGTCGGATGCATCCATCCACTTTACTGCTTCCATCTTACAATCCCCCTCTTCCATCGTCGGATTCTCTGAAAGAATATTGCCCATTCCATCTACGATCATGGAATTCCCTGCAAAAACTGCTGTGCCATCCTTTCCTGTCCGGTTTGCTGCAACGACCGGAAGTGCATTGTCAAATGCTCTCGCACAGACCGCTAACTTCCACTGTCTCTGATATGGAATCTCCCACGCCGCACTTATGATCAGCAGTTCTGCGCCTGCCTGTCTGTACAGTCTGGCGTTTTCTGCAAATGCACTGTCCCAGCAGATGAGAAACCCTGCCTTTCCAAATGGGGTCTGGCAGATTCCATATGAACCGCCTGCCGTGATAAAGGACTGTTCCGCTGCGATCAGATGTGTCTTTGCATAGACTTTTTTACTCTGACCCTGTCTGTCAAGATAAAAAAGTGCATTTTCGACATGACCGTCAGAAAAATACGGAGCACCGATGACTGCATCGATCGAAAGCTTTTTGCACATCTGTGCGATCTGCTCTATGCTTTCCCGGATTTTCTGCTCTGTTCCGGGATCTGACAGATGCTCAAACGCATCGTATCCATACAGGCACATCTCCGGGAATACCGCAAGTTCTGTGCCTCTTTCACTTTCCTTTAAGTGCGTGAGTGCACGAAGGACGGTATCCGTATTCTTTTTTACATCTCCTACTACACAATTCATCTGAACTGCAGCGATATACTGTTCCATTTCATCTATTTTCACATTAACCTTCCTCATCGGCTGTATTCGCGGAATACAACAAGTCATTGATTCCTTTCCGGATGTCAATAAACTCCTTGGTGTCCTTTAACTCCAGTGTCCGCTTATGTGGCAGATATACATTGACCTCTTTGATGACCTTGCCCGGTCTTGCTGACATGACATAGATCTTATTTGCAAGGAAAACTGCCTCATCAATATCGTGTGTAATAAATACAACCGTCGGATGCTCTGTCTCCCAGATCTCACGCATCAGAAGCTGCATCATTGCCTTGGTATGCGGATCAAGTGCGCCAAACGGTTCATCCATCAGCAGTACCTCAGGCTGGTTTGCTAATGCTCTTGCGATCGCAACCCTCTGTTTCATACCACCGGATAATTCCTTTGGATAGGACTTTGCAAACTTTGTAAGTCCGATAATATCCAGATAGCGGTCTGCAATCCGCTGTTGCTCATCCTTTGGCATTTTCTTGATCTTTAAGCCAAACTTGATGTTATCTTCTACGGTCATCCATGGGAATAAGGTATATGTCTGAAATACCATTCCACGATCCGGTCCGGGACCTGTTACTTTCTTATCATTTACAATAATGTTTCCTTCGGTCGGAAAGTCTAAGCCGGCAAGCATACGAAGCAGGGTAGATTTACCACAGCCGGACGGACCAACGATACAGACGAAGTCATTATCCTGGATATCAATGGAAACATCCTCAATGGCTGTTACGCTTTTTTTACCGGAAGTATATACTTTATCAATATGTTCTGCTAAGATCTTGCTGCTTGCTACATGAGCCTCAAGTGGAGAACCCGTTCTATCTATTTCTTTCTTTTTTCCTGCCATCTTCTTCTCCTCCTTTACTCTGCCCATGGGAACATTTTCTTAATTGCAAATGCAAACAGACGGTCTGTGATCAGTCCTAAAACACCGATTACGAGAATTCCGGAAAAGATGCTTTCCGTATGTAAGAATCTCTGTGCCTTTAAGATCGAATATCCAAGTCCGGAACTAGATGCAACGAGTTCGGCTACTGTCAGATAGGTCCAGCCCCAGCCGATCATCATGCGAAGTGTCAGCATCATCTTCGGTGCCATTGCCGGAATCAATACCTTTGTAATGGTTGTCCACCGGGAAGTTCCTAAGGTATAACTCGATGAAAGCAGATCGTCGGATACACTTCTTGCATCATCTGCGATCATCAGTACCAACTGGAAGAAGCATCCTAAAAATACGATCGTGATCTTTGCTCCTTCTCCAATTCCACACCATACCATAACTAACGGTACGAATGCCGGAACCGGCATGTAACGGATAAACTCACAGATCGGAGCAACGACTGCTTCAAATGGCTTAAAGCTTCCTGCTAAGATGCCAAGTGGAACACCAATGATAACGGAGATGATAAATCCCATCGTAATTCGGAAGATACTATATCCCATGTTTACCCAGAGGCTTCCATCCTTCGCTCCTTCTATGATGTCATTTACAACCTTTGCCGGTGATGGAAGAAACAGCTCTTTGACTGCTCCGCTTGCACATAACAGCGTCCATCCTACAAAGATTGCAACAAACGTTATGATTGCGGATATAATATAACGTTTATGTGAGATGTCTTTTCTTAATCGAAAATCCCCTTTGTCTTTTTTCATATAATTCCTCATTTCTGCGCACGTTTTTGCGCTGTACACAACAAATGTACCTATCCGGTCTGTGTCAAGTGCGCGCAGACACAAACTTCTGCTGCCGGCTTAGATCAGTGCATCTTCACCCTTTTCACCGGTATGGATACGGATACTTTCTTCTACCGGAAGTACGAAGATCTTGCCATCTCCTTCCGTTCCATGGCTGTTTACCTTAAGTACCAGATCGGTCAATGGCTTTACTGCATCATCCGGTACGATCATCTCGATCATCTTTTTGGCAACCAGTGCATTTTCATATACCTTATCTGCATCCCTTTCTTCGCCCTCACCGGCTGTAAAATGTACGTGTGCCTTTCCTCTTCCGAGCACTTCCTTGGTGCTCATTGCGAAGAATCTGTGGTCGCTGAGTGCCTGTTTTGTTTTAAAATAAGCATTTGGTCTTACTATAATGATTACCTGTTTCATAAGGCACCTCCTATAACTCGCTCTTACCGGAGCTTACTGTAATCGCTGTCTCTACCGGGAGAATGAAGATCTTTCCATCCCCGAAGGAACCTTCATCACTGGTTCTGGAATATTTGATGATGATGTCAGTTACTTTTGTTACATCTTCATCCTCAACGACTAACATCAGCATTTCCTTTGGAATCTCATCGTAGTAAACATCTTCTACTTTTAAGCCTCTCTGCTTTCCTCTTCCAAGGATTCCGAATCTTGTTACGGCACGATAGCCTGCCTCACATAAGTTTGTTAATACCTCATCACATTTTTCTGGTCTTACGACTGCTTTGATCATTTTCATATTCAGTTACCTTCCTTTCCTTCGGTCGAAAAAAGACGCCAGAACAAATTGTTCTGACGTCTTCGTCTTTCATTTCTTTGATTTAATTGATACCCTTATTATACGTTTTTTCTTCCCTGCCGCAATGGATTTCGTTCATAATCATTGTTGTGCGTGACGCACAACCGGTGGAACACACCGTAACAAACGCTTCCGGTGTATTCAAAAAAGTCACTTATTGTCAGGATGCACGTATATTTCCCGGAAAACTTGTTTCGGATTGCTAATTTGTCGGTGTCGTTTTCGGCTCTTCCTATGATTTATGTTCATTCGACACCTGACAAATTTACGCAATTCTCACAAAATGTTTTCCGGGGAATATACGTGCATCCTGACATTGGTGATTTGCTTCAACTGATACACCGGAAGTTTTTGTTACGGTGTGTCCTGATGGATGCGTGGAAGATTCCAGCGGAATGTGGCAGCAAGCACCCGGATCACGATCACGGTGACAAACCCGATCGCAACTGCATAGTTTTCTCCTGTTACATGCCACAGATATGCCGTGATGAGTGCTCCTAAAATCGAGGCACAGGCATAAATATGGCGCACAAAGACGTATGGTTTTTCGGTTGCAAGCACATCCCGGATGATCCCGCCACCGACTCCGGTAAGTACCCCAAGGGAGATCACTAAAAACAGATTGTCCCCATACCCGGTATGCATGCCGACGCTGACTCCATCTACCGTAAAAGCTGCAAGTCCCAGTGTATCCGAGAGAAACAGCACCTTTTCAAAGACCTTTGAAAAAAGCTGTCCGCCCATTTTCCCAAAATAGACCAGAAAAAATACCAGACTTGCAGATATTACCATAAGCAGTGTATACACCGGATTCTGAAAAAACTTCGGTGGAATCTCTCCTATGAAAACGTCGCGCAGGACACCACCGCCTGCTGCCGTCATAATTGCAAGGATATTTACACCAAAAATATCCATTTCCTTTTTGATTGCTAACATTGCACCCGATATTGCAAAGGCAATCGTTCCTACAACGTCCATTGCGAGTAAAAAAGAGAGTTCCATATAAATATCCATGCCTTTCTTTTTACATAAGAAAAACATCACTCCCTTTCCAGTGACGTTTTCTTATTTTATTATCGTTTCCCACTTTTCTTCTGATATGCCAGAATTGACATAAATTCAAATACAATATTTGCACCCATGTATGCGGTAATTTCCGAATGGTCGTATGGTGGTGCAACTTCCACAACATCGAATCCGACAAATTTCAGATCCTTTAACTGTCTGATAAATTCAAGCGTCTCATAGGAAGTAAAGCCTCCCACCTCCGGAGTTCCGGTTCCCGGTGCATAGGCAGGATCAACAAAGTCAATGTCAAAGGTGTAAAACACCTTACTGTCACCAACACGCTCCCGCACTGCTGCTCCAAGCTCCTCGGCTGTCATCTTATGAAGTTCATTGCCCGGGATCACCTGAAAGCCAAGCTCTGCAGCAATCTTGAAGTCATCCGGATCATACAGGGAACCCCGCATTCCGATCTGGATTGAATGGGACGGATCGATCAATCCCTCTTCTAACGCACGGCGGAATGGAGTGCCATGATTATATTTTTTACCAAACACCGTATCACACAGATCTAAATGGGAATCAAAATGTACCAGGGCAACCGGTCCATGCTTTTTCGCGATCGCGCGGAGTTCTCCAAGCGTAACTGCATGATCCCCGCCAAGTCCGATTGGAACTGCGCCCTCATCTAAGATCTCCGTTAAGCTTTTTTCGATTGCATCATAGGTATCCATAATGTAGTCCGGGATCACAGGAACATCTCCAAGATCTGCTCCTTTGATGCTCTCCATAATATTGACACCCATGGAAACATTATTCGGCTTTATCATGGCAGAGATGTTGCGCATTCCATTCGGACCGAATCTGGAACCCGTCCGGAAGGACGATGCCGTATCAAAAGGTATCCCGATAATTCCAAAATCAAGACCCTTGGCTGATTCTGCCTTTGGCAGTCTCATAAAATTACCCATGTTACAAAATCTCGGTGAACTTGTTGCGCTAGGTGGCTGATAATTACTCATAAGAAAACCTCCTTTATCATACCATTGAATCTGAATTTATACCAATGCTTCTTTATAGATCTTCACAAATTCGTCTACAATTCCATGGACTAAAAGCTCTCCCTTTTCCGGTGAACTTGTTCTTGCTGTTGCCAGTGCACCGGAATCCGGAACCATGCCCTTCTGTACCGGATACTTATAATATGGGCCCGGATGATAGACCGGTTCTTCCACAAAGCGATCCATATGAACCAGCTCCGGTGCAAATACCATGACCATGGACGTTTCCGTAATGGCTGCATGCTCTAATGCCCAGCTTGGGAACGGGACTTCATCAAATACCTTGTCAACCACATCATCTGTGATATTATCCCACCAGCTTGCCAGCACAAGCTGTATGTCATATTCCTTTGTCACCATGTCCATTGCTTCTATAATATATGGTTCATTTTCAAAATGACCGTTTACCAGAAACATTTTCTTAACGCCATCTCTTGCAAATTCAACCAGAATATCATGTATCAGCTGAATTAAGGTGACACCATTTAAGTCTATCGTTCCCGGAAATAATGGTCCACCGCCGCTTGAAGGCTGTGACTTGTAACCATAATTAACCGGTGGTGCAACCATTCCGTCAATCTCCTCCGCTAACATTTTTGCCAGCCCCGATGAAATAATCACATCTGTCTGCATCGGCAGATGATAACCATGCTGCTCCATAGAACCAATCGGTAAAATTACCGGCTTGGTTTCCTTGATCTGGTCAAATTCCTTCCAGGTCATTTTTGCCATCTCTCGATTCATAGAATCCCTCTTTTCTATACTGCCCATTTCCAGTTACATTTCTTTTTGACTATTGTCTGTGGATATTGTCAGTATAGCCCCTACCGGGATTTTCCCATATTGCACTCTGCACAATCACTTTGCGGTTCCCATGAAAATCTGCACAATTACAGGTTCCGGATCAGACGCAGTGCATGCAGTCCGAGTTGCAAATGAAAAAGTTCGTTCTGATTCTCCAGATCATTTTCTAATACTTCTTCGATCCGCTCCATGCGGTACATCAGGGAATTACGATGCAGATGCAGTGCCTTTGCAGTCTGTGTGACGTTGTACTTGTTGGCAATATACGCTTCTAACGTCAATATTCCTTCAAAATGATTCTCTTTATCATACTGATAGAGCTTCCATACCGGTGCCGCTAACACCTTTAATTCCTCCGTGGTATGCCCGCTCCAGAGTGAATAATCGATCTCCAGATCCACAAAGCGGAAAACATCCTCCGTAAGCCCGATCTGCTTTCCTAAAAGGATCAGTTCTATTGCCTGCTTAAAGCTCTGCGGGATCTGTGAAATAGCGGATGTGATATTACTGATTCCGGTCTTAACCTGCCAGCCATATTTTCCGATCTCCTGCATCATATATTTTGTCGTCTGCTCTGCTTCAAACCAGATATCGGTTTTTGCATCTTTTTCCCCATAAAAGAAAAAAAGGGCAAAATTGCCATCGAAGATCACCTTATATACCTGTCTTTTACTCTGTCTTACGATATAATCCATTCTGCTTTCTACGGCACTTCGTATGCTCTGCTTCTTTGCATAAGAACATTCTCTATATCCCTCTAACCAGAAATTGATGCAGATCCGCCGTTTATCGAGTGGAAATCCATAGAGATTCGCATAATGACGGATCGTTTCTTCACTCTGCGCGGGTGCAAGCAGCACTGCCTGCAAAAACCCATTTGCACCACCCGTCATCGGTACGCCAAGCATCCTGCTCTTTAAAAAATAAACGCCCAGAAGCTCTGTCAGCTTTTCGATGATCTGGTAATGCTCCTGCGTAAATGCCTGTTCTCCCTCATGCGCTAATAAAAACCCCTGTAAGCTCTGATCGTAGACAACCGGTGCTAATACAAACTGCTCCTCCGGATTGCCATCTAAGGCAAACAGATGGGAAGAGAAATGTGTCTCATGAAACAGTCCGGACAGTTGTATGCATTGCTGTTTCCGTAAAATCAGTTCCCCCTTTTTACCGGATAAGGATTTCAAGTACGCATTATGACCCACCTCACCCAGTTCCATACCAAGACAGCGGTACTCCGTATCCAGCAGGAACACCGGGTGTCCCAGCAGAAGGTTCATATAGTACAACACACTGTCTGACTCTGATCCCGTAAAGATCGCATGCTCGATCTTCGAACAAAAATACTGCATTTTCTGGTCGATCTGGATCTCATCATAGAACATGTTACGGTGAACACAATACGCAATATCCGAAAACCGGAGCGCGTAGTTTAATTCGATCAGGGGCAGATGGTATCTGTTTGCCAGTTCTACGAACTCCTCCGGGATATTTTCATGGTAATAGTGCATTTTAACACCAAATGCAGCACAGTGATGTTCGACCAATTCCTTGATCAGCACTTCGTAATTCCCGGCTTTTTCTGCGGTAAAGTATCCTGCTGAAACGACAAGTTCCCCGCCCTTTAACCACTTTGCCACATCCGGCACATCCATGATCGTAAAGCCGGTAATCACGTGATCTAACCCTTCAAATCCTGCAATGCACCGCATGCCCTTTTCCTGTTCCCTGCTTAAAAATTCTTCGACTGTCAGCCGCATAACACGCTCACCTTCCATATAAAAATAAAGTGTACAGCAAAAAGCTGCTTCAGGAAACTTCCCAAAGCAGCTCTTTGACCGTTGCTGTATCATCCTAATTTTGCTTACTCATTGATCTGTGAAACAAAGGATGTATTCAGTACCTCATCCGCAGACATTTCCTTCTCGATCGATCCGATCGATGTATAGAAGTCACAGATCGTGCTGACACCATCGTATGCAAGTCCGCCTTCAGAAAGTGCCTCGCATGCTTCCTTTGGTGTATAAAGCTTCACAGTAGCCAGTTCGCCTTCTACTTCATCGATTGACATTCCAAGCTGATCTGCAACAATCTGTTCTGCCTCATCCTTTGTCGCATCATCAAATAAATATTCACGGCCTTTTTCAATGGCAGAGATCACACCCGGAATCCAGGAAGCATTCGAATCTGCGCTTTCCTTTGAAACCATCAGTACATCTAAGATTGTTCCCGGTGCATCCTTACTGGAAAAGATCATGCTTCCTTCTCCCGAAGAGGATGCCTGGGATAAATATGGCTCCCACGTAACTGCCGCATCTACCTCACCGGCGAGGAATGCTTTACCGGCATCGGATGCATTCATATCGACCATCTTCACATCATCATCTGTCAGTCCGTTTTTCGCAAATGCCTGCTCTAACAGATAATGTGATACCTGATTGACCTCCACAGCTACTGTATGCCCCTTTAAGTCTGCAACCGTATCAATGCCTTTCATTGCTACAATTCCATCCGCACCTGCCGAATCATCCGTTACGGATACAACCTGTGGCATATCATCACTGTACTTATCTGCAACGACTAATGCTGCATCTAAGGTTCCTCTGGCAATATCTGCATTTCCGGATGCTACTGCATTGTAAGAATTGGTCTGATCATCGAATTCCAGCATCTCAATGTCAATTCCGTAATCTTCAAAAAATCCCTTCTCGATTGCCACATAAAGCGGTGCATCACCGATAAATGCATTTTCTGCAATTGTTACATGTGTCAGTTTATCGGAACCCTTCTGTGTTGTCTGTTCTGTTTCTGCTGCGCTTTTTGTATCCTCCGATGTCTTTGCTGTGTTATCACTGCTTCCACATGCCACCATGGATACGGTCATTCCTGCTACTAATAATCCTGCTAAAATTCTTTTTTTCATCATAATATCACGCTCCTCTTTTATTTGATGATTTCCGTCAAAAAGAAGATTGATATTCATTCGATTTTCTCATTCTATTTCCCAAAAAGGAAATAAAAAAACAAGGGCATTATACAACGCCCTTGTTGTTCTCCACAAACAATATTGAAAATCATCTTGATAAAAATCATATACTCATATCCTGCTCTTGTCAAGACTTTTTTCTAACTATTTGCATTTTTTATTTTTATTATCTGACGCATTCCTAGTCTTCCCGGTCTTCGCGGTATCGTTTGATTGCAAATGCCAGCTTCAGCTCCAAAAAGACAGACATATCACTTAAGTCATCTTCTAAGATCCTCTTGATCTTATCCATCCGGTAACGCATCGTATTGCGGTGGATAAAGAGTGCCTCTGCTGCAGCATTCGCATTGCAGTTATGCTCTAAGTAGGTCTCGAGCGTCTCGCAGAGATCGCCCTCCTGCATCTGGTCTGCCTTGATCAGCTTTCCGATACGGCTCTCGACGTATTCGTCTAAAAACTTGCCGTTCGTGATCTGCGTAATCAGGGAATAGATACCCATATTCTCATAAAACAGCACACGTTCGCCATTTGTCGCGATCTTCGATAGGGTCAGCGCACTTTTTGCCTCCTGAAAGCTCTTTTTAAAATCCTCGATATATTCATACGCAGTTCCGACGCCTGCCTTGACCAAAAGATGGTAATTGCCCTCGATCTTTTTGATGATGTTCTCTATGATCGTAACAAGCAGGTCACGGCTGAATAATTCTGACGGGATCAGTGCGACCGCAGAATCTAACTGTGACAGCACAAGCATCCTTCCTAAGCCATAGGAGCGGAATTCATTCTTGATGCACTTTTTGATACTGTCGCGCATCTCCATCAGATATCCTTCGTCCATATGCTTTTCATCGCCCGGCAGTCCCTCCGGTTCATGAAGCTGTAACATAAATGCGCGGAACTTTCCGGAGAGGTTCACTCCGAGATAGTTCGCCTGTTCCATGATCTCTTCTACGTTCAGATTCTCCGAATAGAGAATCGTCGATAAGATACGCTCTCTTGAGTTCGTGTTAGACTCCTCGGTCACCAATGCCTTACAGACGATCTGTGACAGATCGATCAGATGCAGACTGACAGCGAGTTCAAAAAGTGGAAGCTCGATCTCGTTGCAGTAATCCTGCACTGCCTGCGAGATCTGACCTTCGTTGATCACAAATCCGGCAATATTTTTCTCCTGCATTACCTTTATCATCGTAAGGATCTTCTCATCATGGTCGGTCAGGCTCTCATTCGTCACAATGACCAGTTCTTCCCCATGGATCAGCTCTGTCACATCAAAATCTTCCGACAGACATTGCACGCAGTCCGCAAAATAGATCCAGCGGATATTACGGTCGATGCCCTTTTCCCCAGCCACAAGCTTCAAGCCGCCACATATCTGTTTCATATTCATCAAGTCTTCACAGTTCATGTTCTATCCCTCTTTCGTATATACAAAGGCAATCCTGACATGCCTTTTTGTTATCACTAAAAAATGACATTGATTCATTACTGCAACTTTTTTATATAAATAGCAAAAAGGCAGTCTTACCCATCTGGTAAGACCGCCTTTGGTCGTTATTACTATAACGTACCATGATTTTTTCATCCGGTCAAGAACATGTCTTTGATTATTCGGGATTATTTTGCAAGTTCTTTTACAAAGCTTGCGTCGATCATATCACCGCAGTCTACTTTTTTGTCTAATACACCAAGCTCTGTCATAAACTCAAGTACCTTGTTCTGTGTATAGCCCCAGTATGTATAGTCATCTGCTTCCGTAAATGCTTCTACTGCACTCTGTGCGTCCGGAACGAACAGTCCTTCCATCTCACTGTTGAATTCATCTGCATCTACACCCAGCTTATCTGCCATGTACGCACTCGCTTCATCCTTGTTTGCTTTCCAGTATTCGACTGCCTCGAAGTAACTCTTGATCATTGCCTTTACTGCTTCCGGCTTCTCTTTGCAGATCGTGTTTGAAGCTGCAAGAATATCAGTGATCAGATCCGGGTTATCCTTCGTCGAATATAATTCCGTACCACCTGCTGCCTTTGCCTGTGAGAAGTACGGATCCCAGATGGAAGCTGCATCACACTGGCCGGCTACAAATGCATTGCCGGATTCCTGGATCGACATATCGACGATATTGATGTCCTTTTCAGACATTCCGTTTTCATCTAATAAAGTCAATAATAACATATGGTCTACACTGTAAAGCTGTGTTGCTACTGTCTTACCCTTAAGATCTGCAACGGACTTGATATCAGAGGTTGCTACGATTCCTTCACAGCCGTTTGACTTATCGGTTTCAAGGACTACGGAAAACTCTGCGCCCTCTGCAAACGGAGAAATCGTCTCAGAAGATGCGTAGGTACAGAAGTCTGTCTGTCCGCCGATAAATGCATTCGAACTGTCGGTCGTGGATGAGAACTCCTGAATGTTGACCTTTAAGCCGTTTTTCTCAAAAATGCCTTCCTTATCTGCCAGATAAAACATCATGTTGGTCGGCCACGCTACCGTTCCAAGGGATACCTCGGTCAGATCTCCTGAGCCAGACTGTGTATCGGCTGCGGCATCGCCGTCTGTTGTATTACTTTTACTCCCCCCACACGCGGTAAGGGATGCTGCCATTGCTAATGCAAGAATCACACTTAATAATTTTTTCTTCATAATCGTCTACCTCATTTCCTCATTATTTGTTGTCCATCAGATACATCAGATCCATTGCAATATTTGCTGCTGCAAGTGCAGTAATCTCACTCTGGTCATATGCCGGAAGCACTTCTACCAGATCCGCTGCTACTACATTGATACCCTTTAAGGCATGTAACAGCTTTCTTACCTGTGCGGATGTCGGTCCACCCATAACCGGTGTTCCGGTTCCCGGTGCTGCCGATGGGTCAAGTGCATCTATATCGAAGGTAATATATACCGGCATATCTCCGATGACGGCTTTGAGCTTTGCTGCTAAGTCCTCCATATCCATGAATACCGCATCCTGTGCATAGAAAATATGATAACCGCATTCTGTCATCTCGGTACGGATAAATACCTGTGCGGAATGGGATGGGTCGATGCATCCCTCTGCCTGTAAGTCATATGCGAAGTTCGCATGTGATACGTTGCCGTCTGTGCTTGGGGTACTGTCCTGATGGGAATCAAAGTGAAGCAATGCCAGCTTTCCGTATTTTTCACTTGCGGCACGAACCATTCCATAAGGGATCGTGTGATCGCCGCCAAGTGTCAGAAGCCTGCAGCCCGCATCTAAGATCTTTTTGGCATGGTCATGCGTTTCCTGTAACATCACCTCTGTTGTCTTTGGTCCGACATAATATCCGACATCGCCGTAATCGACGATCTTCGTTGTTTCCGCAATCTTATAATCCCACGGATACTTGAAGCAGCATGCCAGTCCGCTCATGTTACGGATCGCTCTCGGACCGAATCTTGCTCCCGGTCTGTTTGTTACACCGCTGTCAAACGGAACACCCATGATCGCGATGTCTGCTCCCTCTACATCCTGTGTAACCGGAAAGGAATTAAAGCTTGGGATTCCTCCATAATGTAAATGCTCTTTTACGTTGTATTCCATAAAAATCATCCTCCTATCTAATCTCCTGATAAAATAAAGTGTGCGCTTGCTTTTGCTGTATAGAATCCTATATAGCAAAAAGACGCTCGGGATATCTCCTTAGCGTCTTTGCTGTTTGTTTTCTTTGTTTTGTTGCACTTATTATGCAGCCATTTTTCTTCTTTTACAATGTTCCCGCTGCACAAAGAAATTCGTCTGATTGGCACGAATGCACAATACAGTTACTCAGCCTTACCGGATAACTCTTCATACGGAAGTTCCTGAAGCACCTGTCTGCCGTCTATGACCACACCCGCCTGATTTTCGGTGTGGAAAATAACCTGGATCACGCTTCCCTTGGAATAATGTCCTGCCGGATCAAAATAGTACTTGCTTTCGATCACATCCGGCAGATGTAGATCGGCATACAGGATCCCTTCTGCCTTTTCATCCAATTCATCGGTCAGCCGTCTTCCCATCGGATCATAGATCGCCGACAAACCGCCACCGACCGGAATAAATTCTCTCTTATAAGTATCCGTTCCGCACATAGCCTCTAACTGATCCTCTGTATAAGGCTGGCTTGCCGCAAGGACAAAGGTTCCGGTCACAACTGCATACTGCTGGCAGGTACGGATAAACGTATCTCTGTGATACATATGCTGTTCTCTGGTAGAGCCTGCCGGCCAGGATGCCACATGGATCTGCTCATTTTGTGCTGCCATCACAAGCTGTGCTGCCGGCATCAGATTCTCCCAGCAGAGCAGTCCCCCGCATCTGCCAAGCGGTGTATCTAAGACCTTCATCGTACTTCCGTCTCCTTCCGCCCATACCGTCCGTTCTGCATTCGTCGGCTTGATCTTACGGTGCTGTCCGATCAGGTTACCGCGGTCATCAAACCAGAGCTGTGCCAGATACAGACTGCCCATATCACGCACGGTTGCAGACATACAGACGTACATATGATTTCTTCTCGCTGCCTCTCCGATCTCCTTTAACTCCGGTGAAGGAAGCTCTAATGCATTTTCATAAAACTTTTTGAAAAAAGGCATGCCGTACACGGTCGGATCACCGAGATCTAACCACCATGGGAATCCCGGCAGGAAGGATTCCGGGAAAGCGAGCAGTTCTACGCCTTCCTTTCCTGCCTCATTAATATATCCGACTGCCTTTTTTACAGACTTCTTAAGATCTAAAAAAAACGGTGCTGCCTGAATGACTGCTGCCTTTATTTTCTGCTTCATCACTGTCCCTTTTCTCCTGTGGTACTATTTTATCCGGCAAAATCAACTGCCACCGCACGTACCGGAGATCCATCCACTCCGGTCAGCTTAAGCGGTAAAAATATAACAAATGGTTCCGCAAAATCAATCTCATCAAAATGCGCCAGATTCTCTGCAATCAGTCCGCTTTCTCTTGCATACATTTCATGAACCGGAAACTGCGTGCCACCTGTTTCATCCAGATTAATGGCATCGATCGCAAGCGTACGGATGCCGCCTGCTAACAGATACTCTCCTGCTTCTTTGGACAGATAAGGATGATCGAAAAAACGCTCCTCCCCCTCGTAGCGGTACCAGTCTGTCCGGAACATCACAATATCCACCCGTCTGATCTGATCCTCATACTTCCTTACTTCTTCTAAGGTAATGGCCTCGCGCTCCTTCTTATAAGAAGCATCAATGACAAGCGCATTCCCCATAAAATAGTACAGTTCCATCCGGTCTACTGTTTTCGCATCACTCTTAAAATGATACGGTGCATCCACATGCGAGCCGGACTGCGATCCGATATGTACATTCGACAGATTATATCCGTCTGCTTCCTTTGTGGTCGCAACGGTAATGTCTACAACCGGATCACCCGGATAGACAACTGTTCCGTTCCGCAGTTCATGGGATAAGTCAACAATCTTTTTTATTTTCTGCATATAACTAACCTCTTTTTACATGAATCATGCTGCTTTACCTTAAACGCAGCCGGTTTTATTTCAATTCCTCATAGACTTCCTCAAATAAGGAGCTGTCAAACAGATCACTGTAATTATCCGGTGCTTCACTGATCAGTCCGTTATCCTTTAAGAAGCCGCCAAGCATCTCGGCACAATTCTCCAGATTGACATAGCTGTCACCATCCTTGAAGGCTTCTACATTTTCCTCCATGGTTCTGACATCACAACCGTCCATCAGCGTCTGAAACTCGTCCGGTGTCACCTCTGCATGACTCGATACTGCCTTTGCAAATTCATCAAAGTTATTCTCATATGCATCACGCGCATTGTACCATGCCTTCATTACGGACTTCATCTCGTTGCGCTTTGTTTTCAAGGAATCTCCGTTGACTGCAAGCACTGCCGGAATCAGACCTTCATACTCCTTATCCCCGGAGGTTGCAAGAATATTGCCGCCGGTTTCTTTCTGTGCCATGGAAAGGGATGGCTCCCAGACTGCTGCCGCATCAAGAGAACCGCTGATAAATGCGTTTGCAGCATCTCCGGTCGACATGTTTATAAGGTTCACATCCTCTGTGGTAAGTCCTGCATTCTCTAAGCATTTTAAAAGTAACAGATGATCACTTCCGCCAAATTCAATTCCGATATTTTTACCCTTCAGATCCTTTGTATCCTTGATGTCACTTTTTGCAATGACACCATCTGCACCGGCGGAAAAGTCCTGCACCATGACAACCTTGATATTACCTCCGTTGACATAGCCCGGAATAATGTCTGCAAGTGCCGGTACAAACATATCCACACTGCCTGAGATCAGGGCATTTAAACCATCCGAGTAATTCGAAAACAGCTTCACCTCTACGTCAACGCCCTGCTCCTTAAAGTAGCCAAGATCATCAACTGCAAGCCACCAGTAGCTGCCCGGCCAGTCGTTGATTCCCAGCACGATTTTCTCTGTGTTCTCTGTCTTTGCAGCTTCGGTTGCGGCTGCACTGTCTGTGTTCGTATCTGCGCTGTTTTTTCCACAGGCACACATGGATACGGTCAATACCACTGTCATTACGATTGATAATAATTTTTTCTTCATATTCATTGAAACCTCCTCATTTCACAAAATAAAGTGTGCGCTCGCCGCACACTCCCGCGCCAGAGCGGATGCATCGCATCATCTTCCTCTCCGCGAGGTGCACATTTTAGCTTTTTGCTGTATCGGAATTCCAACGGAATTTCCGATACAGCAAAAAAGACGCCCGGTCCTTCGACCTAAGCGTCTTTGCTGTTTTATGTTATGGTTATCCTATCACGCAGATTGTTTTTCTGTAAATGGCTTTTCTGAACATGTTTTATTGTGCACCGGACACAATCGGATCTGCTGCTATTAAAACAGACTCAGTTGTTCTCCTGCCTGCTTATCCTCAAAAGTCTGCATATAAGTAAACAGTTTCCCCGGATCGCAGAGCATCCCATGCTCCCTGCAGACCGATAATGCAAGCTTCGTCAGTGCCCTGTTTTGCATCGATGGTACATTGTATGAATTCCCATAGGTTCTGATATAGCGTTCCTTCATTCCCGGAAAATACCGGTCTAACTTCTGGTAGTAATACTGTCTGTCACCATCCCGGAGTGTCAGTCCGATATCAAAAAACAGTATACCATAGCAGCCTGCCTGTATGCAGTAATCTAAGATACCACGGATATTTTCCTCTGTGTCATTGATAAACGGAAGGATCGGTGTCATCCAGACAATCGTTGGGATTCCCTCGTCGCGCAGAATATTTAACACCTCCACGCGCCGCCCGGTCGTACAGACACCCGGTTCTACGACCCTGCACAATGCTTCGTCATATGTCGTAAGTGTCATCTGTACCACACACTTTGTCTTGCTGTGAATACTTTTTAACAGATTAAGATCCCGCAGGATCAGATCAGACTTTGTATGGATCGCAAGTCCGAATCCATATGCTTCGATCAACTCTAAGCATTGTCTGGTAAGCTGCAATTCCTTCTCTAACGGCATATAGGGATCACTCATTGCACCTGTTCCGATCATGCACTTTTTCCGTTTGCTCCGTAATGCCTGTTCTAACAGCTGCGGTGCGTTTGCCTTTACTTCAATGTCTTCAAACGCATGCTTCATCTGATAACAGTCACTTCTGGCATCACAGTAAATACATCCATGCTGGCATCCACGATAGATATTCATTCCATTTTTTGCAGACAAAATCCCCTTTGCCATCACCTCATGCATTGCATTCTCCCATCTTCCTACTGCTTTTTCGTTGCAGCTTCTCCTGCCTTCTGGATCATTACAAGAATATCCTCTAATTCCTCTTCTCCAAGTCTGGTATATTCGGAAAGCTCCTTGATTGTCGGCTCTTTTCCGTTTTCTTCTGTCAGATATTTTTTCGCTTCATTGACCAGTGTGACCTTACCGACCATGGCATGCTCACTGTCGTCCTCTCCTGCAAGCTCTGAAATACTAGACTTCATCGCTGTTTCTACTGCATCCTCTAATTCCTGCTCCACATCCAGACCTTCACCACATCCGCACAGCTCTGAAAGACATAAAAACAGGCTCATATTTCCCTCCTGTACCACATCTTCAAAGCCCTCCGCGGTTGTTGCAAGCCGTTTGGCGATTTCAAGCACCCTCGGCAGCCATGCATTCGAAATCTCAGTTATGACCTTCTCTTCTCCGGCTGACAGCTTCCGGTACATGTCCTGTAACTCTGCATCGGAATAGGGCTTAAGTCCCTTTAATTCTTCCAGATACATGCGAAACATCTTTGAATCCGGCAGACACTCTGTTTCCTTTCCGGACTGTTTTTCTGTCTTCTGCTCATCCCCTGCCGCAAGTCCCTTTTCTTCCTTTAAGGACTGCTCGATCTCATCGATCACGCTGACTGTTGCCGAAGCATCTTCCGCTTCTGTCTCCGGTTCGCTGTCCTCTGCCGGTTCCGGTGCCTCGTCCTCATGTGGTGTCAGTAAGAATTCCAACACCATATCCTCCTGTTCCTTTGTCAGCTCCATTTCCTTAAAATAGCTTAAGATCTCTTCTCTGGACATTGGCTCTGCTGCTGTACGGATAATCTCGCCAACCTCACGTATTGTTTCGGTAAATGTATTCTGATCTAACATAACTTTCTTCCTTTCCTTACTTCCATAATTACTTCTTCCATCTGCTTCTGATCCCAGATCTGTGGTACCGGATACAGCGGATTTGCCTCTCTTATCGCATTCCGGGCAAGCAGCGGGATATCCGCTTCCTGTATCTGGTCAAGATGATCCGGTATGCCCATCCTATAGTCCCGCTCCCTGATCTGCCCGATCAATGCTTCTGCCTTTTTTGTATCATCTGATCCATCAATTCCAACCGCATCTGCAAGCTCTGCGAGTGGCTTTTCGACGCTTTTCCCATATGCCTCAAGCACAACCGGAAGGATCACTGCATTCGCAAGCCCATGGGAGATGCCATATCTGCCACCGACTGCATGGGCAATCGCATGTACATAACCGACCATCGCATTTGTAAACGCAACCCCGGCATAGGAAGAGCCGCGTAACATTGCTGCCCTTGCCTGCTCATCCGTCCCATCCTCATACACAAGCGGCAAATTCTCCCATATCAGTACCATTGCCTTTTTCGCATAATCTCTGGCATATCTGCTGCCGTACCGGTTCGTATAGGATTCGATCGCATGTGTCAGTGCATCCATTCCTGTCTCCGCGGTCAATTTCTGTGGCAGGGTAACAGACAGCCTTGCATCAAGAACCGCATACGCAGGCACCAGACAAAAGTCTTCCACCGGATATTTGCTCTGTGCCTGTCCATCTCTTACGACTGCTGCCATCGTTACCTCCGAACCGGAACCTGCCGTCGTCGGCACTGCCAGAAAAAGCGGCAGCTTTTTCCTGATCCGGAAGATTCCCTTCATCTGCGGTATGCTTTTCTCCGGACGCACAATGCGTGCTGCCATGGCCTTGGCACAATCTATTACCGATCCTCCTCCGATCGCTGCGATACTATCACAGTGATGCTCCTTATAACAGCAAACTGCTTCCTCTATATGATCAATATCCGGCTCTTCCCGGATACCGGAATAGACCGTAGAAGCAATTCCTTCCCGCTGTAATCCGGCAAACAATTCATCTAATGCACCCCGCCGCAATGTTCCCGGTGTGGTGAGAATCAAAAGATTGCTTTTTTCTTCTTCTTTTGTGATCCGGATGATCTGCATCAGGCTTCCGCTCCCCTTACAGATCTTCGGAAGCTGGCAGGGATGCAAATGCAGGAATACACCCACGCAGGTCTGGAT
>ERZ1034873.474-NODE-474-length-21951-cov-5.306631_pt1 | contig 21951 bp, 21 predicted proteins | sample MGYA00520689_ERZ1034873 | MGnify/ENA primary metagenome ERZ1034873 (study PRJEB33766, sample SAMN09781722) | gut metagenome | biome: gut microbiome | host: Homo sapiens | place: Madagascar | study: EMG produced TPA metagenomics assembly of the PRJNA485056 data set...
TTACATGGCTTGTCATAGAGATTCTGTGGTGTATCTACCTGCTGGATAATACCATCCTTGAGAACTACGATTCTTGTACCAAGTGTCATAGCTTCTGTCTGGTCATGTGTTACGTAGATGATTGTTGTCTCAAGTCTCTGATGAATCTTCTGGATCTCAATACGCATCTGAACACGGAGCTTAGCATCAAGGTTAGATAAAGGTTCATCCATAAGGAATACCTTAGGATTACGAACGATTGCACGTCCCATAGCAACTCGCTGTCTCTGTCCACCGGATAAAGCCTTTGGCTTACGGTCTAATAATTTTTCAAGGTCAAGGATCTTAGCTGCTTCCTCAACTTTTTTCTTAATCTCATCCTTTGGAACTTTTCTTAACTTTAATCCAAATGCCATATTATCAAATACGGTCATATGTGGGTATAAAGCGTAGTTCTGGAATACCATTGCGATATCTCTGTCTTTTGGCTCTACGTCGTTTACAACTCTTCCATCGATAGATAACTCACCGGAAGAAATCTCTTCCAGTCCTGCGATCATACGAAGTGTTGTTGACTTACCACATCCTGAAGGTCCTACAAAGATGATGAACTCTTTGTCTTCTACTTCAAGGTTGAAATCCTTAACAGCTTCAAAGCCGTTTGGATATACTTTACAAATGTTCTTTAATGATAAACTTGCCATTGGAATATCCTCCTAAATTGTTTTCGTTTTAACTATGTTTATCATACCGAATTTATCCCGTTTTGGCTATGCAAGGATTCCACAAAGATTTTGTCCTTTTTTGTATAAACTGACAGCTTTCCAAAAGCAAAAAAATATTCTCCGTCAAACTGACGAAGAATATCTTCTTTCTTGTACAAACCGACGAACACTTTACAGTTTCGAATAACCGTAACCGTTCACCATCGCTTCAATCTTCATACCTTTTGCACAGAATGGGCATTCTCTCTGTCCATATGCCTGATAACCCGGAATATCCGAAGCAGTGAAGATCGTATCCACTTCGGTATCATCTACCTTATCAACCGTACTGAATACGGATACTACCTTTTCAACGATTCCCCCATAATAACTGATACATTCCAGACTTCTGCGGATCGTCTCACCGGTTGTTGTTGTATCTAATAAAAGTACAATGTGCTTTCCTGCGATCTTATTCTTCATATTATCACGGAAGATCATCTGATTGTTGTTATTCACTTCCGGTGATACAACGTAGAAGGTCTCATGCAGGTTCGTGGACATTACATTACCATGCTCGAAGTCCTCTGCTAAAAACGCCCCGATCATCTCTGTTCCATCCATGCAGACAATGGTATCGACATACATCGGATTTCCGATCTTGCCATACAATACATGGGCAGCTTCCTTTGCCTCTTTTACACGCGTCTTGATACTCGTCACATCAATATAATAATTGATATGGGAGTGACTGGTTGCAAAATGCCCCGGTATTGCGTGCATTGCAAGCTTGTTGCTTTCCTTTGAGTAAAACTTTACCATACGACTTTCCATAGTATACCTCCTTTAATATATGTTGCTCATTTATATTGTCCTACTGCTTTCCTGTACTTCCAAATCCCCCACGGTTTGCACCTGTTAAGTGTTCGACTTCCTCGAACTGGATCTTCGGCTGGTTCTCTACGATCCGGAACTGTGCAATCCGGTCGTTACATTCGATCCGTGTATCCCTTACTGCATAAACCGGCATTCTCCACATATCATCATCGCCGCAGTAAGAACCATCTACGATTCCGCAGCTGTTTGTCTGAAGAATACCGAAGTTCTTAAAGGTAGAACTTCTCGGTACGAGATGTGCCTCATACCCCGCCGGCAGCTGCATTGCCACACCAAGCGGGATCAGTGCAAAGTCTCCTGCCTTTAATTCCACTGTCTCGGATGCCCGGAGGTCGATCCAGTCGGATTTACCGTCAATATAGGTCAGTTTGTCAATTTTATCGGTAAAATACTTTATCTTAATCTGTTCCATTTTCATCTTTTCTACTTTCTTTCCACTCGTTATTCCTGCCATGCAAGATCATCATGTTCTACCTTCTTATTGCGGAGCATCAGATCCTTTACAGCCTCTTTTGCAGGCTTATCGTGAAAGAGCACCTCATTCACCTGTTCAACGATCGGCATGGATACCTGGTATCTGGCTGCAAGCTCGATCGCTGCCTTTGCAGAGAACACACCCTCTACAACCATTTTCACCTCATCCATTGCTTCCTGCATCGTATAGCCCTGTCCCATCAGCATGCCTGCCTTACGGTTTCTGCTATGCTTGCTCTCACAGGTTACAATCAGATCGCCCATTCCGGTTAAACCGCTTAAGGTCTCAAAGTTGGCTCCCATCGCAAGTGCCAGACGTCCCATCTCTGCAACACCTCTGGTAATCAGTGCCGCCTTGGCATTGTCACCATAGCCCATACCGTCTGACATACCTGCTGCAAGCGCGATCACATTCTTAAGGGATGCGCCGATCTCCATGCCAAGCATATCCGGGCTTGTATAGATACGAAGTGTCTCATTCATAAAAGTGTTCTGTACCAGTTCTGCCGTTGACTTTTTCTTCGCTCCCGCAACGAGGGTCGTCAGGAGTCCGATCCCCACCTCCTCTGCATGGCTTGGTCCGCACAAAACAGCTACTTCACACTGTGGGATCTCTTCCTTAATGATCTGTGAAAGTGTCATTAAGGTATCTTCTTCGATTCCCTTTGCAACACTGACGACAAGCTGCCCTTCACTTACATAAGGAGCCATTGTCTTTGCTGTATTTCTGGTAAACGGAGAAGGGACTGCTAAGACAAGCATATCCTGTCCTCTGACTGCAAGCTCCATATCCGTAGTAAATACCATATTCTCCGGAAGCTTTACACCCGGAAGCTTCTCCACCTGCTCATGATGTTCCTTAAGCATCGCAATCTCCGGTTCTAATGCAGACCAGACAGTTACCTCATGTCCGTTGTTATGAAGAACAACCGATAAAGCTGTTCCCCAGCTTCCGGCACCTATCATACTGATTTTTGCCATTTTTCTTCCTTTCTTCCCGGGACTATTCCCTTCTATTTCTTTCTATGCTTTTTTACTTCCGATTTTATTTTCTGTTCCCTTTAACAGACGCTTGATATTCGCATGATGCTTTGCAATTCCAATCATTGTGATAATCGCAAAGATCACATACACTTCATTCATATATGCAGCCGGTATGCCAAGCCATCCCTTATGTCCAAAGATCAGAATCTGTATAAACAGGCTGATCACACCTAAGATTGATCCTAATGAAACATATCTGGTAACAAGAACCGTCAGCAAAAACAATCCGAGACTTACCGGTGCTGCGATCGGACAGAATCCAAGTACGATTCCTCCGGTACAGGAGATTCCTTTTCCGCCCTTAAACTTCATATAGACCGGAAAATCATGTCCCAGCACAGCACCAAAGCCTGCGTACAGTTCAAACAGCCGCACCGTATCCGGATAACTCTTATGAAAGATCAGCCATACCAGAAAGATTGCTGCAAAAACCTTTCCGACATCTCCGATCAGTGTCACCGCACCGGCTTTCCAGCCCAGATTACGGAGTGTATTGGTAGCTCCTACGTTTCCACTTCCCATTTTTGTTACATCCACATGCTGTTTTTTCCCATAAAGATAACCTGACAAAAACAATCCACAGCAATATCCAATTGCCAGTGCCGCAATACGTCCTACTATCATCTTTCGTCGTCCTTCCTCTCACGGATAATGAATTTCAATGATGTTCCCCGGAATCCGAAGGAATCACGGATCCGGTTCTCTAAATACCTGGTATAAGAGAAATGCATCAGCTTTTTATCATTGACAAAAATAACAAAGGTCGGCGGCTTTACGGCTGCCTGCGTGATATAATAGAGCTTTAAACGTTTTCCCTTATCCGTTGGCGGCTGCTGCATTGCAACTGCTTCTGCCATGATCTCATTTAATACACCTGTAGCAACGCGCATGCTGTTATTCTCAATTACCATGTCGATCATCTCAAAGATCCTGCCAACACGTTGTCCGGTCTTTGCCGAAATAAAAAGGATCTCTGCATAGGACATAAAGCTTAAGATCTGACGGATCTTCTCGGTCTGACGATAGATCGTCTTGTCATCCTTAGTAACGGCATCCCATTTGTTTACTGCGATGATAATACCTTTTCCACGGTCATGTGCGATACCTGCGATCTTCGCATCCTGCTCGGTCACACCCTCCGTACCATCGATCACGATAATGACGACATCCGCACGCTCTACTGCTGTGACCGCACGGATAATACTGTAACGCTCGATCTCTTCCTTGATCTTATTCTTACGGCGTAATCCTGCCGTATCGATAAACACATAATCCTTTCCATCATAACGGATGTCGGTATCGATCGCATCACGCGTCGTTCCCGCAATATCCGATACGATCAGACGGTTATTTCCGCAAAGACGGTTAATCAGGGAAGACTTACCCACATTCGGCTTACCTACGATGGCAATCCGTGGTCTGTCATCCTCTGCCTCCTCCTGCCCCGGTGCCGGGAAGTGCTTTGCAACCTCGTCTAACAGATCACCGATTCCAAGCTGGGATGCCGCAGATACCGGAACCGGATCACCGATTCCAAGATTGTAGAATTCATACACATCCGGCATAAACTTATTAAAATCATCTACCTTATTCACGGCAAGGACCACCGGCTTTTTCGAACGTCGGAGCATGTCTGCCACCTTCTGGTCCGAATCCACCAGTCCCTGTCTTACATCCGTAAGAAAAATAATCACATCTGCTGTATCAATCGCAATCTGCGCCTGCTCCCGCATCTGTGACAGGATGATATCCCCGCTGTCCGGTTCAATACCGCCTGTATCTATCAATGTAAAATTATAGTTCAGCCAGGATACATCTGCATAAATACGATCTCTCGTCACACCAGGTGTATCCTGAACGATTGATATCCGCTCACCTGCTAATACGTTAAACAGTGTGGATTTTCCAACGTTTGGCCTTCCTACGACTGCCACTACCGGTTTACTCATAATTAACTCCTTTCGTATCCCTTTGCATCAGAAAAATCCTGACCGCTTGATTTTACAATATCTGTGATTACTTGTAAAGTCCTTTACTGCTCATCCACCAGCTTCTGATACTCCGCTCCGGTCATCAGACGTTTGTCGGTATCATTCACTACACCGATCTTTTTCAGTGTCCCGATCAGATGGGTACAGTTTTTATTAAAGGAAAGCCCGACCATGTCACTTTCCGACTGACCATACCCATACTTCTCTGACCAGAGGGTATGTACACCATTCTTATTATACAAATCAAGCGTAAGCGAATTCCAGAAAAGCACCTTGTCATTATCCGGATCCTGATAATAGGATCCATTTCCCATAGCGTGCGTTCCATAGAGCAGATTCCCTTCTGCCACATCCTGTTTGTATGCCTCAAGAACAGCCCCGATGTCACTTTCTTCTATCGTTTCATCATGGCTCTCCGCATTCTCATCATAGACATCCACAGATATACTTGTAATCTCTGTTTCATCCAGATTCAAACAGATATTGCCACGCAGGAAGCTGTCTACATCGCAGGATTTCTTCCGGATCTTTGCAACAACCGAATCCTCGTCTGCAGCCGCATCCTCATCCATCGGAATCGCATAATTTCTGGTATAAGGTGTTCCATCCATTAACGTATATTGAAACTGCACCCAGCCGATATTCTTTTCCTCTGCCTTGCTCTCATAGGCTTCGAATTCTTTCTTCGAATCAATGATCTGTTTCTGGATTGCGAGCACATCTTCGATCTGATCCGGTGATGTCTCATAAACCGGATAGTAAAACTGCATATTCACCGAACGCACATCCGCTGCATCCGGCATTTTATTTTCCAGTCCAAATACATTCAGCTCCAGACAGGATAAGAATCCAAAGACAACAAGTGTATAGATGCCAAATTCCAGGAACTTTTTCTTCGTAAATACCCGTGCTGACTTTTGCAGGATCATATCCAGAAGAAAGAAAGCAAACAGTCCGATTGCTGCCGTGCAGGCTGCAATCAGCCAGAACTTTTCCGCTGCGCTTAAGCGTACCGTAATGACCGGTTCAAAGATCACTGCGCCAAACATACCAAGAAATGCAGCTCCGCCCCAGCGGAAAACCGGTTTAAAAAAAGATACGCTGAAAATGTCACCGGTAGTCTCGATCCGGCGTTTCCGGTACAGGAAAAAAGCTGCGATTCCAAAAAGAACACCGACACCTGCATAAATTGCAACGTATCTGCCACCATAAACATGAAAGTCTGCCTGACTGCTGCTCCAGTCTGTTGAAATACTCACCTTGCTTCTCATGAACAAAAGTGGTGACAAAATACTGATGAAACGTTCAGCATAAAGATCACTTAAGCCATATCCGATAATTCCAAGCACCGATACCACCACATACCGGCATACCACATAGAGGCAGTTGGCGAACACACAAAACAGTGGAACTGCAACCAGAAGTCCGGTAAACATCCCGATCAGGATCGTCATATTGTAGAAAAAGAAGGTCATTCCTTCCATCAGAAGCACCCATAGGAGCAGATATTCCAGCGAAGTGATCCCCCTTGCCACACAGACAAACACACCGACGAGCAGTGTCAGAAGATTCGGCACGGTGTAGAACAAAAAACCGGACAGATAGTTGGTAATAAACAATTCCTCCCGTCTTACCGGAAAGGAATGATATGCCTGTGCGCTTCTTGCATTATAGAGGTAATAAAAAACTGCCATGGCAGATGCAGCCGCTATCACAAAACATGCAATCACGTTTAAGGAATTCGACAGTACATACATATAGGAACTGGTGCGTGTTTCTGCCAACTGCTTGGCGGTATAGCTTGGATCTGCATTGGTCAGCAGGAAAATACGAACCGGAATCATACAGATCAGCCCGATCAGATACAGTATCCAGATCGGCCAGTAATGTGACAGATTCTTCCGGAAAACCGTACCATTAAAAAAGGATATCTTTGACCGCATAATCTTCTCCTCCTAACTCGTAAATAAATATTTCTTCCAGTGAAAGAGGCAGAACATCGATCAACATCGGATTCATTCTTGAAAGCTGCGCCTTCGCCTCCTCCTGATCGCCCTTTACGATCAGTGTATAGACTCGTCCGGTACTTGACATATGTAACACTTCAAAACTCTCCGGCAGTTTTGGCATTCCTTCCTGAAAAGCCACCTGGATCTTACATACGCTTCCCTGCAGTTCACTTAAAGAGCGCTCTACCATGACCCTGCCATGATGCATGATCCCGACATGGTCACAGACATCCTCTAATTCACGCAGGTTATGGGAAGAAACTAAAACCGTCGTTCCATATTCCGTCACATCCGATAAAATAATACTCCAGATCTGTCTTCTCATCACCGGATCAAGCCCATCTACCGGTTCATCTAAGATCAGGATCTCCGGTCTGCAGCTGATCGCCAGCCAGAATGCGGCCTGCTTCTGCATACCTTTCGACAATCTCCGGATATTTGCCTTTGGATCAATATTCGGGAAGGCATCTCTTAGCTTTAGAAACAGCGTATTATCAAAGTTCTTATATAAGCCACGGTAAAAGCGCTTCATATCCAGTACATTCGCCTGCTGAAAATAGAACATATCATCCGGGATATATGCAAACTTCTCCTTTGCAGCTGGATTTTCAAAAACCGGTTCTCCTGCAATCAGCACTTCTCCCTGATCCGGCTTATATATTCCGGTGATCGTACGGATCACCGTGGACTTACCCGCACCATTTGGTCCAACCAGTCCATAGATCGCACCTTTTTTGACATGCAGTGTTGTATCGTTTAAGGCACAGAAATTATCAAATTTCTTTACCACATGATTTACCTGTATCACGGCTGTATACCCCCTTCTTTCAGTTTCTCAATCCTGCCTTTTAAGGTGTCAGATGCTACGGACATATAAAAAAGCTCCAACACATTGTCATCAAACCTATGTAATAATTCTTCCATCCGGTCATCCGAAACAGCCTGACAAGGTGCGGCAAAGGTACCCTTGCCGGATATTGTATAGACATAGCCTTCCTTCTCTAACTCCCTGTATGCCCGCTGTATCGTATTGGGATTGATTGCAAGACTGGCTGCCATCTCCCGCACGGATGGCAGTCTGTCATCCGTAGCGATCGCTTTTGAAACAATCAGTCTGCGCAATCCGGCTTTGATCTGTTCGTAAATCGGTCTCGCATCCCGATAATTCAACTGAATCATACATACCCTCCTTCTTGTATTATCTGTACTATCTCATTTAATACAGTGAATATAACATAGTGTATGTAGGAATACAAGGAAGATCCTAAATGGATTTTCTTAAGTTTTCTTTAATCTCTTTTCACAAAATCAGCCTGTCCGTAAAACGTACAGGCTGATTTTGTGATTCTATTCTTATGTTGCTTATGCTTTTTCAATCGATGCCATCACCGAATTCAACTTATCCAGTTCATCCTTGATCTGGCGGTTATTGTTACCAAAATCTGTTGCCAGTGCAGATACGTTTGTTGCAACAATTGCAAATCCCCGTCCCGCTTCTCCGGCTCTTGCAGCTTCGATCGAAGCATTCAGGGCAAGTATCTTCTGATTCTTCTCTATCTTATCAAGGTTCTTCGTGATCTCATTGATCTGCGCAATATCCGCAGAAGCCTCTTCAATAATCGCATGCAGATGATCCCTCTTGCCTGCTTCTGCCGCCTTTGCCATTGCATCCGTTGCCATCTCGCCGATCACTCTTGCCAGTCCGCTGACATCCGCCGGTGTCTCTTCGTCCTTAACCGCAGCAGACACATATCCCAGACAGGTACTATCGCACATAACCGCTGTCTTATTCTCAGCCGCCACGCCTTCACCTGCAAGCAGATTTCCTTCTGTATCTGTCAAAACAGCCTGATTACCGGTTGCCTTTGCCCACTCTTCCACGAGTACCTGAACGGTCTCTAAACCTAATACATCTTTCAGCTGCATCATCATTTCCTCCTACGTTTACACTTATCTTTATTTTTTTACAGTCGTACTTTTCACACTGCTCCATGCGGAATAATAAGTCTTTCCGTTATATGTTGTATAGCTGCGTACACGGACATAATATTTCTTTCCTTTGGTAAGTTTTGTCAGCTTCAGGGAACTCTGCGACTGCTTTTTCACCTTTTTCGTTGTTACTTTCTTCTCGAACTTCTTATCCTGTGTATACTGGATCTGATAGCCCTTACACTTTGCAACCTTCTTCCAGTTTACGGTAACTGTCTTCTTTGCAGAATTCTTCACTCTGCTTACGGAAGAAGACGCTACACGCGCCCATACTCTTGTGCCGCTGAAGCTGCTGGTTGCCTTGCCGTAATATGCGCATACCTTATAGCTGTAAGCCTTACCGGTATTGTTTTTCACCTTTTTATCAATATAAGAAGTTCCCTTTTTCACGGTTGCGTACTTCTTACCGTTGCGGTATACATAATAGCCCTTTGCATCCTTAGACTTTAACCATTTTACCTTTAATCCGCTGCCTACATTCTCAACACCAGAGATCTTCGGTGCTTTTAGAATCCTGCGGTCGATCGTATGTCCAAGTGAAAGACGCTTGCTGCATGTCTTACAGTAGGTATCTCCGGTATAGCCATCTTTCTCATAGGTTGCTGTTTTCTTGCCCTTTACCACCTTAGATGCATGGTTACACCATTTTGCACGTAACAGTGCATGTGCACGGACATTCTGCCCTGTAACTGCTGTCTCTACACCATAATCGGTACAGTCATACCAGCCAAGGAAATCATAACCGCTTCTTACCGGTGTCGGAAGCTTCGCCGGCTTGCCATAAGCTTCATTCTTATACTGGATCACATCCTTCTGGGATACGCCACCGACTGTTCCACCATTCGCATTTAAGGTAATCGTTGTCTTTTGGTGTACAGCAATATTGCTTCCCTTATAACCAGACAGAAATGCTGTATATGAAAAATTACAGTATTCCGGTATCTCCACTTCCCTTAATGCGGTAGACCAGAATGTCAAATCTCCAATAATTTCTTCCAGATCATCATTCAAAGATACAGTTGTCAGACTTCGACAGTTCTGAAATGCACTATATCCGATCGTCTTTAATGAGGACGGTGCCTTAAATGCACGAATTGCTGTATTATAAAAAGCGTACTGTCCGATCGTTGTTACACCGGGATCTTCCATTGTAATCTGATTCAAACTGGTACACCCTGCAAATGCATAGTTTCCAATCGAAGTGACACCTTTTTTTACAACGACTGAATAAATCGTATTTTTTGCATCCTCAAATATACCGGTCGAGTTAGGCTGTGTAAGAGATCCACAACCTTCATACATATCTCCGGTACCGCTGATTGTCAGTGTTCCCTTGGATAAGGTTGCATAGACATCCGATCCGCACTGACGGTTCTCAAAGGAATTCACAGCCTGTACTGCTTCCGGTTCATCCGCTGTTACCTCTGCCGGTTCCGTTTCTTCTGCCTCGTCCTCTGCTGTTTCTGCTGCCGCTTTTGTTGCAGCTTCGGATGCGTTATCTTCTGTTACGCTTTCCGTCTCAGTTGCAGTCTCTGTGGAGATCTCCTCCACCGCTTCTGTATCTTCCGCTGTCTCTGCCTCGATGGCCACCTCTGTCTGTCCGGCAGCCTGTACACGCACCGGTGTAAATCCTGTTGCCGTTACTGTCATTGCCAGTGCGCAGGCAATGACCCTTGCAATTACATTTTTCTTCATAATCCTACCCTTTCTCTTCTGTCTATCCTGCAAGCTCTTATCATTGTGTTGATTTTCCAGAAGAACCTACTGATTCCATTATAAGCTGTCCCGGATCTGATGTCAAATATTCGAAAGGGTAACTGCTCTATATATTCTGTAATATACACATCCATCGCCTCCGCTCTGTGGCTTTTCAAAAATAATGTCCGTTAATATTCCTCACTCGCATTTCAGCATCAAAAATGCCCCCAGATTTCCACGCTTTCCGTGAGAGGCGCGGTGGGAAAACAGCATATCTGCATTACAGCAGGTACAAAGCGAGGTACAACTGATATGCTTCTCCTCCACTCCGGCATCCCGCAGTACGATCCGGTTTGCCTGCCAGAGATCTAACTGGTACTTCTGTTCTCCGTTGGTATCTGTATGCGGCTTCTTTACTACTTCTTCCTCATGTCCCACAAATTCCCGCCGGAATTCTTCTGCCACATCCGCACTGACCTCATAACAGTCTGCACAGATGGAAGGTCCGACCGCGCAGATCAGATCCTCCGGTCTGCTGCCGTATACTTCCTGCATCTTTCGGATTGTTACCTGTCCCATTCTACCGGCCGTACCACGCCAGCCCGAATGGCTCAGTCCGATCGCATGATGCACAGGATCAACGAAAAAGAGCGGTACACAGTCTGCATAAAAGGTTGACAGCACAAGTCCCGGAACATTTGTCACCAGTCCGTCCACGTCCTGATAATCACGTGGTCTTACCAGACCCTTTCCGGCATCTGCTGCTGTAACCACACGTACATTCGTCGTATGTGTCTGATCCGATAACACAAACCGTTCCACAGCCGTATGCATGGCATGTGCAAGACGGCGGTAATTCTCCATGACTGCCGCTTCCTCATCTCCTCTGGTAAAACTTAAGTTCATCGAAGAAAAGATTCCCTTACTGACACCGCCGGATCTTGTGGTAAATGCGTGCTCCACCATTCCGGTATCTGCAAGCATCGGATACCGCAGCAGACACATATCCGGCTCATCTTCCGGCACAAACACCTCCGGGATCTTCCGGTTTCCTTTCCATAAAAAACGATCTGTAAACTGTTCCTTTTTCACGTCAATCTCCATTCTGTCTATTATATTCCTTCCGGATATCTTAAACATATCCGGATTATCACATACGCCTGTCCATGACGATCTCAGTCTCCTGCATATGCAAATGCATTCTGAATCAGTGTAACCTCATCTCCACAGATAGCTGCCACATCAAACCTGCACGGCGTATCTTCCCTGTAATGATGTACCATACAGTAATAAGCTGCCACTTTACTGATCACCACCTGCTTCCGGTAATCTACCGCCTCCTGTGGCATTCCTGCTTTTGCATCCCGCCGGTATTTGACTTCGATAAAAACCAGATATCTGCCATCCCGGGCGATCAGATCGATCTCTCCGATCCTGCACCGGTAATTCTGTGCAAGGATCTGATACCCCCGCTCTTTCAGATATTTGGCCGCCTGCTTTTCATAACTGCTTCCAACTTTTCGTTTGTTCTCCCCTGACATATCCTGTACTTTCCGGCATTCTGCCCATTCTGATACGATCTGTTCCTGTTTTATGGAATTCTGTCCACAACCCATACACTACTTTCCAAGTTTTCCACGAAGCTTATCCATATCATCCACAAAGACTAAAATCTCTGCAACCACCTCATACAATTCAGGCGGTATCATATCCCCGATTTCTAACCTTGAAAGCGTATCTGCCAGCTTTCCGTCCTGATAAAACGGGACATGCTCCTCCTTCGCTTTTTCGATGATCTTCTCTGCCAGATATCCCTTTCCGGTTGCAAGAATCTTCGGGGCAGCTTCCCCGGGATTGTATGCGACTGCGACTGCGGTTTTTGACTTTTCATCATCTAACTGTTCCGGCTGCCATTCATCCTTATCTCTCATCATTTCCACATTCCCTTCTACGCACGTACATCAAAGGAATACCGGTGTACCCTGCCTCCGGTAGGCTGATCTCTCTTTAGAAAATCTTCCACAAAGTTGACCTTTTGTTCCTGATTTTTCACTTCTACGGTACAATCATAACCTTTTTCCTCTAACCGTTTCATCAGTTCATCCATATGCTCCATAATCAGATCATAGGACTTATCATCCGATAAGGAAAAGTCCGTGTGTACTTTCCTTGCATGCATCCGGATGGAAACATCCGTCGAACCAAGGTGTTCCATATCAAGATGTAAAAAAGCGGTAAGCTCTCCATCCGGATCTGCCAGATGTTTTTTATTCGTATAAACATACAATTCACTCTGGGCATTCTGTCCGCTGAGTCTGAGTGGAATCTGTACATAGTTATACGTCTGGTTGATCTGGTTCATAAAGGTAATATTTTCATGTACGTCCGTGACAGACTTTGCCAGCTCCGCTCCTGCTGGTCCGGCACTATGAAGGATCTGTTCTAACTGCTCCAGCTGATGCGTCAGCTTCTGATAAAGCCCGGATATTTTGTCCTTCGAGGTCAGCTCCTGTGGCTTCACATACCATTCCTGCTCCACCACATTGCGGAGGATGGTCTGATATACCTTCGAGGACAGTAGCTGCCTGGCTGATGCTTCATCGGAAAATTCCGTTCCGGCCAGATGCTTCTGTAACTGATACAGAAATTCCTTGCTGTCCAGCTCTAAATCCAGATTGCCATTCTTCATCAGACCGTTTTCTTCTTCTGTAAATGAAGAAAACCCTCCTAGCAGACGTGTCAGTTCCTCCCTTTGATCCTCCGGCAGTAATCGTCCTAAGGTATCCGGCGGATATTCCTCCTGTGCTTTCACTGTCATTTTTTCCACAACCGCCTGTGTCTCTCCCGATGCATCCACTTCCGCCATAGTATTCAGGGCAGCCGCTTCTGCTGCCGTCTGACCGGCTGCCCCCATATCCTGTGCGGCTGGTTCTGCCAACTGCTCCGCTGTTTCTGCTGCTACTCCACTTTCAAATGTCCATTCTTCCCCGGATAAAGTCTCTAAAATCTTCTGATTAAGCAAAACTGCATCCTGTTCGGTCATAGATTCCTGTGAAAAGAGTTCCGGCAGTCCGTCCGTAAACTTCTGCATCTGTTCCGTGATCGCTGCCTGATCTGTCTTATAATTCAAAAACTGGTTTGCCATCGTCTCATTGATCGGAATTCCTAACTTCTGCATCTGAACCAGCGTGGAAATATCAATATCCGGTGCACCCGCAGCAACCCTTGCCATATCCCAGAGACTCTGCTTATCAATCGGAAGCTGCTCCTCCATCATTGCATCCACCATGCCGATCATCCGCTCATTTGCCGGAATGCCCGCTGCATCAAGTGCTTTTAATAATGTTGGATTATTCAGATTACCTTTGGTATACGGACGGATCTCTACCTGTTCTCCGTTGTTGGACTTTACCTGAAAAAACATGGACTGTCCCACTTCTAACGATAACTTTGTATTCAGTTTTGCCGTAATCGTCTCTCCATTGCTAAGCCCCAGTACAATCTGATTCTTTCCAATCTGATTGACGGTGCCCTCAAAAATATTACCGACTGTCATATCCGAAACCGCATCGACAAGCTGCTGTACGCCCGGTGTCGGTGCCGCAATCGATGTACTCTGGCTGACATTTCGGTTATACTGTCCAAGCATATCTGATATCTGCATTCTGCCCCTCCTTTCTGCACAGTCCGGATCACAAAAGTGCTTTTTTTCGCGTTCACACACTATCTTTCTATTGCATAAAATAAGGAAAACACCTTATCTCATCTGCATCTACACAAAATTCTTAATAAAAGATGCACGATGGATTGGGGATGGCCCGTACTTTTTCAAGGCTGCAATATGTGCTGCGGAACCATATCCCTTATTCGACGCAAAGTCATATTCCGGCATGATCTTATCATACTCCACCATCAGACGGTCTCTTGTTACCTTTGCAATAATACTTGCCGCTCCAATGGAAATACTTTTTGCATCCCCCTTAATGATCGGCACCTGCCGGATCTGCACTTCCGGTATCGTCACTGCATCATTTAATAATATATCGGGTTGTATGCTTAATTTGTGAATAGCTTCCCGCATTGCTTCATAGGTTGCCTGTAAAATATTGATCTCATCGATTCTTGCCGGGCTTGCCATACCGATCCCGGTTGCAACCGCCTGCTCCATGATCACATCATAGAGTTCTTCTCTTTTTTTCTCACTCAGCTTTTTTGAGTCATTGATATAAAGGATTTCACAATCCTTTGGCAGAACCACTGCACCCGCAACAACCGGTCCTGCAAGCGGTCCTCTGCCCACTTCATCAATACCGCAGATATAGCCGCAGGCTTCGTATTCCCGCTCGTACTTTTTCAGTTTCCAGATACGTTCCTTTTCTTTTTCCAGCTTATCCAGCCGTTTTTTTGCTTTCTCAACCAATGCCTGCACACCACTTCTGGTATCGTCTTTATACTGTTCTATAAAGGAAGGCAGCATCGTATCCTCTGCTGCCTGCAATTCGTTTTTGATCTCACCGATTTTCTTTTCCATCTGTATTTCTCCTGTATCTGTCCAAATCTAATGTATCCTTCCAATCTTATCAAACGGATAGATACGAAACCATGCACAGCCTATGATATTTTTCCGATGAATCGTTCCCACGTCCTCCATGCGGCTGTCGCTGCTGTTATTCCGGTTATCACCGAGCACAAAGTATTCATCTGCTCCTAATGTAATCTCATTTTCTGCCCTTCCGGGATCTTCGATCGTCTCTTTCCCATAAGACTCCTCTAATACCTCTCCATTGATATAGATCCTGCCTTCGGTATCGATCCGGATGCGCTCGCCCGGAAGTCCGATGATACGCTTGATATAATACTTCCCATCTTCATATTGGTATGGAAATACGATCACATCATAACGCATTGGCTCATGCAGCCGGTAGGACAGCTTATCTATGATCAGGTTATCACCGTTACTTAAGGTCGGTTCCATGGACATTCCGTTTACCCGCGTTCTCTGTCCCACAAACTGTATCACAAGAAAAGCAAGCAGAAAAAGAATCAGTACATAAACCACAAATCCCATCCATTCACGGATTCTTCCTCCCCGCTGTCTTTCCTGCATGGATTATACTCCCTCCTGCACCGGCTTTTCGAGTGTGATCTTCCCAAGCTTTCCGGTTCGAAATTCATCAATGATCAGTGCTGCCGCCTTACTGTAATCCGGCTCGTTGCCCTTTTTCACACACTTCCGGTTCTCTGTGACCTGTTTTAGCACTTCTACCGCATCTGTGGTGTCATCGAGTGCATACCGCTCCCGGAGCAGATCCGGATAGTCTGTTAAAAGAATCCGTATTAACTCTAAAGCGAGCTCATCAATATTTAAGATTTCATCCTTGATCGAACCAATGCAGGCAAGTTTTAATCCCACACTCTGATCCTCGAACTTCGGCCAGAGGATTCCCGGCGTATCTAAAAGATCTACATTCTTATTCAGGCGGATCCACTGCTTGCCCTTTGTAACACCCGGTTTATTTCCGGTCTTTGCACATGCTTTTCCCGCAAATGTATTGATAAACGTGGACTTTCCGACATTCGGGATTCCGACTACCATCGCACGCACCGGACGGTTCTTGATTCCCCGTCTTCTGTCCCGTTCAATCTTCTCCTTACAGGCATCCATAATGACATTTGAAACTGCCTTCATGCCCCCTCTGTTTCTGGCATCTAACCGCACAACAAAATAGCCCTTTTCCTCAAAAAAACGCTTCCATGCTTCATTTTGTCTGTCATCTGCAAGATCCGACTTGTTTAATAAGATCAGTCTTGCCTTATTTTTCCCCAGCTCGTCTATATCCGGGTTCCTGCTGCTAAGCGGAATTCTGGCATCCACCAGTTCGATAACCAGATCCACCAGCTTGATATCTTCCTGCATCTGTCTTTTTGCCTTGGTCATATGACCCGGGTACCACTGAAACTGCATATTGTAATCCATTCCTTTCTCTCATCCTGCGGAAGCTTCTGTTTCACACTTTGCTTCCTGCCTCCGTCCATTTCGTATGCTTCTTATAAAAATCCGAACTTGCGAAATGGCGAAATCTGAAACCATGCCTTACCGATCATGTACTGTTTCTTTACATTTCCTATATTGGCATAACGGCTGTCTTCACTGTTATTGACATTATCACCCAATACAAAATACTCATCTTCCCCGACGGTGATCTCTTCTTTGGCAAGTCCCGGATCATCAATGCTCTCATCGCCCGATACACGGGTAACCTCACTGCCATTGACATACAACACTCCGTTTTTGATCTGTACCGTATCTCCCGGAACTGCTACCACACGCTTGACATAATAATGCGACTTTTCATTGCCGTTTGGCAAAAATACGACGAGATCGTCGGTCTTTGGCTGAGCGACCTTATAGATAAAACGATTGACCAGAATCTCATCACCACTCTCAAAAGTCGGAGACATAGAAGATCCGACCACACTGGTACGCAGACCGATAAAAAATACCAGCACATATGCCACCACCAGAACAATCGCAAGCTCTACCGCCCAGGTGATCACTTCCTTGATCAGTGATATATTCACCGTTTTTCTCTTTTTTCCAAAATTCAGTCCCATTCCTCTATGTTTTCTCATGTCACAAAATCCTTTCCTGCCATCTGTTTTAGATTCTACCATGTTTCCGCCTGAAATGATAGGCTGATTTTCTGTCACCTGAATCCTACTATAAAATAAAGTGTGTGCCTGCATTTCCTATACAGTGAAAAAGGGACAATTTCGAATTGAAATTGTCCCTCTCGCAGTTCTTATTTTACTAATTCTTTAACCTTAGCTTTCTTACCGATACGTCCTCTTAAGTAGTTCAGTTTTGCACGTCTTACTTTACCCATACGAACAACTTCAACCTTCTCTACATGTGGAGAATGTAATGGCCAGGTCTTCTCAACACCAACACCGTTGGAGAACTTACGTACTGTAAATGTTGCACGGTTGCTTCCGCCCTGTTTCTTTAATACAACACCTTCGAATACCTGAATTCTTTCACGGTTACCCTCTTTGATCTTCGCATATACCTTAACAGTATCTCCTACGCGAAACTCTGGTGTATCAGCCTTTAACTGCTCTGCCTCAATGCTCTTAATGATTTCACTTGCGTTCATTTTGTGACCTCCTGATTATTTAGATGTTCTTAATACTGTTACGTAACAGAGGACCATCAATTTATTCACAACGGATTAAATGTATCACAAAACGCATGTACCGTCAACAAAATTTTTAATTTTAAGATACAAAAATCATATGACTGTCAGAGTACTTACATTTTCTTATGTTCGCGTACAATGCATACTATCATCATAAGCAATAGTACAACAGTTGCAATGCATCCCGGAAGAATACTGGAACGATCATTATCTGTTGTCTGCTGTGGGGTTTTTGCCGTTTCTGTTCCCGTCACCTGTGTACCATCATTTTTTACCAGTACCATGGCTGAAATCGGTGCTACCGTAAGTCTGCCATCTGTGATCGTTTCAATCGGCTCTGTTCCTGCCTGCTCTCCATTGATGCAGACATCCCAGCTGCCATCCGGAAGTGTTACTTCTTTTTCTTCGGTATTTGCATTGAATACCAGATAAATACCATCGGATACTTCTCCGTTCATTCCACCATTTACTTCAAATGCAACCAGCTTGTCACCTAAGTCCGCCACCGGCTTCACATTTGCTGCGACATCTGCCGCATCGGAAAGACGTAATGCTGCATGTGCCTTACGGAATGCGATCAGTCCCTTGTAGTAATCAAATACTTTTGCATGTGTTTCATCATCCAGATCATTCCATTTTAAGCTGTTGACAAAGTCTGTGGAGGAATAACTGTTTTCATCAAAGGTTCCATCCCCTTTTACTTTAGAACGGAGGAATTCCTCTCCCGCCTGCATAAACGGAACACCTTCTGCGGTCAGATATACGGCTGCGGCAAGATTGTTCATCTTCACCTGATCCGCTTCACTTGCATCCGGTGTCGAATTTACAATACGGTCATATAATGTCATATTGTCATGGCAGGATGCATAGTTGATCGTCTGTGTTGGTGACTTGCACCAGTCTGCAGCCCCAAGGAAGCTCTTTGTGATCGTATCTTCTAAGCCATCTGCTCCAGATACATAACCCTGTTCCTTGGAATTAAATACATTTCCCTTTAATCCGTCACGGATGCTGTCATTGAAAAATGCAAATCCCGGTGTTTCTTCTGAATTCGCCTGTGTTGCCAGAGTATAGCCCTTCTTGGTCAGCTTTGTATCCATTGTCCAGCCTTCTCCATAGAAGATCACATTCGGATGATCCTTATGTACTTCTTCTACGATCTCGTTTACCGTATCCGTGTCGATCAGTCCGACCAGATCAAAACGGAAGCCATCCATATGGTATTCATCTGCCCAGTATTTTACCGAATCAACAATATACTTTTTCACCATTGCACGTTCGGTTGCGGTATCATTGCCACAGCCGGAACCGTTCGAATAATTGCCTTCCTCATCTACTCTTGAAAAATAATCCGGTACGATCTGGTTAAAGCAGAACTCAGACGCATTGTATACATGATTATATACCACATCCATAACAACACTGATATCATTCTGATGTAATGCCTGTATCATCTGCTTCATCTCCGAGATACGGACATCCCCATTGTATGGATCTGTGGAATAAGATCCCTCCGGTACGTTATAGTTTACCGGATCATACCCCCAGTTAAACTGACGAAGATCCAGCTTCGTCTCATCTACCGATCCATAGTCATAAACTGGAAGCAGATGTAAGTGTGTGATTCCAAGATCCTTGATATGATCTAATCCGGTTGCTTCTCCGGCTGAATTGGTTGTTCCTGTTTCTGTCAATCCGAGGTATTTTCCGGCATTCCTGATTCCCGAACTTTCATCAATGCTAAGATCTCTGACATGTAACTCATAGATCACTGCATCATTGATCGAAAGATCTGCATTCGGATCACTGTCATCCGTCCATCCATCCGGATTGGTACCGGTAAGATCGATCACCATGGCACGCCTGCCATTGACTCCGGTTGCACGTGCATATGGATCACATGCTTCGTGTGTCTCTCCATTGACGCTGACTTCATAGGTGTAATAGGTACCATTCAGATCGCCTGTCTTTTCCGCAACCCAGGTTCCCTTTTCGTCTGCAGTCATCTCAAGCTGCTCTAAGAGGTCATCCGTTCCTTCCGTACCGGATGCATAGAGATTTACCTTTACCGCATCTGCGGTCGGTGCCCAGACACGGAAGGTTGTCTTATCCGCACTCCATACTGCTCCGAGATCATCCCCGTCATAGGTATATGCCGCTTCAAATTCGTCTGTCGAATAGAAATCCGGCATGATCAGATTGTATTCATTTCCATCATAAAGTACCTTGTACTTTTTCATCTCATTTAATGGTTCTGCCAGCGTTACTTCATAAGAAAAGTTGTCCCCTGCCTTTACCTCAGCCACTGTGACAGCTGTTGAAGCATCCGCAGATGCTGCAGGAACTACCTGAAATACAGAATCAAGGCTTCCCTCGATTTCTCCGGTCATATCTACCGTGATTGTCTTATCTCCATCATAACGTGCCTTCGTCAGCTTTGTTCCGGTAACGGCATTCTCACCGTATTCCTTTGTATATCCCTCTACTCCGGACTCTACATAGATATCCACGATACCGGATACCATCTCCGAAATATCAATCATCTGGTCTGCGTCAATGTCTTTCGCCCAGTCTGCGGTTTTTACAATGAATCCAACGGATGATGTTCCCGGTGTTACCACCATGGAAGCCACCTTCTCACCATCCATGTCTGTAAGTTCATAATCGGCTCCGTCTCCACCTTCTTCCCACATCCATACGGACCATCCATCATAGTTCCCATCATCTCTGTGATAGTGAAGCTGGATGATCAGATCATCTGCTGCTTTCACTGGAATCGCTGTTCCCATTGTCGGCACAACTGTCAACACCAGCATTACAACTGCCATCAGCCATGCCTTTAATTTTCTTTTCATAGTCACCCTCATTTCTTATACCTCTCTCCTTTGCTATTTCATTTTATAGAATCACTCCTACTTCTTTATTTTATCATTTTGATCCTTTTATATAAAGTATTTTCGAAAATCATATTTCACGAAATTTATCGAAAATTTTTGTGTATTATGACATATTGATTTTGAACAATAATCGTGATCAGCAGATTGCGTACAACACATAAGAAAGAATGCCCCAGAACAGGCCATTCTTTCTTACGCGTTGCACTCTCATAAACAATAAAAAGGACGTAGCACATGCAAGCATGTGCTACGCGGACCGCTCGCCAGATACTTCTGATAATCGCGATCTTGCAGATTGCGTACAACGTATAAGAAGGCATCCCCTGGAACAGGGCATGCCTTCTTACGCGTTGCACTCTTATAAACAATAAAAAGGACGTAGTCACATGCAAGCATGTGCTACGTCCTTTATTATTGTTTACTCAATCTGCTAGATCGCGATTATTTGTAAAGCTCTACTAACTTTGTTAAGTGCTCGTAACGAGCCTTTGCTGCCTCTTCGGAAGCCTGAAATAACTTCTCTGCACGATCTGGGAAGGATCTTGTCAGACGGCTGTAACGTGTCTCGTTATTTAAGAACTCCTGGTAAGAACCATCCCCTGGCTTAGATGTCAGTGTAAATGGATTCTTTCCTTCTGCCTTAAGTGCAGGATTGAAGGAGAACAGATTCCAGTAACCAGCAGCTACTGCTTTCTTCATCTCATCCTGGCAGTGGTTCATTCCACCCTTAACACCGTGTAACTCACATGGAGCATATCCGATGATAAGTGAAGGTCCGTTGTAAGCTTCTGCTTCTGCAAGAACCTTAACAGCCTGAGCCATATTTGCACCAAGAGCGATCTGTGCTACATATACATAACCATAGCTCATAGCGATCTCTGCAAGGCTCTTCTTGCCAACTTCCTTACCAGCTGCTGCGAACTGACAAACCTCACCGATGTTAGAAGCCTTAGAAGCCTGTCCACCTGTATTAGAATACATCTCTGTATCGAATACCATAACGTTTACGTTCTCACCGGAAGCAAGTACATGGTCTAATCCGCCGAAGCCGATATCATAAGCCCATCCGT
>ERZ1034873.476-NODE-476-length-21896-cov-9.755964_pt1 | contig 21896 bp, 20 predicted proteins | sample MGYA00520689_ERZ1034873 | MGnify/ENA primary metagenome ERZ1034873 (study PRJEB33766, sample SAMN09781722) | gut metagenome | biome: gut microbiome | host: Homo sapiens | place: Madagascar | study: EMG produced TPA metagenomics assembly of the PRJNA485056 data set...
TGGCTTCTGCGTCTCCGGGATATAGCGGCGCGAAAGGACATTCCGGATATTGGTCTTCGGTTGCCCATAAAAGCGTGCAAAGTCATCGCAGGTGCCGCGTACATCAATGTGCGTCACCACCTCGCGATAGGCAGATTCAAGTTCCTCCTCAGTGCATTCTCCGTTGCGGAGACGCTCGATGCAATATGTCAGGAAATTGATGAGTGTCTGTCTCATTGTTCTGTCTGTTGTCTGCAAAAGAACACTTTGTATGCCGCTATCAGATATAAAAGGCCGAGAACGATGCAACAGGTGTTCATCGCTCTGTCCATAGCGGCCGAGAAGTCATAGACAAGGAGGTCTACCAGGCTCACGGTCTGGACAGGAAGCGGAAGGGCGCACGCAATCTTATGCCAGTTGCACAATCTGAACACGCGGGAGAAGGCAAGATTCAGGAGAACCGTTACAGGCCCGACATAGAAGACGAAGTCAAGTGCCGAGGCCATTGCTTCGGAACAGAATCCGTAAAGAAGAATCGGGATGCCATAAAGGATGTCGCACACGAAAGGCGCAATCCTTGCAAGTGCGCGCGCATTCCGGAAACGGCTGACAATTATCTCGAAGTCTTTCTCGCTCATTTCTTCGCGCTTCTGCTTTTTGTCCTCGACAGGTGCAATCCGGCACGTACTGCCGGGCGGTAGGCTCTGTTGCTTCCGCTTGGCTTCTTTGTGATGCTCCCTCCGGTATTTCGTCTCCCCATGATTTGTTTCTCCTATAATTTTGTGTATCTTTGCCATACATATCGTGCAAAACGACACCCCGCGTCTTTGTTTGTTCACTCTTCAGGCGCGGGGTTATTTATGCTCTCCCTGTAAACGCCTCCCTCGGATACTTGCGCAACAGGCGTTTATAACGCAGAGGGTGCTTAATTTTGAACTCGAAACGTCTCGCATAGGCTTCCGCATTGTTCCGCGACAAAAAACGCTTCTCGATTATGTTCCAGCGCCCGAACAGCCATTTCCGCCAGACAATGATGTATCTCTTATCTTTCAATCTGATTACTTTTGTTCTCATACTTCGAAAGTTAAACATTCGCTATGATAAATCCTATTTTTTTGCATTTCAGAATCTCCATTCAATTCCCACGACCGCAGCCACGCCGGCCCTCAGCTCGCCGCGTGTGTCAAGCATCAGCCCCGGGCCGAGGCCTACGCCGAAGCCCCACTTCGGCTGTTCCTTGACTACGGTGGTGGTGACAGTCACAATCTTCTCTCGCCGGTATATGTCAATCTCGTCCAGCGAAGGGCGGTATCCGCTGACCACCGCGCGAAATAAGGAATCCTCGTAGACCTTATATTCTTTCTCGACGGCAAGATAGACAGTATCAGACACCCTTATTGTGTCAAGAACCGGCACCATGAGCGTATCCTTGTGCCAGATATGCACAGGAACGGGCTTTTCAAGCCTCACGGTGTCCGTGAGGAGCAATGTGTCAACCTTTGTCTCCGCGTCCGCGATTGCCGCGTCAAAACCGCGTTTGTGCCCTACCGCGAATGCTATGGCAGCAACTACAGCGACGACTATTAGCGACCTAAGCCCTGAACTCATATACCTTCCTGTTTACGCCCGTCTGGGGCAGAGTGTCAAAATGCAACCACGACACGCCTCCCTCGACCCTTATCGGGCACGGGAGCAGCGACGCGTTCTCCCTGATAAGCGCACGCGCCTTGGCAGCGGCGTCGCGCCCGAGCGCCGGGATAGAGAAGTCCCCGGCCTTGCCGAGCAGATGAGACGAAATATACGGCATCTTTTTCTCCTTGACAAGCTGGCAGAGGTTGCACCGCATACCGCGCTGATGCGCGTTGCGCCCGTTGCAATACATAGGAAGCCGGATGATGTCCCGGCGAATGACCAGAAGGGCCTCCAGATAACCGGTATCCAAGAATTGCCAAGCCTTTTCTCCCCACTTCGCGAAGATGTGGTCGCAGACGAGCTCTTCAATATCGAAGAACTTGCCGACCTCTCTGATTATTTCGTCTCTCGTCATAGCCTCAATCAAAAAGGGGCGGCGACGCCGCCCCGGGTGAAGATGAAACAGCTCCTATCCCTTACGGAACAGGCTTTTGTATATCAGCCCTATCCCTACACTCTCGACCGCGAGGTTGAGAATTGAGAATACGGCGTAGGATTTTTCGAGCGACCCGTCATGTACACAGTCCCTGATCGCGGTATGCGTGATGACGCAAAGCATCACAATCACGAACATCAGCGCGACCTTGAGGATCTTCCTGATTTTCTTCCTCTCGTCCATGGCTCACTCCTCCTCTGCCGGCGGGTTCCACATTATCCCCTCCAGTTCCAGTTCGAGGGCGCCGAGTTTCAGGGAGTTCTCCGCGCAGAACTTGTGCCACTCCGCAAACGGGAGTGACTTGCATTCGATGTCCGTTTCCTCGGACAGGAGATTCGCGATACACTGGCTTGCTTTCTCGACCTTCTCCTTCAGCTGCTCCCCGTCCGGGGTTCCAAGCTTCTGGCGCTCCTCGTCTGTCAGATACTCTTTGACGATTGCTTCCCTCTGGTCGATTATGGTCTGCGCGGCTTTCCGGATTGCAGACTTAATCTTGATAACCTTGTAGGCGTGCTCGACACCCAGGGTGTTGGCGGACGCTTGCATGAACGGCCCTTCGGCAAGGGCTACTATTATTGAATTCTTCATATATATTTGAATTTATGTGCAATATAGCGAATTATATGAAGTATTACAATATGTGACATGTTGCGAAGTATTGATTTTAGCATATTTCAACATGTCAACAGCCCCACAGGAAGACCTGCGGGGGGAACGGCTTATTTAATTATGGCGATTTCGCCATAATTAAACACGAGAAGTGACACAAGCGGCAACTCGTATCACTTCTAAAGTAAATTGCTCGCCCGAGCTTTTGAACGAATCTCAATAGTGCTATTGGGAGTATGTTCTTCATTACTTTGTCTCCGTCACAAAAACAAGAGTTGTCAAAAGAATCGCACTGTATTAGCACTTGCGGTATTCCTTCCACCACCGGTCCTGGAGGTCGAATGCCTCCCGTTCCCACGGACGGGAGCGGTACGGCGCTGTCTTCGGCCAGAGTGCACCTTTCCAGCTGCACGCCCCATCCGGCATCCGCACGAGGTCTCCGCGCTCGAACTGCCAGATGTGGACGCACTCGTGGACCGCCATCTCGGGTGTCGGGCTGTCGGCGATGAGCTGGTATGCGTGCGCCACGGCGCAGGGGAACACCGCCGCGCGCAGCTCGTACTCGCCGTCGCGGGAGAGCTTGCGCAGGAGGTCGGGGTTGTCAACCACCGCCACGAAGATGTCGGAGATGCCGGCCTTCTCGTGTAGGCACCACCGCACGATGTCCGCGAAGTCGTGCCGGGAGGCAATGTTGCACTCCACCCGCAGCGTCTCGGGCCACGGGCGGAGTATCTTGTGTGAATTGCGTTGCATGGGCTATCCGGCGTATGTCACGGTGAATGTCGCGCCCGTGCCGCTCACCCAGGTCTCGCCGTCCACGGAGGTCTGTATCGTGCCCTGGACTATGTATCTTGTGCCAACGGTCGGGATGACGCCGAAGTCCGCCCATGTGGCCGTCCGCGCCTCGGCGAACTGGTCTTTCGGGTTGGCGTCGTATGTGGCCGTGATCTGGTTCGTTCCATAGTTGAGACGCAGCGTGACGCGCACCCGGAGCGGGATGTCCTCCGTGGACGTGTTGAATGAGTGGCTGTACAGGAAGCCTGCCGATGTCCCGCCGCTGATGTGGAGGGTCGCCGGAGGGGCCGTCTGAGGCACGAGCACCCTGAACACCTGGCCGACGAAAGACCTCATTGGGAAGATCTCGTCCGTCCATGTGTTCTGGACCTCCTGCCACGAGCCGTCATAGGCCGGGGCGTTGGCGCCGTTGTGGCGGACGATGACCCCGAGGGTGAACGTGTGCTCGCCGGTCGTGAGGCCGCCCGGGACGGTGTCGTTCAGGCTCTTGAGGTCGAGGAGGAAGAAGCGGAACCACTTGCTGCCGTCAGAAAGAGCCTTCGTCCGGCTGCCTCCTGCCGGCGCGAAGGCGTAGTACGGCATCACGCACATCCAGTCGTCCACGACGCATACCGGATAGATGTTCTGGAATATCGTCAGAGGGTTGTCGGTGACGAGGCCGAGGCAGGCCCGGAACACATCGATGTAGTCGATGCCGAACTGCTCCGCTGACGGTATCGGGAATGTGGCGAAGGAGTCGTATGTCAGGCTCGCGTTGAGCGTATCCCCGTCGCTGTCCCCGCCCTTCGGCGTCATGCTGCACGTCACGTCGAAGTTCGGCTCCGCCGCATGGTAGTAGCCTGCGAACTCCGCGAGTCGTTTGAAACTGTCTGCCGTGGGTTTTTTGTAGTCGAAGGTGTGCGAGTGTATGCCCTTCGGGGCCGTGCTCTCCAGCTTGACCGCCCACCAGTAGCCCGTGCCCGGAGTGTGCGTGCTCGACGGCGTGGCCGGGTCGTTCGGGTTGACTCCTGTCGGCTTGTATTTCGCCCACTTGTTGATGATACTTGTGGTGCACACCGACGCCACATCCGCGGCCGTGCCGAAGAAATCGGCTACCGTGGCGAGGCCTATCGGCGCTGTAATATGTCCGTTATCGATTGGCATGATTTGATTGTTTTAGTCTGTCCAGTTTATTCTCAAGTTCTTTCACTCTTCTTTTGAGCGCCTCCACCTTTTCGTCCTCTTCCTGGAGGGCCGCTCCCAGAAGGGCGGTGGACGCGGCATAGTCGTAGGTGAGGTGCCCTATCTCCCCGTGGCTCCTCACGAGGAAGCCGTACTCCCTGCTCTGCTCCTCCTGTGCGATGATGCCGACAGACTCCCCGCTGCCGTCCTTCCAGCGGAACCGCGTGAAGTGCGTGCCCCTGATGTATTTGAGGGCGCCGTCGAGAGGGCGGAAATCCGTCTTGAGCCTTATGTCGGAGGATGTGTCCTGCTTTCTCGCGGAGATATAGCCGTCCGTGTAGATGCCCGTAGTGGCATGGGCGACGCCAAGGACGTTGAGAGCGTTGTTACCTGTTTCCGTTCCTCCGATATAGACCCTTTTCCCTTTTATAAAGATAGCGCTGTTACTTGAATTTGTTCCCCCTCCGTCAGCTGTACCTAAAATAAGTGCTGCGCCGGGATACTCCGTCCAGATGTAGTCGTATGATGTCCCAGACATTGCAAACGTCACCGATGGACCGTTTCCTATTCTTACAAGGGAGGCAACTAGGTGCAACTTTCCGAAAGCGCTCTCTATAATTCTCGAAGTATAGTCTTCTGTGCTGCCGTTGAAGTGAAAGTCAATGTATCCACCGTGACCTGCGGATGAGCCCATGTTCGAGAACTCTAAGCCCTGTCCGAACAAGAAGTTCTTTGCTATTACATGTCCGTTTGCAGTAAGACTCGAACAATTCCAAGGTATAGTTGGCAAGTTGCAGTTACCAGAAGTAAATATAGTCCACCAAGGATGGGCCGCATCTGTGAAATTAGAGACAGTCCCTGAGCGGAAATACAAGTTCGAACCAGAGTAAGGCACAGCGATCTGAGCGATGGTGTCAGAATTCGTAGGACCACGAAGCACGAGGACTTGTCCATAATTGAAATTATACCCATTGCCGGAAGTGCCAACGGTTGACACTCGATAATTACCGGAAGTCGTGAAAGTGTCAGGAGAAGCGCCGGTATTTCTCACTATCCAGTCTTCAATTCCATATCCTTCGAGGGTCGTCTTTGGAGATATGTAGTCTGTCCCGTCAATGAAGTTACCAGAGTGGTAGACCTTGTTCCATTGCGCGCCATTATGCCAAGCCAAGTCGTAACCATACGAAGACATCGGACCCAGGAGTCTTTCCTTAGGCATAGCATCCGTTGAGAGGAACGCTATCACATTCGCGTTCTTTATCCTTAAGCGCTTCTCGGCCGTCAGATTGGCCGCATTCCAATCAACATCGCTCTTGTTGGCATTGCCTTCGTGATAAGCAAGCTTTTCACCTATGTAAACCTTCCCACCGAATTTATTCAAATACAAATCACCAAGGACCTTTGCGAATGATGACGCAGAGTGCCCTACCTGTATGATACCTTTACGCTCGTTTTCCTGTCCTCCAAGTGATATTGTCATGGCATTATTTGCCGAGCGAAGTAATAGGTTAACATTTTGAGCGCTGTTCCATGTGTTATTCGTAATGCCGTCAGTCGTGAGTTCGGATATAGGAAGGGTGGAAGCGTTTATTATCAACCATCCGCTAATAGTTCCCCCTGTAAGCGGAAGCGCATCCGTTATACCGTATCCCGAAAGTGTTGTCGGCTTTGAGGTGAGAGAATCAAAAGTATGTGTATGGCTCGTGATATTGCCTGTCAGCACACTCTCCACCATGGCCTTTGTGATGCCCGTGATATATCCTGCCTCTGAATGGTCGCCCCAGCCGTAGGCGGTGGCGGCGTTGGTGCGTATCGTGGCGAGGTCGGAGATGGCCGCCTGCTTGTTGTTCCAGGTGTACTTCTCTCCGGTCGTGACGAGCGACAAGGCCGTGCCTCCGGAGGCTGCGGTCTTGGACTCGTAGGTCGTGTCGGTGAGGGTTATCGTCTTGTTGTCCCCCTGATTGGTCGAGAAGGTCTGCGAATTCGTGCCCTGCTTGATGGTTATGGTGCCGTTGCCTATGGTCGGCGTGTTCTTGAGCAGGGAGTAGTCCAGCTTGCTGTCGGCCGTGATGAGCGGCTGCTTGCCGGCCAGGGCCGTCGCCAGCCCGTCAATCCTGGACACGGGGAGTGTCGGGATGTGCGCCTGGTGTATCGTTTTGTCCTTGTAGTCGTCCGTGTTGCCTTGAAGGGATGCCCACACCACCGGAAGGGACGCCCCGCTTCCGCCGCCGGCATCCGGATCCGAGCCACGGGCGGAGATGAACTTGTCGGAATACAGGCCGACATTGGTGTGGAGGCGGCCGTTCACGAGTTCGATGTAGTACGATGTCGATCCGAAGTAGATCCTCTTGCCGCTGCCGAGGGTGATGTCCCCGTTGACATCCGCCGTCCCGTTGAAGGCGTTGCCCCAGAGCTTGCGGCTGTTGGCGAGCTTGTCCGCCTCGCCTGCCGCGTTGACCTTGACGGCCTTGACGGCGGCCTCGTTCCAGTCCCACTTGGCGTTCCACGCCTTGCGCTCCGCCGCAGTGATGTGGATCGTGGTGTCGCCAGTGTGCCCGGACAGGGCGCTCTTCGCGCGGGCGTTAGTGAAATAGAGGTTCGTCTTCTCCGTGACCTCCGCTGTCGTGTATGACGGCTTCGAGGCGGCCAGCGCCCAGTCGGAGATGCCCGAGAGCCTCGTCACGAGCGCGCCCGTGATTCCCGAGTTTATCGCGCCCCACTGCGCCGCCGTGAACGAGCTGTTGTTCAGCCGATACTCGAATTTCCACGCGGAGCCGTCATAGGTGTACTTGTCGTAACAGGTGTTGCCGTCCTCGTCCTTGTGCGCCCAGAAGGCGTAGTCGTTCCTGTCGGCTGGCGTGGCCTCCAGCGCGGCGAGGGTTGCGAAAGTGCCCCGGAAGGTGGCAGTCGCCGTCGCGATCGAGGAGTTGACGAACTCCTTGTCCGCGAGCTGGTTGTCCGCCGTGGCCGCCTGGGGGATGAGCGCGCTGATGCCGGTGTAACCGGACCGGAGAGAGGAGAGCGCGTCCGACAGGCCCGTGACCTTGCTCTGCGGGAGGACGGGGATATGGGCCGTATTTATCGTGACATCCTGATACGGCATCTCGTTCTTCGTCAACGACTCCCACACTGCCGGAAGGTCGGTGCCGCCGCTGCCCGAACCTGTAGTGTCGTCCAAGCCGCGGACTGAGAGGAAGCCGGTCGTCCATGTCCCGTAGTTCAGCTCCAGGCTCTCTATCTCCGTCGCGCTCCCCTCCTTGTAGTGCACCGTAAACAGCTTGTCGAAAACAGACTTGTCCAGCTTGCCGGACATCTGCTGCTGAAGACCATACACGGCAGCATTGAGAGAGATAGTGGTCTCGGAGTCCAGATCTTTGATGTACACCTTGACTTTGCCGCCCTTGCGGTAAAGTAGGAAGTCCGGGCGTAGGGCGACATCCAGGTCATCCTCCTGTTTCGCAAAGGCAAGGGACTTGGCAAAGGCGTCTGAGGCTGCTGCACCGAAAATCACCCCGTCCCCATAGACTCCATCGAGGAAGGCGGTGATGTCCTCACCGTCTGTACCGCGCATGGCCATAAGCCCATTGATGTCCGCAGTTACCGTCGTCTTGCCACTGCTGTCCTTCTTGCCGTTGAGCTTGAGGGTGTCGGCTTCGACATCTCCCTTTATTTTTAATCCGTTCAGGATGAAGTTGTTCCAGTCGATGTAAGCCACATCATCCCCGAGATGGAATTTGTTCAAGAGAAGGTTAAGGAAACTCCTCCCGTCCGCGCTACGGATGATGTCCGTTGTTATCTGCCCCGGGAGGACTTCTGTAAACCCGTATACCGTAACAAAACTCCGCGTCCCGTCATTCTCCCTGTTCAATATTCCTACGAGCAGATGCCACCATCCGCTTTCCGCATCTTTGTCTATCGCTGCTGCGGAGAGGACAAATGTGCCGTCCGTCCCGTCAGTGCCGTTGTTCGACGCATTGACACGTGCATAAAGATAATACCGTGCTTCGCTGTCCGTCAGCGCCGCGCTCTCGAATGCGCTCATCGTCCAGCGCAAATAATCCTCTGTCTTGCGAGAGGAGAGCGGCGCGATGTCGTCTATGCCTATTGTCAGATGCCTGAGGGCGCACGAAGACGCGGAAAACACTTTGCTGCTGTAATCGTATGCGAATACGGATGCCGCCCGTGTTGTGCATGTCCTGTCAGTCCAAAGGTCGAACTGGAGCGTCTCGTCCCCTGCTATCATTTGCATTGTCTGCACTACTATCGGGCTTATTGCGTCCCCATATCCGGCGAGTTTCGATTCCATGAGAGCCTCGGCCGTTTCGAGCGTGTCACGCAGACTACGTTTCGTGTACTGGATTATGCCATCACGCTCTTCCTTGCCATGCACTTCCCCGTCATCGATACGTTTGAACTCCGATGCCACGGTGCGCGCACCCGGCTTGTCGCTGACTGTCAACTCTATGTCATAAGGGTTGTTCAGGCCACGCTTGACCGCTGTAATGCGCGAAGTGTATATATGCCCTTCAGCATCCGGGAAAAGAGCCTCGTTGTAGTATTTGACATATCCGCCGATGACGAATTTCGTACCGAGCGCAAGCTCCGTCCAGTACCGTTTCGCCCATTGCTGGTTGATGCTGTCCCGGAGCGTAAACTGTGCGTTGCGGTATACATACAGGGACGCGGTCGCAAGCCGCAGCATCTCCTTCTGTGCTGCTGCGATGTAGGCATCCGGCATCTTCATGCCGAAGACTGCGTACTTGTCTCCCGCCTTCGGCGCGAATGCCTTCCCTGGAACCTGAGGCATCACCACGCCGTCAATTGTCTCCTGCGCGAGTTCAAAGTATCCGCAATCTGCCTTGAGCTTGTAGGAGTTGACCCTGAACTCCTTTCCTGCGAGCGCTCCGGTCTGGAAGACCATTGTGAACTGCTCCCCTGTGATTCCAAGGGCCGAGTAATCTATCGCTTCTTTCCCCTCCGCACTGCCGAGAGTGTCATCCTCTATGTTGACGAATGCCTCATCGCCTTTGCTCGGCGTTGTGCTGACCGCACTGACGGTGCCTGTGCGCATCGGGTAGGTGTCGCTGCCGTCATAGCTCCCCTCCGCTGCATCAGAAGCAGCGCCGTAGACTTCGACATAACGTCCTTCGGTGTCCGTCACGAATCTCACCACTTTCGTCTCGTCATACCCCTCTTCGCCGCTGAACTTCTGCCCGTCAAAGAGGAAGTCCGCATCCTTAGGGAGGAGGAGTGTCTTGCTCCCGTATTCCGAGCCGGCATATTGCATATCCAGAGCGACATTCCGCTCGCCGCCCTGGACAAAGAGCCGGCTTATGGCGAAATCCTCTCTTGCGTTGTTCCGCGCTATACCGCTGTTGAGACCGCCGACGCGCGCGCTCCCGTATGCGAGAGTAAGCGCATCCGCTCCCGTATTTTTCTCCACCTTGCCAAGTGTGAGTGTGTGTTTTTCCACCCCACCGGATATGACGGACGAGACGCTCCACTCCGTGCCATACGCATCCGCTATCGCATTCAGAGCTTCAAGGATAGTGCTCTGGCTGTAAGTGACGAGTTTCTCTGTGTCAGTCTCGTCCGTGAGCACATGCCCAGCACTCCATGTCCCGTCACCGTCACGCTCATTGAGGTTGTCCACAAGGAGTTTGATATGTCGGCTCGCCTTGTCCGTAAGGTCAAACCGCACTCGGCGGTCGGTATCCGTGGTGTTATGTACAATGTATTTCCCGAGGTGTCCGATTCCGGCTTCCAGAGTCAGCGAATATTCCCAGTTGCGCGTGTGGTGCATCGTCACCGCCCCGGACGCGAGTAGGGTGTACCGCTTCCCTCCGTGCTCCACCCACGCACCGACAGGGATCTCCACGTAATCCGCAAGCGAGAAGTTGAGCACCAGCTGGTCGCGGGCCATCAGCTCCTCGTAGGAATATGACGAGTCGTCCGGCATCACGCTAAGGATGACCGCTCCGCCATAATGTATGTCAACCGTATTTGCCATATTCTGCCTTTCAGTCGTCTGCCTGCTCTTTTATATTATTTGTCTGTTGCACTTCCTCGATCTCCTCGATATGGATGTCAGAGGTGTCGATGCCCGTCTTCTTCCCTATGAGCTTGAGCAGGAACTCATAAAGACCTGTTATCTTGCGCCCATGCGCCGCGTTGAAGTTGCTGATGATGCTGATGACCTCGTTCCCGAATACATACACCATTGCGACATAGTTGATAACCGGCTTGCCGAATGACACCGCGAGACTCGCTCCGAGTATGATGCAACATGTATATTCAACTATCTTGTTCATAGTCTTCCGGATTGCCGTGCTCACCCGTATTTCCTTCCCTTTCGCTCTCGCGGCCTGTATCCCCAGACACAGATCAGTGATTATCGCCACCGCCGCAAGGATGATGAACGGTATCATCAGCGTCAGGGTGTCCATAAAGTACAGGGCGAGGATAGATGTCACTCCTCCCTGTATCGCCGTGCTGGTGATTGGCATTCCCCCATCGTCCATTGTCTTCATTGTTATCTGTCTTTAATTGTTGAACACACACAGTGTTATCTTGAAATCAATCCAGCAACCGCCCGTCCTTGACGGGTAGAAGCCGTTAACTGATGATGACTTGTACCAGCATGACAGCTCAAGCCCGTCCGCTGCCAATGTCCTCGCACACCGCCTCGTCCTGTCTGTCTTTGCCATGTCTGCTTTCGTGAGGTCATGCAAAAGTGCGTACCAGTTCTTGAGAGCCGCCGTTGCGCTTACTGCTTTCAACATGCCTTTAAGCGTCACTGGCCTGCTCGCAAAGGTGTTTCCCGGCTGCGATTCCGCCTTTTGCCCGTCATAAAGCACGCCGTCAAGGAACGAGATGTCGCGGGAGAGGAGCGGTTTGACATCCGCTGGGGCGATGACGCTTGAAAGAGTTCCGCCTGCCACGGTCACGCCATAGTCGGCAAGAGGGCGCCCGTCGATTGCGTACCCTCCTGCCGCTCCCGAAGCTGCCGGAGCGGAATACGACCACTCCTGCCCCCCGAGCGAGAAGCCCCACGGCGTGTCGTCCGCAAGAGTCACAGTCATAAGCTGAAGCTGTTCTGCGGCGTCAAGGCTTGACACTCCGGTCACGCGCAACCGGCGTTTCAGCGCGATATCGGCGAACTCCCATTCCGTATACGGGGAGGCCGCTATGAAGGCGTAGAAAGCCGCTATCTTTGCCGTCCCGCCGCGAAGGGCAAAGGGAAGGGATACTGTGCGCGTGTCCAGGTTCAGAGCCTCAAGATCCGGGTCGCTGCCGTCCTTCTCCTGCCACGACGTGTCAGTGACTGTCTTTGCTGCCGGCCACTGTATGAGGCTGTTCAGCCCGCCTTCGAGCAGATATGCCCCATAGGCTGTGTATATGTCCGTCCCGTTGACTTTTATCTGTGTCCCGCGTGCTCCCATGACCGTACCCCCTATGCCGTCATCCTTACCCCTTCACGAACTATCATATCCACAGCCCCGCGAAGGCTTGACACGCCGCTCTCGATGTTTTCGAGACGCCCGTTCATAGATGTAGTGTCATTGTGTATCCCCATCACCTCCAGAAGTATGAGTGATGCGTTCTCGACCATGCGGGCGTTCTGCGATTGCAATGTTGTGACTGCGACATTGATCTCGTAGACGTAGCCCTGAATCGCCGTGAAACGGCCGTTGAGTTCGTCCGCGCTGTCCTGCGACATCGAGGCGAACCCGGTTGTAGCTGCCGAGCGCTCCGCGCTCGCTGAAAGGTCTATGCCTCGCTTCTCTGCCTCTGCATAGGCCTTATCGTAATAGTCATTGACCTTCTCCTGAAGCCCGGGGATTTCGCCCATAAGCGCCGACAGTGCTTCAAGCGACTTCTGGTATTTCTCCTCGTCCGAGAGGTCGCTGCCCATAATCTTTGTTATGTTGTCCTGTGCCTTCCTCAGTAGCGGTGCAATGAAAGTTGCATAAGCCATCTGCTTGATGAGGTTGCGGACGACATCGGAGACGGCATCCCCGAAGGCGGTCGCCGCATCCGTCCCGTTCTCAAACGCGTCAAGCAGGGCGTCGCCGAGCGAATCGCCGAGGTCTCCGAAGATGTCGGACAGGTATGACTTCATCCCGTCAGCCGCCTCCTTGTATGCCTCCCAGTCGGCAAGGAGGCGCTCGATGTTCGCCTTGCTGGCATCGCTGAGGCCTTCCGCGTATGCGTCATAGAATGCTTTCAGCTCGTCATACATCAGGTTACCGTCGCTGTCAAGGAAGTCATCGATTGTTTTCGTGACTATCTTCTCCTGCCCCTTGTGCGATATGTTCTTTTCCCACCAGCTCCTCATGTCCGCAGCCCACACGTCCCCTCGGACATTGAAGTTGCCGCCCGGAGTGCTGATGGTCTGGCCCCTGCGCTGCGACGCCTGCTCCTCGCGGAACTTCTTGAGGGCTTCCCGCGCCCTGCTGGCCTGAGTTATGAACTGCCCCCACTTGTCTTCCCCGAAAATCGTAGATTTGCCGAGGAGTTCAGCCTGATAACGAGCTTCCTCTATCGCTTTCGCATACTCCCATGCCGCCGTTGCTGCCGCTCGTGCACTTTCGTCTATGTCGTTGAATACCCCGACAACAAATGACACGACCTGTATTGCCGCAGATATGATCGCCAATATCGCTGTTGCCTTTTCAAGCGCCGATGTAGCTGTCTCGATAGCCTCAACGCCGTTAGCGATAGCGAGCGACGCTCTGGCTATATTGCCGAGTGCGGAAACGGCTTCCGAGTCCGTCTCTCCGAGCACCGGCCCGAGCTTCTCAAACGTAGAAATGCTTTGGTTTATCACGGAGTTGATGTCGTTCCAGCTGACGACCTGCGATTTGTTCTCCTTGTTCAACTCTTTGATACGCTCACGAAGTGCCGACACCTCCGCCCGGAGTTTCAGAGTGTCCGCACCGCTGTCATCTCCGAGTGCGGCAAGACGCGCTTCTGCGTCCGCAAGCATCTGCTCCAGCTTTGCAAGGCTCATCCGCCCTATCTGGTTCAGGAACACATCGAAGTCATCGGAATTCTTGCTGAGATAGGATACGAGGTCGGCATCCATCGCCTTGAACACCTTGTCGCGCATCTCCGCAGGGAGTGTCTGCGCAAAGGCGTTCCATTTCGCGCTGATGGCCCGCAAGACTTCATCTACCTGGCCGTAGTCGACAATCTGGCTCAGATCCCACGACTCAAGCTCAAAATTGAGGTTCGCCGTGTAGTTGTCGCGCTCTGCATCCGAAGCGTCCGGATTCAGGGCCTCCCATTCCGCAAGACGCGCCTCCTGAAGCTGCCGGTAGAGTCCCCTACGCTCCTCCAGAGACTTGTTCGTCGCGTGGTTGAACTCGTATTCCGCACGGAGCATGTCCGCCCACCTCTGCCCTATCTCGCGTTCCCCGTCATCGAGGACGGAGAGGGAGCTTGCTATCTCCTGTTCAAGTTTCTTGCGGCTTTCCTCCGGGGAGCCGAGTCCGGCGAGGAAGTCGAAAGCGGCGTTCTTCCTTTTCGTCTCCGCATTTGCCGCGTTGATGTCCCGCATCACCGAGAGGTATTGCATTGCGGAGCGTGCGGCATCGGACACCTCCTTCGGGCCGTTCTCGGCGAGCCATCCAAGACCCCGCCCGGATGCGTCCCTGCCGGTGAGGGCGGTATACATCGCGGCTATCTTCTCGGTAATCTTCTTCTCTGACACGCCGATTGCGGCATCCACTTTCGCGGTGTCTCGGGATATCTTCTCCGCCGCCGTCTGGAGCCCGAAAACATCGGCATTGTCAACAGCTTGCACCGAACTCTGCGCGAGACTGTCTATTTCGGACCGCATAGCCTCACGCGCTTTCTTTATCGCCGCTTTCTGCTCTTCAGTAATGGTTTCGGCATCGGTTGTGGTCGCGGGAGACACAGGCTTTTGAGGGTTGGCTCGCAAGGGGGCATACTTGTCGCTCCAGATGCGATCTTCGAGAAGGTCTCGTTCCTTGCGCAATTGAGCAAGGACAACAGCATTCCCCGTATTGTCCGCCGCGCCCACCGGGCCGGAATAGTTCTTCGGGGCGTTCTCCAGCTTCTCAATCGATTCGTTTATCTTGTCCAGCTGCTTGAGGTCGGCCTCGAACGATGTCTTGAGGTCATAGTTCGCAATGTCTGCTTTGAGCTTCAGGATGTCGGCAAGAGCGAGCTTCTCAAGGTCATACTGGTCGAGGATCCCCGGATATGCTTTCTGGAGTGACTTGAGCGCCGCTTCTCGCTCTTTCGTGGATTTTGATTCGTCCCTTGCTGTCTTGAGCCAGCCGTCAGCCGCAGCGGTTCGCTCCTCAAGCAGTCTGTCCTGCTTCTCGGCATAACGGTTGAAATCCTTTACTCCCTGCGCTCCGTCCGCGACGCGCTTGCTTAATCCGACTATCGCGGCGGAAAGCCCGACTACGGCGGTTGTCGCGAGGACATAGGGGTTGGCAAGCATTGTGGCGTTCAGAAGCGCTTGCGCCTTCGTGACGGCTTTTATGCGGACGAGCCTGACGAGAGCCGCCGCCGAAGCCTGTTTCGCGGCGATAGTCTCCGCGGCTCCGGCGACGATGACAGCCGCCTTGTACGCGCCGTATGTAGTCACAAGCCCGGCGATAATTCGGCCGACCGTCTCGTAGTTATCAATGAGAGTGGCAGCCACAGACAGAGCACCGTTGATGATGCCCTCTGATTTCTTGCCTATCTCATTGAACATCTGATAGATGCTGTCTCCGATATTGCTGATACGCCCACTGATAGTCGATGCCTGCCCGTCCATAAGGCCGGCGAACTTGCCGCCTTCCGTAGTCAGGTTGCGGAACACCTTCTCGATGTCCTCAAAGCCAACCTTGCCGGCCGACACCATCTCGTTGACCTTGTCCTTTGTCGTGCCAAGAACCTTTGCAAGCTCTTCGTAGATAGGGATGCCACGCTGTGCGAACTGACGGATGTCTATTGTCATCACTCGCCCCTGCGAGCGGAGAGTGCCATAGAGATAGATGAGGTCGTTGAGCGGTATCGAAAGCCCGGCGGCCACACTGCCGAGCATACGCATATCATCGATGATGTTCTCCGCAGCCGTGCCGTAGGCAAGGAGCTGCTTCGCGCCGGAAGCCACGCCCTGAAGGTCAAAAGGGGTTGTGGCTGCAAATTGCACCGCCTCTTTGATAAGAGCATCCGCCTTCTCCTTGCTCCCGAGCATTGTAGAGAAGGCTATCTCCAACTGTTGCATCTCTCCGCGCACCTGTGATGCTTTACGCGCGAAATCCACCGCCTTGTCAATCGTGAAAGCGGCGGCAGCCATCCGGCCCAGTTTCCCGAGCACGCCGCTCAGCCCGTCTGCCTCGTTCTGTGCATCTTTCATGGACGCGACGGCCTTCTCTCCCGTTTCCTGCGCCACGTCTCCGAGCGACGCCCATCCCTCACGGTATCGCCGCAGAGATTCGTCGGCAGCTTCGGACGCGGCCTTCGCTTTCCTCAATGCTGTCGCCGTCTCCTGGTAATGCTCTGTCGCTCCTGAGAGGTATGTCCTGTCGCCGCTGGTCTTCGCGTTCTGGAGGTTCTTTGCTGCCGCTTGCATCTGACGCTGAAGGCTCTCGACTTCAACTCTTGCCGCGCGGGCCTTTTCAGAAAAGTAAATGCCGAGGGCATCTCCGGCGTCCCTTGCGGAACCGGCAATCCCCTCTATCCGGTTGTCTATCGCCGCAAGCTTCCTGCTCGCATCATCGCTTACAGTCGCCTCTATTCCTACCGTGTATGTCTTGCTCAGTCCTGCCATACTGTCTGTGCGTGGTCAATCATTTTATCAGTGCCTGTACCCTCTTATTATGTCCCGTATCATCTGCGCGTTCTTCGGGTCGTCCGCCTTGATGGGATTCTCCCTCGTCCCGAGTGGCGCAGAGGCCCCTCTATCTTCCTTCCTTGCTTCCGGGTCATAGACAGGGAGGACATCGTTGTAGAGCACGAGATTGGCATAACTCAATTCATATATCACCCAATCAAAAGGGACTCCGAAGTTCTTGACAAAGCCTGCGATTACCGCCCAGACGCTGTCGGTGCGCTGTCGTTTTCCACTTTCGTTGGCTTTGTCAGGTTCAGGCCTTGCAGGAAAGTGGAAATGGCGAAAAAATCCCCGACCTCCATCCCGGCGACAATCTCCGATATCGCGCGGCTGACCTCTGCCGGAGAGGCTTCCCGGCTGATGCGTTCCGTGAGCCGGGAGAGGCGCGTCCGGCCGAACCAGACGAACTCCTTCCTGTCTATGCCCTTCGCCCCGAGGATGAGCGTCGCGCAGATTTCCGGAAGATAGCCACTGTCCTTTGCGGCACGGAGAGTGCTGCGAAAGACATCGGCGCTGTCAAGATGCAAATCCGGCATCCTCGAAAGCATGTCCGAGACAAGGATTAGCGTTCCGATAGTCGGAGGTGCCGCTTTATATGTGCGCCCACCGAGGGTGAATGTCATTGGCCGCTGGAGTACCGTCTCAGCGACCCGCTGCTGTATCGTCTTTGTCTTTCCCATAAAACAAAAATTTAGGAGAGGTGGAGAGAATCGAACTCCCGTCCCCGAGGCAGGGCTGAAACCCCGGTGCACTCCACTGTGCTACACCCCTCTTTGCTGTCGTTATGCTCCGGCGGCCTGTGAAACTGTCACCACAAGACTTCCGCCTTCGCTGTCAGCGATGGTCACTTTGCCCGTGCGCTCAGCGCCCGAGTTCGCAGCGACCTTTACAGTGACCGTCTTCCCGGATACCGTTGCGGTGATCCATGATGAATCCGCCGCAGGGGTCGCGGTCACAGTGCCGGACGCACCTTCTACCGTCACCGGCTTGCCGGTAGTGTCAGCGGTTGCGGCGAATGAGAGGGAAGTCGGAGACACGGAGATGTTGACGCTGTAATCAAGGCATATCTCCTTGTCTCCAGTGTCAGGCACGAGACCGTTCACGGACAGGACATCAAGAGACCCCTGATCCGCCGACCAGCTCTTTGTCGTGCCTATGGTCGCCTTGCGGAAGACGAAACCGGGAGTTGACGGATCTTGTGCGATACAGCGCATGGCCCATTCCCCTTCGACAACCCCGTTGACCGGCGCGAATGCGTTCTGGACAACCTTCTCGCCTTTCTTCTTAATCACAGAAGTCGAGAACGTGTAGGATGCAGGCATCCTCTTGCTGTCCACATTCTCTCCCTTCTCGTTCTTGAGTTCCTTGGTCTCGCCCTCGGTGGTCTCAAGAGTGGAGCTGTCTTCAAGGAGGATGTCGCCAGGGATGCGCACATACCCGTCCTGTGCGCTCCAGTCGCCCGACGGCGGTGCGACGCCCGCCTTGACTTTGATAAATTCGAGGGTCGGTGCCCCCCAAGATACTACTGACATAATGTTTGTTTTTAATGGTTTATCCGAAATGTTTGAATCCTATTCTGGCGACGATGAACGACTGCCCGGTTTCGTCGTCCCTCCGCGTGCGTACCGCTTCGCTCAAGGAGAGCAGATACTGCGAAGATGCGGCTGTGATTGATGACACGGCCTTTGCGACAACCTCCTCCAGTTCCTCGCACCTCCGCCCGTTCTCGACCATCACTCCGTCTGCGGAGTTGCGGATGAGCGGGACATAAAGGTTGAGCGTCACTGTGCCGCTCTGGAACTGCTCCGCCCCGGCATCGGTAAGGATGACAACGAGGTCTTCCTTATGCGAATCGCGCGGGCGAAGTCCGGAACGGTATATATCCCCTCCGATTTTCCCGGGGAGTGCCGTCTGCCGCAGAAGTCTGATGAAGTCCCCGATTATCCGGCTGCCTGTAAGCGCTGTTGCCATGGTCACTGTATCTGCTTTAATAGTTTGGAGATAGTGCTTTCCGCAATACGCTCCGCGCTGACGAGGACATTGTAACCCTTATCCTGTACATATTCGGCATAAGACATGCCGGCGACGATTATGAGCACAAGTCCCTCCGGGTAGTCCTTGCCTACATCATTCGCAAGGATGCGGCCGGAGTCCGGACCTTCATGTGCCGTGGACGATACAGACGAGAACCCGCTCTCAAAAATGACATTGCCGTCCTCAAGGATGACATAGCCTGTCGAACTTCGCAAGTTGCCTGTGCGATCGGTATAACTGCCCTGAAGACGGGCGTCATTAATACTCTTCTCGCCGGCAAGTCTCAATGTTGCAATCACCTTGTCGCGGACATTTTGCGCCTCTTGCACGAAGAACGCACTGAAATTCTGCTTTTCCCGGCTGACTTTCATACGCCTACACCGTTATCCTGTCCATGCACACGGCTTCAAGGGGTTCGCTGCTGATGACCGAAAACACCCCGATTTCGCGCCCGCTCCTGTCCAGAAGGACAAGCCGTTCGCTACGCGGGACGGAGTTCTCCTCCGTAAGGATGTACCAGCCCGCTTCCGTGACCGCCTCCCCGTTGTTCCGCGCAAGGGCATTCGCCTTGCGTGCATAGAACTGGCAGGGAATCTTCGGCCCGCGCTCCTCGCCGACCGGTATCGCGTGCCCCGTAGTGTTGTCGATGCCGCCGCCCGAAGCGTGGATGTATCTGATATATCCGTTCTCGATTGTCACAGGTTCTCGCCTTTATATCCGTACTTCACCCCGTCTGCGAGGATCTCATCTTCATCGGTTCCGTAGATGGAATATATCCTGTTCGCCTCCGAGCGGAAGAACCGCTTGTCCTCTGCCGTGAAGGTAAAGGACTGGCCACCCTGGCTGATGTTCGCCACCGCAAGCAGCCACCTGTAAAGGTCTGCCACGGTAAGCCACCAGGATGCAGCCTTCAACGTCTCCGGGGAGGCCTCCCCGTCAAGGTCAAGCCCGCGACGGGCCGCCTTGACGAGCAGTGTCTTCTCCGGAACGGGGAAGTTGGAGAGTTCGCCTCTCAGAGCATCTCTGACCGTTTCCATCCGCGTTCAACCTTGAATTAATTCCCTTTCGCCTGAGCTATCGCCACCGTTGCGGTGTTGCCGTTCACATCCTCAAGGGTGAGGGTAGTGTTCCTCGCGTCGCCGCTGTTGGCCGATACTTTTACGACTACGGTATTGCCGCTCTTGGACACGGTAGCCCAAGTCGCGTCAGACGGTACCGATGCGGTAAAGTCACCGTCAGCATGCACCGCCACCTTCTTGCCGGTATTATCAGCCGCCTTCGTGAATGAGAGGGAGGCCGGCTCTGCTGTGATAGGGGATACGGCGTCGGCATGCAATACGTAGATTGAACTGCCGTCATCTATTACAGGCATAGCAAGGGCCTGCGCGGCGGTGAACTCCGCCAGAGAAGGCTCGTTGTGGCTATACTCTGAGACAAGGATGAAGTCGCTCTTCTGGTAAGTCACGCCCGCAACGCGGTTCATGTCCTCTGCAAGGGTGCCATACACGAGGCGTCCGACCTTCAGCGCCGGGACCGCCACTACATTACCCTGTTCCCAAGGACGGATGGTGTTGCGATTGCCGGCCGCGTCTTCCCAGACATAAGCGTTGTTGACCACGACGAACTCGGCATTGAACTCCTCCTGAAGCGCGTCAAGAGTAGCCTGCCTTGCCGGAACCGGAAGATAAGCCTCATTGACGATAGTCTGCTTCAGGGAAGTGGCTACAAGCTCGCGGACTTCCTTGCTCTTCTTCGCATAATCGAAATACTGCTTCGACAGGTATACGCGCTCGATGGCGCCTCCGTCAGCCTCGGCCTTGTCGAAGAGCTGCCTGATGTCGCTCACCGGAGTGGCGGTGTCAACATTGTCCCAGCTCGCGGCCTTCGCGTGGAAAGTGTTCTCGTCCTTGTAGCCGAAGCTTGCGCGAATTCCAGTACCGTCATTGTTATCGCTGTCTATGAGGACAAAGCCCGTGGAGAGGGCCTGTTCAAACATGATTTCAAGACGGATCTTGACACCGGCGATGACCTTAGGCACGTTGTTCAGAATCTTCGCTGCGATAGACTCGGCTTTCTGTCCTTTTGACGCCATTACAGTGACGTCGGAGATAGCCTTCTCCTTCATCTGCTTCTTGATTCCGATTTTAGGGATAAGCCCGGATGCCGTGCGGATGGTTCCCCTGCGCTTGAGCGGCAGGGATGAATCCATGGAGACCACATCGGCGGCCACCACGGAGTTATTCAGTTCGGTGGAACTCCAGGTGAGGTCTGCGCTGTACTCCTGATCGAGCATCTGCTCGTACAGATAGCCGGGCAGTTCCTTCTTCCCGTTATAGCGTTCCGTAACTTTCTGGATGACGGCGCCGAAATACTTATCTACGAATGCGCCGAAGAGAGATTTTTGCATTGCCATAATTTGTTTCCTCCTGTTGTTTTAGAAAAGGAACTTGATCTGCGGGAGTCCGGCCTTGATAGCGTCAGTCACCGGATACGGAGATGCGGCGGCATTCACCTCTCCAACTGTGAGGATAGCTGCTGCCGGCTTGGACTTTGACACGGAGCACTTGAGGACTCCGGCATACTCCTCGTTCGCCCCGAGGGTTGCATAAGCGCCACCGGAGACTCCGAGAGGGGCGTATGAGCCAGTTTGTTTGTTGTGCTTGATGATATGGCCGGCTGCGATAGCATCCTCGTTCCAGCCATCGACATTGAGCGCCCTGCCGCCCGGGATGTCCGCGAGGTCACGGATGATGACCTTGCTCTCGTTCCCGTCATCGGCAAGGAAACCCTGCCTTTCGAGATCTACATAATCTGCCATAGAACTGCTGTTTTGATGTTAGTTTGTTAAATGAGTTTGTTGACAATAGCATCGATTTCAGCGTCGGAGGGCTTGTCTGTCGCGTCAGGGTCTCCGGCCGCTCCGGCGCTGCCGAATATCGGGGAGAATGAAGACGCGTCGGCAGCCCTGTTCTCCTTGACGATTTCCGCGACCTCTCCGTCTATCTCATCGAGAAGCTTATCGAAGTCCTCATCGGAGTAGGATTCCAGAGGGAGTCTCGTGTAAGCCTTGCGCTGCGACTCTTTCAGGTCTTTGATCCGGTCATTGAGCTTCTTCCTCCTGTCCTCCTTCACTTTCCCCGCGCGAAGTTCCGCGATTGAATCGTTAGCCTTCTGGAGTTCACCCTTCAGTTCTTCCTTGAGCGCCGCGAGCATCTCGGCGATGCCATCGTTCTGCCTTGTCTTGCTGTGATTGGTTTTCCGGACTTTCTTGGTATCGCCGCCGAGGGCGTCGTCGTCACCGTGCCCGACGGCGTGACGTTCAACCTCCAG
>ERZ1034873.481-NODE-481-length-21794-cov-6.207185_pt1 | contig 21794 bp, 27 predicted proteins | sample MGYA00520689_ERZ1034873 | MGnify/ENA primary metagenome ERZ1034873 (study PRJEB33766, sample SAMN09781722) | gut metagenome | biome: gut microbiome | host: Homo sapiens | place: Madagascar | study: EMG produced TPA metagenomics assembly of the PRJNA485056 data set...
TTAGAACAGTAATATAATGTCTAAGTTAATTTCTGAATATACATGAAAAGAATAGAAAAATTAGGAGAAAAAATGGGAGAGAAAAAGCATATAAAAACAACGATGCGGGAGATCGCGAAATATTGGGAAACACGTGTGGATGAGTGTGAATGGAGCATTGACTGGAGAGAGGCTGAATCACACTGCTGGAGGTGTGGATATAAGAAGAGATTACAGCGGTGCCATATTATACCGGCTGCATTGGGCGGAAAAGATGAGCCAGAAAATATGGTCATATTATGTGTGAGATGTCATGCCGAAAATCCGAATGTCGAAGATCCGGAGATCATGTGGGACTGGATAAAAGCTTATAATACTTCTTGTTATGGAACATTTTGGGATATTCAGGCATTGAAGGAGTATGAGTTTATATATAAGAGTACAGTGGAGTATGACATTGAAAAAATTTTTACAGAAGCAGGAGTGGAAAACGACGAAAAAGAACAGGCGGTTATGGAGGCATTGCTTTCTACGCGATCGAAAATAAGTGTACATTTTGGACAACCATATTATAATACTGCAACAATAGCAGGGATTTATCGTATGATGTTAAAAGAGCTTGCAAAAAAGTACGGAGTTACATTAAAAAGAATATAAGTTCTTTTCCTCCTCCCCCACCCCGCAGTTGAATCCTTTGTAAAATCATGTTAGAATCTGTCTATAAGAACGGAAAAGAAAAGTATGGGGAAAGAGAAGCATGAACGGTAAGCATAAGCGGATGTTTTGGGGCATGATCCTTCTGGTGGATGCGATCGTCATCGGGATCATGCTGTTTAGTTTTTGTGCAAAAAACGATTATTCGAGGAATCAGAAGAGAAATTCCCACCTGATCGGTATGAGTTACATGACCATGAACAATGAGTTCTATAAGATCGTGAGTGAGGAGATAAGCGCGCGCGTGGAGGCGGAAGGAGACCGGGTGGTGTTAAGAGATCCTGCGCTGGATGCCGACCGTCAGATCGAGCAGATCAGGGAAATGATGGATCAGGGAATCGATGTGCTTGTCGTGACGCCGGTGGATCTGGAAAGCCTTTCAGATGTGCTCGGACAGGCGAAAGAGCAGGGAATACGGATCATTGTCGTGGACACCAATCTTTCGGATGATACACTCGCGGACTGCACGATCACTTCCGATAATTATGATGCGGGCGTGATCGTCGGGCGGTATTTCCTGACACAGTGTGAAGGGACGAAACTGCTTGTCATGGCGCATACGACAACCAAATCGGGACAGGACAGAGTGCAGGGCTTCCTCGATACGGTAAGCGGGAAGGAAGGCATTGAGGTCGTGGCGCAGATCGAATGTGAGGGACAGCTTGAGATCGCGATGCCGAGGCTGCAGGAAGCGATCGATGCTGGCGTTTCGTTTGACAACATCTTCTGTCTGAACGATCTGGCTGCCGTCGGTGTAGTCGCAGCGCTTGAGGAAAATCAGATGCTTGACCATGTCGGGGTCTATGGAGTGGACGGTTCACCGGACGCAAAGGCGCTGATCGAGGAAGGAATGATGGACGCGACGGTCGCGCAGTTTCCGACAGAGATCGGAAGCAGGGCAGCGGATGCGATCTACCGCCTGCTTGACGGAAAAAGTGTCGAAAAGAACATTTTAGTTCCGGTAAAACTGGTCACCAGACAGAATGTGGAAGAATTTGGAATAGACAGATGGCAGTAGAAGGGGAAAAAGAGATGGACGAAAATAAGACCTCAGAGTATCTGCTGGTGGTCATGAAAAACTTAAATCTGATCATTATCCTGTTTATCTCCATGCTGATCACATACTGTCTGAACGGCACGGTGCAGGAGGGATCGGCGTTAAGCTTTCTGACGAGCATACATAAGATTCCGGTCACGCCATGGAAGATCCCGGTTATCGCGCTTGGACTGTACGGGAGCATGATGATCTTAATGCAGATCAAAAGCACGGGAAGCGGCAGCCTCGCCTGTAAAGCCGGCGTGGAGATCGCGGTCAGCTTTGGGATCAGCTACCTGCTGGGATTCAGTTATACGGGCATGATGCTTTTGATCCTGGCGGATACCATGCGGTACCTGCCGAAAGCAAAATGGAAATTTTCCGCGGCGGCAGTGATCTGCGTGTTCTATATGATGGCGGACTATGACCTGATCTCGTCCGGCTTCCGGATCACATCACTGGAAACGTATCTCGGCTATTTTGAAGGGGATGTCTGCTCCGCGCTGCTTGGCGTAAAGAACGTGTTAAACTCATTAAATACGTTGCTCTTTTTATTTTATATCGTCTGGCTGGTTCGGATACAGATGAGTGAAAAAGAGCGGATCTTAAGCCTGAACGCACAGCTCAATACGGCAAATGAGGAATTGCAGAAAGCAAATCTGAGGCTTGAGCAGTATGCGGAAGAATCGGTCAAAATGACAGAGACCAGAGAGAGGAACCGTCTTGCGCGGGAGATCCACGATACGCTCGGACATGCTCTGACCGGTATCATTACCGGTATCGAAGCCTGTGAGACGTTGATGGATGTGGCACCGGAGGCAACGAAGGTGCAGCTTGGCGCGATCGCGGACGTGGCGAGACAGGGCATGACGGATGTCCGCCGGTCGGTCAAGGCACTGCGGCCGGACGCACTCGAAAAGTTTAATCTGGAAGAGGCGCTCGCACAGACCATGGAGGAGATGCGTCTCGCGACGAATGCGAAGATCGAGTATCGGTGTACAACACCGTTAAAGGGGTTTAACGAGGATGAAGAAGAGATCATTTACCGGATCGTGCAGGAATGTATCACAAATTCCATCCGGCATGGCAAGGCGGACCGGATCACGATCGAGATAGACCGGGAGTATAATATGTTAAACATCCGCATCAAAGACAACGGGATCGGATGTAAAAAGATTGAAAAAGGATTCGGGCTGCACCATATGGACGAACGGCTGCGTATGTTACAGGGGACCTTGCAGTATTCCGGGGAAGACGGATTTCTGGTAGAAGCGCAGATCCCGATCCGATGGGGGACGGAGGAGAAGAAAGATGATTAAAGTATTGATCGCCGATGATCAGGAACTGATCCGACAGAGCCTGCAGATCGTGCTGGGAACGGAAAAAGACATTGAAGTGCTGGATGCCGTGGAAAACGGCGTGGAGGTTGTGCGCTCGGTGCGCAGGGAAAAACCGGATGTGATCTTAATGGATATCCGTATGCCGGAGATGGACGGTGTGGTGTGTACACAGATCATCAAGGAAAATTATCCAAACATCAAGATCATCATCTTAACGACCTTTGATGATGATGAATATGTTTACAATGCGTTAAAATATGGCGCAAGCGGTTATCTGTTAAAGGGAATTTCGACCAAGGAGCTTGCGGAGGCTATCCGCAAAGTATATCAGGGAACAGCCATGATCAACGGGGATATCACGTCAAAGGTTGTGAAGCTGTTTTCCAAAATGGCGCAGACGAATATCACGATCCAGGTGGATGATGCGCAGACAGCCGACTTAAAGGAAACAGAGTGGAAGATCATTGCGCTCGTGGGCAGTGGAATGTCCAATAAAGAGATCGCAGCGAAACTGAGTCTGTCTGAGGGAACCGTGCGCAACATGTTGAGCATCATATTAAGTAAACTCGAATTAAGGGACAGAACCCAGCTTGCCATATGGGCGGTACAGACCGGCGTGGTGAACCGGGGATTCGGAGAGGAACCATGATGAAAAAAATCCGGAACAAAAAAAATCAGATCCTGATCATCTGCTGCGCGCTTTTACTTGTGCTCACGGCGCTTCTTTACAGCGACAGCTACCAGTCACTTCCGGTATTTCAGAAAAAGGAACTGACGATCGGCGTGTTTTCGGACAGTTACTGGGAAGTGCAAAACGGATATTCCTATCAGATCCTGGAGGATGCGATCCAATGTTTTAAACAAGAACATCCGGGAGTAAACGTGGAGTATGTCAGCGGGATCTTAAAGAGCGATTATTCGGAGTGGCTGTCCAAACAGCTGATCTCCGGGAACGCGCCCGATGTCATTTTTGTGCTGGCAGAGGATTTTAACGATCTTGCGGAGATCGGTGCGTTAAAAGACCTCTCTTCTTTCATTGAAAAAGATAAAAATTTTGATGAGGGGGCGTTTTACGCGTCTGCCTATGAATACGGACAGCATGAGGGAAAACAGTATTCCCTGCCCTATGAGTGCGCGCCAAAGCTGATGTTTGTAAACAAAACGATCTTAGACGCGGAGGGGATCGCGATCCCGGATGACAGCTGGACCTGGGATGAGTTTTATGAGATCTGCAGGGAAGTGACGAAAGATACGGATGGAGACGGAACGGTAGACCAGTTCGGCGCGGTCGGCTATACCTGGATGGACGCGTTTGAGTCCAACGGGATCCGGCTGTTTAATGAAAAAGGGACAGAGTGCGATTTCGCGGACAAAAATGTCGAAGAGGCACTGGAATTTATGGAGCGCCTGTATGGATTAAATGGAAACTACAGTCCATCGACCAGGGACTTTGATATGGGAAAAGTGGTATTTCAGCCGATGTCTTTTTCCAACTACCGCGCCTATAAACCGTATCCGCTCAGTGTTAAGAAGTATTCGGGATTTGAGTGGGAATGTATTCCGATGCCGGCAGGACCGGAAGGCGACAATATATCAACGCTCGACACATTGCTTGTCGCGATGAATGAAAATACGAAATGCCCGGAGACCGCCTGGGATTTTATCAAGGTTCTGACCAGCAACACCGGGATTCAGTCGGAGATTTTTGATTATTCGGAGGGTGTTTCCGTGTTAAAAGAAGTGACGGAGTCCGACCAGACCCTGCAGCAGTTGATCGAAAGCTCCGGGGAGAGCGGCGGCATGAACCTCGCGGTTTTAAGTGACGCTGTGGAAAACGCGGTCATTGCGCCGGGATTCCGTGGATATGATGAGGCAGTTGCGGAGGTGGACAAGGCGGTGGACAGCATTTTGACGGACAGTTCCAACATCCGGATGGATCTGATCATCTGGAACCGCACGATCAATCAGTACTTAAAGAACCGGAAATGACAAATGTCATTACGATTTCTGACAAACGTAATGTAAAAAGGATGACATATGTGAGATGAACATGTGTCGTCTTTTTTTTATACTGTATTTGAACTTAAGGAACAGAAAGAAAAATCTTAAGGAGGAGGACGATAGAATGAAATATGTTTTTCTGGTCAGTCATGGAACATTCGCTCCGGGACTGCACAACGCACTGAACATGCTTGCGGGAGAAAACAGGGAGGATGTGATCTCCACAAGCCTGGAAAATGGCATGAGTTCTGCCGTGTATGCGGAGAATGTGAGAAAATGCCTGACGCCGGTCAAAGCAGAAGATGAGATCATTCTGCTGGCGGATCTGGTGGGTGGTTCACCGCTTACCACTGCGGCAAACGTAATTGCAGAAGAAAACCTCATGGGGCAGACCGTTATGGTCGGAGGCGTAAATCTTCCGTTTGCATTGAGCGCAGTGCTGATGAAAGACACAATGGAGACCCCAGAGCTGATCGAAGATCTGCTTTCGGAATCCAGAGAAGTATTAAAAGAATTTCGGATCACAAATGAAGAATCCGAAGACGAAATTTAAAAAAGGGGGAAAAGAATATGGCAGTTTCATTTATCCGTGTGGATGATCGTATGATTCATGGACAGACATGTACAAGATGGGCGTTGGAATATCCGTGTGACGGACTGATCGCGGTAAACAACGCGGCGGCAAAGAATCCGGTATTAAAAGCGGCATACAAGAGCGCGAGCGGAAAAAAGACTTTTGTATGGTCAGTGGATGAATTCAAAGAGAAAAGCGCGAAGGTGCTGGCAAGCAAGGATAATTATTTCCTGATCACAAAAAATCCGCTGGATATGGAAAAGATCCTGATCGACCAGGGATTCCAGTGCGGCGTGAAGACCGTGATCATCGGACCTTGCAACGACAGACCGGGCGCGACAAAACTCGGAAACAACCAGTCCATTACGCAGGAAGAAGCGCAGGCACTTGAAAATATCATGAACGCAGGATATGAAGTAGAATTTGCGCTGTTAAAAGAAGAAGCGATCGGCAACTGGAAAAAATTCAGAGGACAATTTGGTTTTAATTAAGGAGGGAATGTTATGACTATCAGTTGGTTACAGGCAGTATTGCTCGGACTCTTCGCGTGTCTGTCCAGTATGCCTGGTATGGGTGGTTCATCGATCGGTAACTATACACTTGGAAGACCGTTGATCGGTGGATTTGTATGTGGATTGATCTTAGGTGATATGCAGACAGGTATTCTTGTCGGATGTGCGATGCAGGTTATTTACATTGCGCTCGTTACACCGGGTGGAACCGTATCCGCGGATGTGCGTGCGGTCAGCTACATCGGTATCCCGCTTGCAATGGTTGCGTTAAAGAGCTACGGCCTTACAGCAACTTCTGCAGAAGGCGCAGCACTTGCAACATCTTTCGGTGCCATGGTTGGTACACTTGGAACCGTATTATTCTATGGAACAGCAACCATCAACCTGGTTTGGCAGCACATGGGCTGGAAAGCAGTAGAAAACAGACAGTATAAGAAATTATATCTGGTAGATATGGGACTTCCATGGATCTCTCATCTGATCTGCTCCTTCATCCCGACCATGATCATGTGTAAGATGGGTGCGGACGTAGTAGAACTGATCAAAACAGCACTGCCGATGGATGGTCTTGCAATGAGGACACTGTTTACCGTTGGTTCCCTGCTTCCTTGCGTAGGTATTGCGATCCTCTTAAAACAGATCGTAAAGAAAGCGGCAGATTTTGTTCCGTTCTTATTCGGATTTGTACTGGCTGCATCTCTTGGTATCAACCTGGTATCCGCAACGGTTGTTGCCGGAATGTTCGCAATTCTTACATACAAAATTAAAATGCTGACAGTCACAAAGGGTGCGGCTGCAGCTGAGATCGAGGAAGAGGAGGATATCTGATATGGAAAAGAAATTATCAAAAAAAGCGTTATCAAAGTCATTCCATAACTGGTATTACGGCCATTTAACATGCTTCTCCCAGGAGCACATGCAGACATTTGGTTATCTTTGTTCCATGCTGCCACTGGTAGAAGAATTATATGACAATGAAGAAGACAAAGCAAAAGCAATGGATACATACACTGCATTTTTCAATACAGAGCCGCAGCTTGGTTCCGTGATCGTCGGTATGACAGCAGGTCTCGAGGAAGCGAGAGCAAACGGCGCGGAAGATGTGGATGAGGAAACGATAAACGGTCTGCGTGCCGGTCTTATGGGACCGATCGCCGGAATCGGTGATTCCTTAGTCGTAGGAACCGTCATCCCGATCCTTCTTGGTATTGCAATGGGTATGTCAACCGGCGGTTCACCGCTCGGAGCGATCTTCTATATCGTTGTATGGAACCTGTTTGCGTACTTCGGAATGAAATTCTTATATTTCAAGGGCTATCAGCTTGGTGGAAAAGCGGTAGATTTCCTGATCGGAACACAGGGTGAAGCATTAAGAGAAGCAATCTCAGTGCTCGGTGGTATCGTAATCGGTGCGGTATCCGCAACATGGGTAAGCGTTACCACATCCTTACAGCTTTTAAACGATGCGGGCGAACCGTATCTGGTATTGCAGGATAAACTGGATTCCGTATTCCCTGGACTTTTGACCGCATTATTTATCATCGGATGCTGGTTCCTCATGGCAAAGAAACGGATGTCCCCGATCAAAGTAATGTTACTGTTAGTCGTAGTAGCCTTCGTTGGTGTACTGATCGGATTCTTTAACCCGGGACTGACTTACTAATTATTTATCAAAAAAGAAAAAGGAGAGAATGTCATGAACACTGCTGAGAGAAATCGATTATCAAAAGAAGCCGAAATGCAGCTTGCGGCATTAAAAAGGATCAGTCACTGGAAAACGATCGCGCTTGCGATATCGACCATTGGCGTGGCAGGCGCTTACGCCGGTTTCGCAGGTCTGACCCGTCACACGTTTCTCGGTGTCCTTGGCATTCTTTTCATTATTGCAGGGTTGGCAGGCGCGGTTGTTTTTAACCTCGGACTGAAAAACGGAAGAAGAAATGTTGAGAAGATATTAAATATTCTGGATAAAGGAAGGGTGCTATGAATTATCAGTTAATATGTCTTGATCTGGATGGAACATTGCTCGACGATCAGAAAAAAATACTGCCAAGAGCGCGTGAAAGCGTAAAACAAGCGGCAGAACAGGGAATCAAGATCGCACTGGTCTCCGGAAGAATGCTGTCGGCAGTGGATCCGATCGAAGAAGAACTTGGAATTTCGTGTATCAAAGCGTGCAACGCGGGTACTTACATTTTAAAGGACGGTCAGTGCATCAGCAGCGAGTATCTTCTTGCGGATACCATGAAACGTATCTATGAAGAGATCGCGGAGCGCTATCAGATGCCGCTTTGGATCTTCCGGCACAACAGATGGTTTGTAACAGGCAGTGACCGTTATGTCGAGAAGGAAAGCGAGATCATCCATCACAGACCGGAATTCGCGGATGTGGAAGAACTTGCCGCAGAGTGGGCAAAAGAGGGTACCGGTCCGAATAAGCTGGTACTTGCGGCGAGTCCCGATGAGATCACGGAAATTTATAACGTGATCGCGGCACAGAACAGAACCGATCTTGACATGGCACGGTCGGCGGATACATTTCTTGAGATTTTTCCGAAGGGAGTCACGAAAGGAACCGCGTTAAAAGCGATCTGTCAGAGCCTGGATGTAAAACCGGAAAATGTGATCGCATTCGGAGATCATGAACTGGATGTTCCAATGATCGAGGCGGCAGGTGTCGGAATCGCGATGGGAAACGCGATCGATGAACTGAAAGCCAAGGCAGATTTTGTGACAAAATCAAACAATGAAGCAGGAGTTGCTTACGGACTGGAACATTATCTGGTCTGAGACTGGAGGAAGGTACAGCGTTAGAAACATTCATTAAGGATAATATATAATTTTGATGCAGATAGAAAAGTTGGCACATACGCGTTGATGTGTGCCAACTTTTTTTATTGTATTGACATTGCTGCACATGTGTGCCATTCTTTGTTGTGAAAGTTAGTCCGGACAAACTAAAAGGGAGAATGTTATGAAAGAATCGCTATCAACAAAGGAGCTGATCCGTGATACGCTGCAAAAGCTGTTAGAGAAAAAGGATTACGCAGAGATCTCGATGAAGGAGATCGCGAAAAGCGCAAACGTTGGAAGAAGGACGCTGTATCGGTATTTCGGAACGAAAGACGATATTGTCCGGTTTATGGCAGACTCTGTCATGGATGAATTCGCGGACGCATTGCTTTTGCAGGGAGCGCAGGGCTTAAAGGAGACAACAAACATCTATTTTTCGTTCTGGGAGAAAAATGCGGAGGTATTTCGCTGTCTGGATCAGAGTCATCTTTTGCACTATATCGAGGATCATCTTTCCGAGTACATCATGCAGGTTGCGTTCAAAACAAAAATGAAAGATGTCGATATGGAACCGGAGCAGATCCTTTCAGAGATGTCAAAGGAAAGATTATATGATTTTTACTTTACGATAGCGGGTTACTGGGAACTGACAAAACGGTGGATGCGGGAAGAAAACAGAAGCACTCCGGAGGAGATCAGCAGCCTTGTGATAAAAATACTGACCGAGAGAGAAGATTAGGAGGAAATAAAGTATGGATGTCAGGACAATTTTGATAGAGACAGTGGTACTCGCCATTTTATTTACCATTGGGGTGGTGGCAGACAGTAAAAACCCCGTGGATACGGTCTACGATATGCCGGAACCGATCATAAACCGCTGTCTGGAGCTGGGGTTGATCGATGAGAGCAAAAAGGCGGACAGTCCGCAGACGAGAAGAAAGAGGCTTTTCGCTGCGGTTGTCATTGCGCTTATCATGGCGCTTGCGCTTTGCTTTGTAAATCATGCGGGCAATTTTTTGCAGGGATTTCTGCTCTCGTATCTCATCTGGCTGATCGTTGACTGGTATGACTGTTTTGTGATCGACTGGATCTGGGTATGCCACAGCAAGAAGCTGATCATTCCGGGAACCGAAGATCTGACGGATTCCTACAAAGATTACCGGTTTCATTTTATCGGCAGCATAAAAGGAATGGTGATCGGGCTTCCGGTGTGTCTGCTTGTAGGTGTTATGGTACAGCTTGTGAACTGGTTCATATAGGAACGGGAGAGAGATACAATGAACGGAATCAAAGTAACAAATTTATCGGAAAATGAGATCGAACAGATCTGTCGGGAGATCGGGGATTCCTTTTATGACCATGCGTATGGCAGAAAAAAAGACGGAACGACGGAATACGGCCTGCGCAAATTACTTGACAGCAGGGAAAAGATGTATCAGCATATGAAAGCCTGCTTTCTGGCGGGATATGAAAGTGGATGCCTGTATTCTACCAGCAGCAGGGGAGAAGGATATATCCTTGTTACCTGTAAAGGTCAGGATCTGTCATTCAAAAGCGGGATCCGGATGATCCGGGCGATCGTCAAAAATCTGGGAGGACTCCGGGGCGGAATTCAATTCTTAAAGAGGATCGCAAAGGGTGGGACAACCTATGAGGATACGTTAAAAAAGAAAAAGATTCCATATATGAATCTGGCAATGCTGGTGGTACGAAAAGAATATCAGGGACAGGGATATATGAGACAGCTTATGGAAATGGTGTATCAAATTGCCGATGAGAAAAATCTTGCGGTGATCCTGGAGACCGACGCGGAAGACAAAGTAGAGAGATATGAGCATCTCGGCATGGAACTCGTAAAGACCAGAGATCTGGGTGAGGGCGTATTTTTGTATGATCTCTACCGCGCATCCTCTTTTTTGTGATATAATGCTGTTATTTAAACAGGCAAAATTGAGGAGATGATGCAATGAAACTGGAACTGGCACAGACAATCCGGCATTATAATAAGAAAGATCTGCCGGGAGACATCCTTGCGGGCATTATCATCATGGCGGTGTCGATCCCGATTTCCATGGGGTATGCGCAGATTGCGGGGCTTCCCGCGGTGTATGGGCTTTATGGGTCGGTATTTCCGATTCTGTTCTTTGCGTTCTTTTCCACTTCCCCGCAGTTTATCTTCGGGGTGGACGCGGCACCGGCGGCGCTCGTTGGTTCCGCCCTGATCAGTCTGCATGTGGAGAGTGGTTCGAATGAGGCACTGGCAGTCGTTCCGGTGCTCACGCTGTTTGTGGCGTTGTGGCTGCTTGCATTTTATTTTATGCGCGCCGGGAAGCTGGTAAACTACATCTCAGCGCCGGTCATGGGCGGATTCATCACCGGGATCTGTACCACGATCATTTTAATGCAGCTGCCGAAGCTGATGGGAGGAACGGCGGGAACCGGAGAGTTTCTGGAGCTTGCGGAACATATCGCAAAGGAAGCGGCATCCATCAATCTGCCGTCCGTCGCGCTCGGCGTTTCGGCACTTGTGATCCTGTTACTGTCCAAAAAGTTCATGCCAAAATTTCCGATGGCAGTCGTACTTATGGCGGCAGGCGCAGTGATGACGCGCGTCCTTCCGGTGCGTGAATGGGGGATCCAGACGCTTGCGGCGGTAGAACCGGGGCTTCCTGCGTGGAGTTTCCCGGATCTTACCGCGATTCCCATAAAGGAAGCCGTCACGATCAGTCTGTCGGTTGCGGTGGTCATCATGGCTGAGACACTGCTTGCGGAAAACAACTTCGCGCAGAAAAATGGATACCACATCAACGACAATCAGGAAATACTGGCGTTTTCTGCCGGAAATTTTGTGGCTGCTTTTACGGGCTGCTGTCCGATCAACGGCTCGGTATCCCGCACCGCGATGGGAGAACAGTATCAGGGCAGGACGCAGTTTACCGGCATCGTGGCGGGAGGCTCCATGATCGTACTGCTTTTGTGTGGCACGGGATTCATCGGATATCTGCCGGTTCCGGTGCTGACCGCGATCGTGATCTCGGCTCTCCTTGGGGCAACGGAGTTTGAACTGGCGGTGCGGCTTTTTAAAGTGAGCCGCACGGAATGTCTGATCTTTGCGGGCGCGTTTTTCGGTGTGCTGTTTCTTGGAACGATCGACGGCGTACTGATCGGGATCATCCTCTCCTTTACAGAGATGATCATCCGTACCGCAAAGCCGGCGAGATGTTTTCTCGGCATTCAGCCGGGACACCGCCATTTCCGCGATCTGAAAGAAGGAAGCCAGATCCATGCCATCGAGGGCGTTTTGATCTATCGTTTCAGCAGCAATCTGTTTTTCGCGAATATCCAGGTACTTGAGCGTGACATTGAAGATGCGCTGCAAAAAGACACGAAGGCGGTGATCCTTGACGCGAGCGGCATCGGGAGCATGGACATCACGGCGGCGGACCGGCTGGGAAGCCTGTATCAGTCCCTGAAGAAAAAAGGGATCCGTTTTTATATGACTGAGCATATTGCGGAGTTAAACGAGCAGCTTCGGAAACTCGGACTCGGCTATATGATCGAGGAAGGCAGTGTGCGCAGAACGATACATATCGCGTTAAAGGACATGGAGATCAGACGGCCGTATCCGCTTGCCGGCGGCGTGGACAATGAGGAACGCAGCGCTTCGAGAAAGCGCGCGGATAACCGGGTACAGGAATTTGTCTGGGCGTTCGGCTCGGACACCGAGGCGCAGATCGAAAAGCAGATCTTAAAACAGATCGAGCAGCTGAAAAAAGATGGAAATGTGGAAGAACTTCTGCACGGGCGGTGGTCGCACATGGAGGCGCTGGACGAGGATGAGTGGCTCGAACATCTGGAAGAGCATTTAAAAGAGATTGTCAATATTTCCGGAAAAGACGAGAAAACACTGGCAATGCAGTTTGAGGCACACCGCAGAGAGGTTTATGAGCGCATCGCAAAGGAACATCCCGAACTTGCGAAGCGGTTTCAGGAGCGCAGGCATAAGCTGGATGAGCATTTGAAGCAGAGACGGCCGGAGGTTTATGAGCTGGTGGTGCGCCTGCGGGAGGAAAATCAGCTATAGCCTTATCCTATAACCAACTCTAAGTATCATGTATTAACACCTTTCGCAAAGTTTTGTTATAATAGCACCTGTAAACAAAGTGCAGCAAAACAAATGCAGAAAGGAGAACCGAAGATGAGAGCAGTTCATTTTTCCATGGTATGTGACAGCAGAATGTGGAACGCATCAGGCGAGACCTGTATGTGTATGTCTGTATGCATGGAAAAAAGAAAAGACGCGCGGGATGCTTCGGTTTGATTGATAGAAAGAAAAGATCAGCAGGAATCATCTTTGCGGTGAACCTGCTGTTTTTTTGTGTGGATATAAGGAAAGGATAAGAACAGAATGGCTGAATATGAAATAGAAGTAAAGCATCTGTCAAAGACATTTGAACAAAAAGGCGTGCATGTAGAAGCGCTTTCCGATATCAATCTCACGATTGAGGCGGGAGATATCTACGGAATCATCGGAATGTCTGGGGCAGGAAAAAGTACACTTGTGCGATGCTTAAATTATCTGGAAAAACCGACCGATGGTCAGGTGCTTATCGAGGGAAAGGATCTTGGAACATTAAGCGAAAGGGAACTGCGGGCACAGCGCAGTGATATCGCGATGATCTTCCAGCATTTTAATCTGCTGATGCAAAAGAGTGTGATCGACAATATCTGTTTCCCGCTTCAGATCCATGGAGTAAAAAGAAAAGACGCGAAGGCAAGAGCCAGAGAGCTGTTAAAGACAGTCGGACTTGAGGATAAGGAAAAGGCTTATCCGGCGCAGCTGTCCGGCGGACAGAAACAGCGTGTCGCGATCGCGCGTGCACTTGCGTCGGATCCGAAGATCCTGCTCTGTGATGAAGCGACAAGCGCATTGGATCCGCAGACAACGGCATCGATCCTTGAATTGTTAAAGAGCATCAATGAGCAGTTTAACATTACGATCGTGATCATTACGCATCAGATGTCGGTGATCCGTGAGATCTGTAACCGCGTGGCGATCATTGAACACGGGGAACTGGTAGAAAACGGTCTGGTCGAGGATATTTTCAGTCATCCGAAATCAAAAGCGGCGAGAGAACTGATACTGAGAGATCTGCCGGAAGACGGCGTGAAACTGGAAGGCGCGGTAGCCGAGCAGTTAGAGCGTATTCAGAGCGACCGGAAACTTCGGATTGTCTTTTCTGAAAATTCCGCGTTTGAGCCGGTCATCGCAAATATGATCTTAAAATTCGGCACACCGGTAAATATTTTAAGGGCAGATACTAAAAATGTCGGCGGAGTCGCAAAGGGCGAGATGATCTTAGGACTGCCGGACGACAGACATTTACAGATCGATATGGAAGAATATCTCAAAGAGCATGGATTAGAGATTGAGGAGGTGACAGGCGATGTGGAGTGATCAGGTGATCAGCATGATGATCCAGGGAATCTGGGAAACAATTTATATGACGGTGATCTCAACATTCGCCGGCTATGTGATCGGACTTCCGATGGGAATTGCGCTCACAGTTACAGATAAGGACGGGATCCGCCCGAATGCGGCAGTTTATAAGGTCCTTGATGTGATCTCAAACCTTGTGCGAAGCATACCGTTTATTATCTTACTTGTTATATTGATCCCGTTTACGAGACTGGTAGCGGGACAGAGCTACGGCTCAAAGGCAACGATCGTTCCGCTTGTGATCGCGGCTGCACCGTATATCGCAAGAATGGTCGAATCTTCCTTAAAGGAAGTAGATCCGGGAGTGATCGAGGCGGCGCGCTCGATGGGAGCGTCCGATGTTACGATCATTGTAAAAGTTATGCTCGTTGAGGCGAGAACATCTCTGATCGTCGGCGCAACGATCGCGCTCGGAACGATCCTTGGATACTCCGCAATGTCAGGAACCGTCGGCGGCGGCGGACTTGGAGCGATCGCGATCCGTTACGGATACACCAGATGGCAGACAGATATTCTGGTTGTCAGTGTAATCTTACTGATGATTTTGTTCCAGATCTTCCAGACCATCGGAATGAAGCTTGCGGATAAATCCGACCGCAGAAAATAAAAAGTTTATGGTTTGATCTTTTGCTTTTGCAAAGATCATGAAAATAAAAAAAAGAGGAGAAAAAATATTATGAAGAAGAGACTTTTAACAGGTATTTTGGCAGGAGCACTGGCAGTAAGCGCATTTGCAGGCTGCGGAAGTGCAAAGGAAGAAAACAGCACCGCAACAGACAATGCGGCAGCAAAAGAAGAGACAGCAGGTACCGAAGCTGCAGCAGAAGGAACAGAGACAGCAACAGCAGTTGAATCCAAGGGAACGATCAAGATCGCAGCTTCTGCAACACCGCATGCGGAGATCTTAGAGGCAGCAAAGCCGATCCTTGCAGAAGAAGGATGGGATCTTGAGATCACAGTTTACGATGATTATGTACTGCCGAACGAAGCAGTGGAGAGCGGAGAGATGGATGCAAACTACTTCCAGCATGTACCGTATCTTGACAGCTTTAATGAAGAAAGAGGAACACACCTCGTAGAAGTTGGTAAGATCCACTATGAGCCGTTTGGAATTTATCCGGGAACCAAGAGCAGCCTGGATGATGTTGCGGAAGGTGATGTAATCGCAGTTCCGAATGATACAACAAACGAAGCAAGAGCACTCTTACTGTTACAGGACAACGGAATCATTACATTAAAAGCAGACGCAGGATTAGAGGCAACTGTGAATGACATTGAAGAAAATCCGTACAACGTTCAGATCGAAGAACTTGCAGCAGAGCAGGTAGCAAGAGTATCTGATGAAGTGGCTTACCTCGTATTAAACGGTAACTATGCATTAGAGGCTGGTTATTCTGTAGGAAAAGATGCGCTTGCATATGAAAAATCCGATTCTGAAGCAGCAAAGACCTATGTAAACGTAGTAGTTGTAAAAGAAGGAAATGAAGACAACGAAGGTGTAAAAGCACTGGTTGACGTATTAAAATCTGATGAGATCAAAGATTTCATCAACAAAACTTATGATGGAGCAGTTATTCCGTTTGAAGAGTAAAATACATTTCGACAACAGTCGGGTGAAAAATCGGGAAGGACGGAAAAATCCGGACTTCCCGGATGTGATACTGTAGCCGCTGGAAGGGCATAGGTTTGCAAAACTGAAGTTGATGGTTCGAATCCATCCAGTATCGTTCTTAGAAAAAGGGAAGTGCGGGTTTAGGATTTTCCGGGAGAGAAAATCGTTGGTGGATTGGAGTTAAGTTCCTCGAGTAAATGGAGTTTTACATCTGTGATGTGCTGACGAAAGAAATTTTGATTTGAATTTTCAACAGAGAGGATGCGGAAAAGTTTTCGTTCCAGTTCAGAAATCAGAAGCCGGTTTTTGATAATGTAATGCCTGTGATCGCCACCGGTATGGATCCCATCAATGTATTTATCAATAATGGGGATGGCGTCGCTGATAAAGAATATGGAGCGGGAAGAAGTACGACCAATGTGATAATAACACGATCGGATATCACGTTTGGGAAGATTCAGATAAAAATTCAGACGCTTTTGCTGCATGGCATTTCGATGATTTAATTTTCCCATGGGAATAGCCCAGTATAAATTGGGATTTTCGTCTGATTTTATCAGACACACGATGGGGCGGCGTTTGGTATCATTCCATGTTCCACCAACAGACCGGATCATTTGGGAAAACTCATCGGTAGCATAATATAGACCACGTTCAATCATAAAGGATACCTCAGGATTTTCAGATAAGAATTTAATTTAGAAAGGAAAGTCTCCGGCTTGTCACCGGAGACAGATAAACAATGTTTCTTTGCCGCACATTGTGAAGCGTATTTGTGTAGGCAATGTCTGTTTCGTACATTGCGAAACGATTTGAATAAACAGTGTTTCTTTGCCGCACACTGTAAAGCGTTTTATAAGTGTATTATATGCAGGGCGTATAAAGAATACAAGAAATTTTTTATAAAATTTCTATAAATTCACAAACGCTTCCACCGTCTTCACGAAGCGCATGACATCCTCCGGTGCATCGTTCGCGTAGAGCAGACCGTAGGGAATGCTGTAATCCCAGTCAACCGGGATCGAGACGAGCCCGGGATGGACATTCTGCCAGCATTCGATGGTCAAAAGCACATTCCCGGTCTCTGCGCAGCGGTTGAATACGGACATATCAAAGAAGGGCTGTGTATCCTCGATATGGATTTCGGGATGATGCAGCGTTAAGTCATTTCGGATGAAATCATTGGTTCCGGAGTCACCGGCAGGAACCATGAGGAGCGTCTCTCCGTGGAGATCTTCCACTTTAAGTTTCTTTTTGCCGGCAAGTCTGTGATCGCGTGGAACCGCGATCATTTTTTTATATCTGCCAAGCTGGAGAAAGCTGCAAAGGCTCATCCAGGCTCTGGAATCACAGACACCGATCAGAAAATCAAACTTTTCGCCCAAAAGGGCGATCTCTTTTAAAATCCCGTTATGATCATCATCGAAAGGAACCAGATGCAGTTTATATCCCGAAAAATCCTGGTTGACCTGATACCAGAGATCCAGAAACGGCTTTGCCGGATTTAACAGGGAGGTTCCGACGCAAAACGTGGTATCGTAGGCAAGCGTCCAGCTTTTGGCGGCGGCGAGTGCTTTTTTGGAATAATCGATGATAAATTTCGAGTCCTGATAAATGGAAGCGCCTGCGCTCGTCGGGGTCACACCGGCGTGAGTGCGCTCGATCAGCTTTAAATCCAGTTCCTTTTCGAGCTGGTTGATCTGCTTCATGACCGCAGTCGGTGAAATATAAAGCTGCTTTGCCGCTTTTGTAAAACTTTTGCAGTCGCAGACCGCAAGAAACGTATCAAGTAAATGATTATACATCATGCACCTCCAGACATGGGTATCAACCAATAGTTTATAGCATAATAACATGTTGGAGATTCCAGGTCAAGAAATGCTGTATTAAAATAAGAAAAAAGATGGGACGAAAGGAGCGCAAAGAAAAATGGCAGAGCTTATCGCATATTTTTCCCGCAGAGATGAGAATTATGTAAGCGGGGCATTAAAAAAGTTAGAGGTCGGAAATACAGAGGTAGTGGCCGGTATTATAAAAAAGTTGACAGTGGCGGACATGTTCCAGATTGAACCAAAGAAAGCCTATTCCAAAGACTACAATGCCTGTATCGCACAGGCGCAGGAAGATCAGAGAAATAACGCGAGACCGGAGTTAAAGGCATGGCCGGAGAATATGGAGCAGTATGATACGATCTATCTTGGCTATCCGAATTACTGGGGCACGATGCCGATGGCAGTCTTTACATTTTTGGAACACTATGATTTTAACGGAAAAACGATCCGGCCGTTCTGTACACATGAGGGCAGCGGACTTGGAAGCAGCGTGAGCGATATCAGACGTCTGTGTCCGGGGGCAAACGTAGAGAAAGGACTTGCGATCCACGGAAGTCTGGTAAAACGGGCAGAAAAAGAAGTCGGAGCATGGATTTAGACAGGAGGATGATAGAATGAAACTGACCGAAAAAGCAAAAGCATATTTAAGCAAAATGTTTTCCGGGGAAAAAAGCGGATTAGAGGAGAACGATCCGGAGTTTGCGGAGCGTTTTTATAACTTTGCGTTTGATGAAGTCGTAAATCAGGGCGACATGGATGATAAGACCAGAATGCTTGCAATCCTTGCGACACTTACCGGCTGTCAGGGAACCGATGCGTACCGCGTAATGGCAAAGGCCGCTTTGCGCGTGGACGTGACACCGGTCGAGATCAAGGAAGTGACCTATCAGGCGGTAGCGTATCTTGGCATTGGAAGAGTGCTTCCGTTTTTTACGATCAACAATGAGATCTTAAAGGAAGATGGCGTCTCCCTGCCATTAGAAGCGCAGGCGAAGACGACGATGGAGACGAGACTGGAAGCCGGAATCCAGGCGCAGGTTTATATTTTCGGGGATGGCATGAAAGAATTTTACAAGTCGGGACCGGAAGAGAGCCGTCATATCAACCGCTGGCTGGCAGATAACTGCTTTGGCGATTATTACACGAGAAAAGGGCTGGACTATCTGCAGAGGGAAATGATCACATTCTGCTTTATCGCGGCACAGGGTGGCTGTGAGCCGCAGCTTGTAAGCCATGCGCAGGCAAATATGAAGATCGGGAACACCAGGAAATTTCTGATCCAGGTGATTTCCCAGTGCCTGCCATACATCGGTTATCCGAGAAGTTTAAATGCACTGCGCTGTGTAAATGAGGCAGCAAAGAATCTGGAGAAATAAAATGAAAAAAATGCTGGTTGTTTATTATACCTGGTCAAACGGAAATACAGAGCGGATCGCGAAAATGCTCGCGGAAGCGACGGGCGCGGATCTCATGCAGATCGATACCGAGAAGCCGTATGAGGGAAGCTACAATGAGGTCGTAGATCAGGGACAGGAGGAAGTAAACCGTGGCTACGAGCCGAAATTAAAACCACTTACCAAAGACATTAAGGATTATGATGTGATCGCGGTCGGAACACCGACCTGGTGGTACACGATGGCTCCGGCGGTCCGCACATTCCTGCGTGGACAGGACTGGAACGGCAAGACCGTGATCCCGTTTATGACAAACGGCGGCTGGCCGGGTCATGTGATCAAAGATATGGAGAAATTCTGCAAGGGAGCGTCATTTGCGGAGGAGATGGAAGTTCAGTTTGACTCACAGGGCGGCGATCATATGGAGACCGCAGAGAACAAAGTGAAAGACTGGATCGAAGCGGTAAAGAAGAGCTTATAGACAGGATTTATAAAGATGAGGAGACAACAAACGAGTGGTGTGAGCCGGTGAGCGATGCCGACTACAATGTACTGTAAAATCCCCGGAGACGATCGAAGCGTATTATGAGGCGGTCGTGGGGAAAATATCGTAAAAATGCACAAAAACGGGGAGAAAATTTTGGAAACATTGTGCGTTGACGATGGCAGGTGCCAAGATTATACTTAAGATAGTTTAAACGTTTAAGCGGTGAATAAACACCGCTTTTGATTTATTATCTAATTTAAACGCTTAAATTGGAAGGAGAAGACGATGAAAAGAAAAAAAGCAATGGCGGTACTGTTTTTTGCTGTGGCGCTTGCGGGCAGCAGCATGACAGCGGGGTGTGGGGCAAAAGAGACCGGAACCGCACAGACACAGGCAGAAGAGAAACAGACAACAGAAGAACAGACGGAGGCATCGGCGCAGGAGGAAACAGCAACGGAGCATACGGTGACTTACTATGACAGCGATGGAATCACTGTCCTTGAGACGAAGACGGCGGCGGACGGAGCATGCGCGGAGGAGTTCACACCGGAAAAAGCCGGCGAGACATTTGTTGGCTGGTACGCGACACCGCAGATGAGCCGTAAATATGATTTTGGGACACAGGTCAAAGAGGATACGGCTCTTTACGCGGGATTTACTTCTTATGTGGAAGATACGAGAACATTCGTGATCGTCGGCTCGGGAACGGGTGCTGTGCTTGCGGAATCAGACTGGGGCGCGGTGATCGGAGAAGCGCAGACGATGACAAAGGAGGAGAATGACGAAGCCAATGTATACACGATCACACTGGATCTGGAAGCGGGAGATTAGTTCCAGTTTGCGATCAATGGCTCATGGGAAGATCAGCGTGGATTTGGTTATATGACAACGATCGCGCAGGATGGAACGGAATATTTTAAAAATTCCGGCGGCATCGGAGAGACGGGCGCAAAGAAGTCGAATATAGAGGTGGCAGTTTCCGGAAATTACACATTTACGCTCACCACCTATCCGGGAGAAGATGTCTATGACACGGAGGATTCCTATTATACCGAAGAGACAAAAGAAAACTTCAATATGAATCCGTATGATACGATCACATGGACCTACAATGGCGCAGCCACGGATTAGATGAGCAGATCGTGCTGTTCGATCGGGGTGCGCTCCAAAGCTGCTTCGATACACTGATGGAGCAGATCGAGTTTTTCCCCGGAAACAGATGGGAGAAAGCAGACATCATTGGTGTCAGAGAGCAGTTTAAAAAGTGTAAGATCAGAAACCAGAAGATGCTGCCCGGTAAGATCTTTTATCTGTGTCAGGGAATCAATGCGGATCAGATCCGGGAAAACACTTAGTAAACGGGAAAGCTTTTCGGCGTTTGGCGTATCGAGCATAACGTAGAGATAGGGCTTATCGCCAAAATGCGTGTCCGCTTTTTCCTTTAAAATGTGAAGATCCGTATTGACCTGAAAGAATAAAGGATCGTTGACCAGGCAGTCCAGCGCGACCAACGGAATGAAATTGCTGTCGCCGAGCTGTCTGAACTGTTCGAGCTTCATGTCGTAACAGATGATGGCGTCAGCCTGGTCGCATTTTTCTGTGTAAGAAGGACTTAGCATGATCAGTTCATAATTTTTCCCGTGAAAATATTTTGAGAGCAGCTGCAGTGTATGCATCTGTTCGGCACATTTTAATACAGAATCGGAAGCGGAGAAGGAGACGGCAAGCAGGCTCTTACGGTTTGCGGCAAGTGCCTTGGCAGCCTGATTTGGAGAGTAATCCAAAAGATGGATGACCTGTAAGACTTTCTTTCTGGTCTCATCCGTCAGCTTGATATCGGTGCGGTTGTTGATCACATAAGAGACGGTCGCGGTGGAAACACCGGCTGCCTTTGCGACATCCTTGATCGTAACTTTGTTTTTTGCCATAATATCCTCCAGACTCCTGTCATAAAGCAGATTTAATCGTTTCACTGATTCTGACCTTTATTATTAAAAATTTAAAATTATTTGTCAATAAC
>ERZ1034873.485-NODE-485-length-21515-cov-18.609413_pt1 | contig 21515 bp, 42 predicted proteins | sample MGYA00520689_ERZ1034873 | MGnify/ENA primary metagenome ERZ1034873 (study PRJEB33766, sample SAMN09781722) | gut metagenome | biome: gut microbiome | host: Homo sapiens | place: Madagascar | study: EMG produced TPA metagenomics assembly of the PRJNA485056 data...
GGAACAGCGGAAACAGGAACAGCGGAGACGGGAACAGCGGAGACTGGAACAGCGGAAACAGGAACAGCGGATACTGGAACAGCGGAAACTGGAACAGCGGAAACTGGAACAGCGGAGACGGGAACAGCGGCTACTTTAATGTTAATTCCCCTTTAGTTCGTATCTTCGGCAAAGAAACGGATGTAAAAATAGAAAATATCCACTTTCCTGATTGGCTTTATTTTTCTTTGACACAATGGGTAAGCCACGACACTGCAACTGATGAAGAGAAAAAAGAACATGAGAGGGAGATAGAACTTTCCGGCGGATTCCTGAAAGTTCTTGACTACAAAGAGGCATTCCGCCTTTCATGGAACAAAGCGAAGCTTTCAGAGCGGAAGCAGCTGTTCGCTTTACCTAATTGGGACAATGAAATTTTCTTGCAGATAAGCGGAATTGACGCTGAAAAGGAAATCGCGGAGGAGGAAAAATGACAGACGTAAACAGTGTGGTTTTATGCGGACGGCTGACCGCGGACATTGGAAGCTCCCAGAACGGATTCAGCTACACGCAGGGCGGAACTGCAATCGGCAGGTTCTCGATAGCCGTCAACAGGAGCAGAAAACAGGGCAACCAGTGGGTTGACGAGGTTTCCTACTTCAACGTAACCGTGTTCGGCAAGACCGCGGAGAACCTGAAGCCGTACCTTACGAAAGGGCAGCTTGTGGCGGTGCAGGGATTCCTCAAGCAGGACAGATGGACTGACCAGAACGGAGGCGCAAGAAGCTCTGTCGGAATCATTGCCGACCACATCCAGCTTTGCGGCGGAAAGGCGGAGCAGAGACAAGCCCCGGCCGAGAACAGGATAGCTCCTCCGGCGGACGAAAATTTCGGCTTTGACGGCGGTAGCGGATTCCCGGAAGACATTCCGTTCTAGGAGGCTGCGATGATTGAGATCTCAACGGAGGACGCGGATAAAGTCTGTGCGCTTGTCCGCAAGATTATGAAGAGCGAGGCCGAAGCCTACGAGGAGGGCAAAGAGGAGCTGTCTGCTCTTGAGGCTGCCTGCGCCAAGCTGAAAGACACGCCTTTTTCCGACACCGCTGAAAAGATGATGAATGAAACGGTTGAGCATTTTGCAAGCAAGCATCTGGAGAACAAGGCGGAGCTGGAGTTTGTGATTTCCCTTATGTACACCGGCTCGGAGAAAAAGGCATGAGGCGCAGCATGATACCGATGAAGAAAGTCCAGCAGGCGTTCAGCCATGCGGTTTTAAGGAGGGACTGCCGGTGCGTTGTAAGGGGGTACGAGCCTTGCGGCGGAAGCCTTGAATGCTCCCACTTCTTCACGCAGGGTTCAAGCCCGGCTCTCATGTTCTACCCGGCGAACGCTAGGGCGCAGTGCAGGCGTCATCACTGGGAGCACCACTGCAGGAATGACGGCTTCTACAGACGGTGGCTTGAGATGAACGACCCGGAGGAGCTTGTGTGGATGGAGCGCGCCAGAAGCCGCTTCATAAGGTACACGGACGACTTGAAGTCCATGATAATAGAGCTGTGCGAGGACGACCGGCTCGACCTTGTGGCGGATCTTGTGAGAAAGGAGCTTGGAGAATGAGGCACATTTTGCTTGTAGCCCTTGCCGCTCTCACTGTCGGAATTCTGAACTTCATGGTTCTGATAATGCAGGAAGAGGCAATTTCCGGGCTTGACAGGAGAAACGAGGCTCTAAGGGCGGAGGTTCTTGAACTAAGGGACGAGAACGGACGGCTTGAGCGCGAGCTAATGCAGAGCATGAACATATTCGTCAATGGAGGGTTTGACGGATTTGAATGCGAATAAATCCGCATCCCCTTCCATGCGGATTAGATAAAAATCAAGGTTTCAATCCTTGGGCTTTGGAAAGCTTACGGCTTGCTACGGCTTCCAGCAATGGCGTGATACTGGTAAAAAGCCCGCCACTTTTGCGGAAGTCCCGGCGGTCCGGGGGCGTTCCATCGCGCCGATTCCTCCTTGAAAAAATTCCATATTCCAGGTTCGACTCCCGGCTTCCGCATAGCCGAAGTTTTCGGCATGGTGTTTTAACAAGTAAACAGCTTTTACGGCCTTTCCGAAAGCGCTCCGCATAATTTGGAGGCCGCCTCTCACGGGCGGCTACGCCGAGGAGCGAAAAGGCGGTTAGCTCTTGCAGTCTCGACAAGTGCAGACTGCGCCGGGTAAAAAAGGCATGAGGCAGTCTCCGTTTAAAAGCATCCGGAGAGAGCCGGGGAAGTCCGAATCTTCCCTGCCCGGTGTCCAGAAAAAAATAATCAGGAGGAATGTATGGTTGATGTAACAGAACAGGCGAAGCAGGCTTACAGGTCTGCAATTATCAAGTATTTGCATGAGAGGTGCAAGACCGACAAATACCTTGCGGAAGCGTGCAAAAAGGAAAATAAGTCGCTTGACGGTGTTATAAAGTATATAATCGGCGAGGCGAGAAAGAGAAAGGAGGGGAATGTCGCGGTCATTTCAGACGCGGAAGTCTACGAGATGGCGGTTCATTACATCCTTGAGGATTCATTAGACTGCGAGGAAAAGAAGTCTGAGCAATCCGCTAAAAAAGATGTTGCGACCGACACAAATGTCGTTGCCAACGAAGATGATGACGAGGCACTGGAGCAAAGAAATGAAGATGAAAATTCCGTTGGAGAGACATACAAGCCTGCTCCCAAAGCCAAGGTAAAGACCATTGCGGAAGAAGCCCAGCTTGGATTCGACTTCTAGGGGAGCGGATAATGGCGGTTTATGCTTATCTCCGGGTTTCCACTGGAAAGCAGGACGGAGAAAACCAAAGACAAGGCATTGATGAATTCGCTAAAAAAAGAGGCTTTGTCATTGATGAATACATAGACGACGAAGGCAAGAGTGGAACTCTCGAGCCGGAAAAAAGGGAGCTGGGAAATCTTCTGAAAAAACTAAGCTCCGGAGACATCCTGCTTGCCGGGGAAATCAGTCGGCTTGGACGCTCTCTGTTTATGATTATGCGCATTTTGGAATACTGTATGAACAACGGCATAAAAGTTTATACAGTCAAAGACAACTACGAGCTTGGCGACAACATCACAAGCAAGGTGCTTGCCTTTGCGTTCGGGCTGTCTGCTGAAATTGAAAGGGAGATGATAAGCAGGCGAACGAAGGAAGCCCTTGAGAAGAAACGGCAACAGGGAATTATTGTAGGGCGACCGTTTGGCGACTGCAACTCTTATACAAAGCTGTCTAAGTACGAAAGTCAGATTGATGCGATGCTTGCAGCTGGTGTCCGAAAAAGCGAGATAGCCCGGCGGCTTGGAGTTGACAGGACAACTCTTTACAGGTGGCTTAAAACAGGGCGGTTCCGCGACAGAAAAAACTCCCTTGCAAGGGCAAATATGATTGAGCACAACAGAAGAATCCGGGAGGGAAATTATGAGCGACTATGAGAAACTTGTGGCAACGGCTGAACAGTGCGGACTGAAAATCATCTCCGAGTGAAGCTAAGGACTGACATCTCATCGGCGCAGAAAAGGCTGAATATCTTTGGCGGTGAGATTCCAGACAAGGAGCTTTCAGAAAAACTGAGAGGCTACATGAAGGAATGCGGCGACTATTTCAAGCCGAACCGTCCGCAGTGGGTTGATGAGATTGATGAAAAATATGGATTGAAAACTAAAGGGGCAACAGATAATGGCGGTTTACGGATATTTGAGGGTTTCGACTGACAAGCAGGACTACAACTCGCAGAAACAGGGCGTTGACGGCTTTGCGGAAAAACAGGGATGGCAGATTGACAAGTACATAACAGATGACGGTGTGAGCGGCTCGAAAGACCCTTGCAAGCGCAATTTGGGAGTCTTGCTGGACCTGCTGCATAAGGACGACATTCTGATAGCGGCGGAAATCAGCCGTCTTGGACGTGATTTGCTTATGGTTATGGATATTCTAAACCATTGTATGAAAGTCGGGGCGGTTGTTTATACAGTTAAAGACAACTACAAGCTCGGCGATGACATTCAGTCGAAAGTGCTTGCGTTTGCGTTCGGGCTTTCTGCGGAAATCGAAAGAAAGATGATACAGGCAAGGACGAAGGAAGGCTTAATGCTTCGTGTAAAAAAAGGTGTCCTGCTTGGCAGACCAAAAGGAAGAAAGAGCTCCGATGACGCTACAGTTGGAAATGACAAAAAAGATGAAATTATAATGCAGTACAAGCTTGGCGTTCCGCTTAGGCGTATGGAGCAGAATCTTGGAATCTACAGGAATACAATCTCTCACCGTCTTATCGATTGGGGGCTTATAACAGACCCGAAACTGTTAAAGACTTACGAGAACTGGAAAAAGAAAGTCAATGCGAACGGTGAAAAGGCTTACTGGAAGAATAAAGAAGAGCTTGATATTGTCATTTTTTCTGATGATGAAAAAGAAAAAATCAGAACTTACATAGAGGCTGATTTTACGATTCCAGAAATTCACGCAAAGTTGAATAAATACACTTACGAGCAGGTGTACGACACGATTTATAATGATATTGAGTTCAACAGTCTTTACAGGCAGCACGCCCAAAAAATACTTGTGAGTTCGCATAAGGCTGGAAGAAACAAGGGGTAAGAATATGGACTGGAGTGTTGCAAATGTTTTGGTTGAAATTGGGCTTAATCCAAAAGATTTTTACGACAATGTTTTGACCGTAGCAGTGAAGAAGCCTTGCTTTGACATTTTCAAGTTTGATGATTTTCTTCATTCTATTTACGGAGATTATGAAGAGCAAGGAAAATCAATGGCTGATGTATTGCACGAGCACTACCCGGCGCAAGAGCAACGCTTGAAGGCTTTGTTTGGAGTGGAAAAATGGAATATCCGATAGTTTATGACAATTCTTTTTTGTCAAGGCAGAATAATTTGATTGATGTCTTTCCAGTGATTGCGGGGCGGCAGTTGGAAGATGTCATCAAGGCAAAAATGGGAAGCGAGAGACTGCACGCTGATAAGATGTATTTCTCATGGCTTGATTATGACACATGTGTTGGAATAATAGAGGAGATTTACGGCGCGAGCTGGACACAGAAAGGCTTCACAGTGCAGAAGCTCCTTGTTGTTCTTGCTGACAAGAGGTTTTGCGCCTTGTCAAGAAACTGCTACCAAGGGTACGGATGCGGCGCCGGATTCCGCTCATACGGCTACATGGGAAAGGACACGAGGTATTATCCTTATATGCCCGAGTTCGATTTTTCAGCGGCTGATGTGTCAAAAATAAACAGATACGAGCTTTTCGGCTTTGAGCGCATTGTGCAGCTTGACGGCTCGTTGAAGTACTGCGCATACAAAAGCGGAAACGGCATTTATGCAATCGACTACATCGGGCTTTACAGAAAATATCCGATTTGCGAAATGCTGATGAAACTGAACATCAAGAGAATGTGGAGTGAAAAAGCCCTTGAGTTCATTACCACAAACAAGGATTTTCAGAAATGGCTTTTCAAGAATGCTGAAAAAGTTTCAGACATGGCTTTTCAGACAGCAAGAAACGCTTTTAAGAAAAATGCAAATGGTGATCCACAAGATTATTTAAGTTCTTTGAAGTATCGTATTCAGTGCGGAAAAGATGTGCGGTTTACGAATGAAGCGATTTACAAAAAGGCTTTGAAGTATGCGACACAGGAAAAACTTTCTGACTACATCAAAGTCAATAATATTGCCAGTGAATCCTATGGAGACTACTTGACCGCCTGCGACTGGCTTCATCTTGATTTTGCGGACACGAAGGTTCTTTTTCCGAAGGACTTTCAGACCATGCACGATGACTACACTGCCCAGTACGCAGAATACACCAAGGATGTGGAAATGAAAAAGCACTTGCAGCTTTCAAAGAAAATGCTTTGCACAGCCAAGAAATTCTCTTTCCTTGGAGCGTTCAAAGATGACTTGTATAGTGTTTTTGTCGCAAGGTCTAAGGGCGACCTCATCAGCGAGGGCGAGAAGTTGCACCACTGCGTGGGCAGAATGGACTATGACAAGAGGCAGGCTGACGGAACAAGCGTTATCTGCTTCATCAGAAAAAATGATGAGATTGAGAAGCCTTTTGTAACCGCCGAGATAAAAATCGGAGATTCAAGACTTTCTGTAAATCAATGCTATGGCGACAAAGACAACGTTGTTCACGAGGTTGACGAATTCGTTGACAGTTGGATGAGATTCGCAAACAGGGAATACGAGAAATCTGCAAAAAAAAGGAGTCATTCAAGGAGGAATAGAAAATGAAAATTGATGAAAGCAAGATATACACCTTGTTAACTGCGGACAAGGTGAGGCTTGGAAGCAAAGGATACTTTGCGGATACTCTTAAGAATTTGAGAGAGGTAGTAGACCAAGAACGTAGTGAGAACTACGGAGAAATAGGTGAAATAAAAGACAATTCTTATATAGCTAGATTCAAAATTAAAAATTTCGACATAGAGGAATCTCTTGCTAATCCTTTTAGATCATACGGGCTCTTTTATCTTGTGGAGGGGCCGAAGAAGCTCCGTCCTTACAGGGACACGGACGAGATGATAGAGGATTTTGAGAAACGGTGCAATATGAAGTTTCCGCCTTGCGCAATGCCGATGATTTGGCTAAAGGCAAAAGATGCGGATAAAAAATATTTGATTGTCAGATTTGCCTCTGCCTCGACTATTTGCCTTAATGTTGAAGTCTGCACTCCTACTTTGGAAGAATTAGCCGAGGATTATACTTACCTTGACGGTTCGCCGTGCGGAATGAAGGAGTAATAAATGAAGTGCGGAAAATGCCTTTTTTTTATCACGGAAAAAAGCCCTTACAACATCAGTCCGACAAAAACCTGCTACTGCATTATGAAGCCGTTTTTTACAGTTGTTGATGAGGAACATATATGTGACGAAAAGAAGCCAGGCGGAGAGTATTATTTTTGTGGCGGAAAGGAGGATGAAGAATGAACTTGAATGAGATTGCAAAGGCAAGCTATGAAACCGCAAGGAAGCGGCAGGAAAACGGCGCGAATATATCCGTTGAGACAAGGGATATGCTCAAACACTGCGCAACGGAAGTTGTCGAGGCAATGGAAGCGTACACAAGAATAGACTGCTATCCGCAGCTGAACAAGCCCGAGCAGGAAATTTTTAAAGACCGTTTCGCCTCCGAGCTTGCGGACATAATCTCTTGCGCCGCAATAATCGCCCATGCCGAGGAAATCGACCTTGACAAGGCGGTAGCGGATTGCCTTGAAAAGAACAGAAAAAGAGCAGAAGGCACAGGAGATAAGTTATGAATGCAGAAAAAAAATTATATACAACAAAAGAAGCTATGAGGATTTTGGGGGTAACAAACAATTCCGGTTTCTTTAGGAAAATCAAAAGACACGGCATACATCCCGAAAAGCGGTCTCGCTTCTGTTTTTTTACGGATGAGATGATTGACGACTTAAAATACAACAGAAGCCCTGGACGACCTAGTAGACTAAAACCCGAAGAGAAAAGACCGGGAAAAAGAAAGACCGCCGCAAGAAAGAAAAAGTGTTCGAGGTACTGCTGGCGTGTGTCCGTATGGAACAATGAGCTTATGGGCTACGTTGTCGTGAAATGCGGTCTAACAAAGAAAGAGGCTGACGAGTTCGCGGCCGGAAAAAACGCAGTCAAGAGACCGTGCTGGATGTAGATATGGACAAGTACAAGTGCATCATGCGGATAGAGAATTTCTCCACCAAGGACGGCACGCTTCTTCTTTCTGTCAGCGACTGCGGAGTTCGCACAGCGGTAAAGAGCGTTGTGTCCCTTTGTGAGGCGAGGCACGGCGGATATGTCCAGCTTGAGATGTGCCCTCCGTATAGGAAAAGGACAACAGGCAAGGACTCTCAAAATTCCCATATTTGGGCTCATATCCAGCAGATTTCCGAGGAGACAGGGAACGAGGTTTCTGATGTTGAGGACTACGTGAAGCTCCGGGCTGTCAAGCGCGGCTATCCGTACCACATAAACAAGCTGACTGGAGAGATAAAGCCTGAAAGCATGACAAAAATAAACACAGTAGAGGCAAGCTATCTGATTGATGAGCTTCACATGATTGCGGCTGAAATGGAGATTGAGCTTTATGAGGGATGACAAGCGCATCTGCCCTGCAAGCGGAAAGGTCTGCTATTCAAGAGCCGAGGCGGGAGCTGTCATGCGCACATGCAAGAGATACGGCGGAAGATTTAGAAAGCAGATTCCGAAACGCGCCTATGTCTGTCCCGACTGCGGTTGCTACCACCTGACCCACTGGAAGAATTTCATGCCGAAAAGGAGGTTTTAGGTGAAGAAATCGCTTTGGACTGACAAGCTGTTCAGAAAAGATTTTATGAGGATATGGAGAAGACTCAAGTCAGGCACGCGCTACTCAATGAAAAGAGAGCCGAACACGCCGGAGCGTCTTGCGTTTATCATGGAAAAGTACAAGGACGGAGTGCCTGACGGGGAAGTTGAAAAATGGATTAACAGCTTGTAGGAGTTTTTTATGGCAGAAAAAAGAATGTTTACGAAGTTGATCGTGCTAAGCGATGATTTCCTTGATATGCCGATGAGCGCAAGATGCCTCTATTTCACCCTTGGCATGCTTGCGGACGATGACGGCTTCATCAACTCTCCGAAGGCGATAATGAGGCAGTGCGGGGCTAGCCCTGACGACATGAGAATCCTCATCGCAAAAAAGTACCTGCTTGAGTTCGATACCGGTGTTATCGTCATAAGGCACTGGAGGCTGAACAACTATCTGCGTAACGACCGCTACACACAGACATCGTGCATAAGCGAGCTTGAGCAGATAGCGACCGACAAGAGCGGGGCATACTTCAAGTTGGCTGAAATTCCTGAATCCGTTCAGGCGGAAATTCCAGAAGCGGAAGAGACAAAAGAGATTGAAGCCATTGAGGAAACTTCGGAGGTAGAAAGGAAGCCGGAGAAAAAGCCTGCCGCGGAAAAGAAGAAGCCACTTGCCGAGCGAGAGCCTGTAAACGACATCGAGCGTGTCGAGAAGGAATATCTGCGGAACTACAGCCAGCTCCACGGGCTTGGAATAATCCGCATGGAGAAGCCTATCATCAACTGGACTGCAAGCCGGAAGATGACAAAGGATGCTATCAGGAAGTACGGTGTCGGCGTTGTGCTTGAGGCGGTAAGGAAGAGCATGAACAGCCGGTTCTGCATAACCAAGGGTTACACGCTGACAACGATACTGTCGGCGGGCGTGCTTGCAGGACTTGTGAACGTGGAGAAGTCGCCTGGCAGGACTGCGCTTGCGGACGCTGTGAGTGATGACAGCTTAAAGGACATCACTTTCTAGGAGGCTTGGAAATGACTGTGATAGAAACAAAAAACAGAAAAACAACAGAAAACGGAATCGACTTCCAGTCCATGATTCCAAGCCCTGCAAGCGACCGCGAGGTTGAGCTTTACGAGATGAAGCGCATGGAAGGGCTTGAGAGGCAGTGCAGGACAAGGCTTCTTGAGCACTACAGGAGCGATGACAGCGGCGTTGGAATGAAGTTCTGGGACATGGAGCTTTCGGACTTCATTGCTGACACGCCGGAAAGAAAGTATGTGCTTGAGGCTGTGAAGAGATTCATAGCCAAGCCGGGGAACCGTATAATGCTTTTCTGCGGAAGCTACGGAACAGGAAAGACGATGCTTGAGAGCCTCTGCGTAAGGGAACTTGGGGGCTGCTACATAACGGCGTTCAGGCTCTGCACGGAGTTCGCGAGCGGTTCTGACTTCAAGTCCAAGCGGAGTAAATTGCAGGTGCTTGACTTCTACGGTCGGCTGCTTCCGTTCCTTGCTATTGATGAGCTTGAGGACGCCGTGGATGTCCTTGTGATCCGCAACATAGTAATGGAACGGTACGAGAACGGGCTTCCTACCGCCCTTGCCACAAACATGGGAAAAGCCGACACGGTGAAATTCCTAGGCGCAAAAATGTTCGATAGACTGAACGAGGTCTGCACAAGCATAGAGATGGGTTGGGAAAGCTACAGGAGAAAACTTAGAAAGGAGCTTGTATGAAAGAGGAAATAAGAATAAAGCTGGATAAGGCGGCGGAGCTTATCAAAGACAGCCCGCTTCCAGTCCGCGAGGTGATGAACAAAGTCGGCATTCCATTTTCACAGAATGCAATGGAACGTCTACTCTACCGGCTTAGCACAAAATATCCGGTCTACGAGGATGACAACGGCAGAATCGGAATACTGCGGAGGAAAGTATGATCGTAACGCTTGAAAAGGAAGTTGAGGAGCCGTTCGATTACAAGGGGCTTTTTCTGATATGGCTTACCGTTTTAACTGACTACGATGTGAGCGTGGACATGGACATTGAGACATGGCGCGCCGTATATGACTGCAAGGAAAAAAAGTATGGTACGAGATAACCAACATCGAGGGATACGACTTCGAGAACAATCCGTACACACTGCCGGGGGAAAGACAGAAATACCTTGTAAAGTCATTTGACGATGACACATTGAAGGCTCTCCAGTCTTTCGCCGAAGCCCACTCTGGACATAGGTACGATGAGATAATCGAGGAAGCGAGGAAAAGCGCATGAAATTCTTACTGGGGTATTTCACTTGCTTTTTTATGGTTTTGTGGGCATATCTGGTTTTTGGAAACATGAACAGAAAAAACTGCGTTGCAAGAATATTGCTGTATATGCTTGCGATTGTCGCCGCGGTCATCATTTGCTTTCTATCCAATTTTATCGGAGAATAGCTAAGGAGGTTAAGCCATGTTGATTTTTCCACTTAAAAAAAATGGTACGAGAAAATCAGGAGCGGCGAGAAAACAGTTGAATACCGGGAAGTCAAGCCGTACTGGAAAGTTAGATTGTGGCACAACCAATGTTTGCCTTGCAGTGATTTTTCCGCTTGGACTTTGGAAGAAGCAAAGAAATATTTCTTCTTCCCTGTAGAGTGTTATCTACAACTTGCTTATAAAACCGAAACACGATTGCACGCTTTTATAGATAAAGTTGAAATCGTTGACGGAAAAGACACGGACTTGCACATCGACAAGCCGGTGTATGCGATTCACTTTGAAGTGATTAAGGAGGAATAATATGTACGTTGACTTGACGAAAGAAATAACAGTCTGCCCATATTGCGGAGAAGTTTTGTTTCTAGCACAAGATGAATATTATTGTGCGGATTGCCAGAAGGCTTTCTACACAATAACAGGACGAGAAAAGGAGGAGAAAAAACAATGACAGAAGAAATTAAGAAAAAAGCGAAAGAGTATGAATTGGAAACTAGGGACATGGGAACAGAAGAGTTACAGGAAGCATACAATGCCGGCTATTCAGACGGCTACGAAATAGGAAAGAAAAACGAGCGTGAGCTTCAATGCGGAAAGAAATACATTGAAAGCCTTAGACAGCGGATTCATTCGCTTGAAACTGAAAACGCAAGTTTCAGAGAAGAAAACAAAAAGCTACGACAGCAGTTTTTTGAATTGAAATCCAAAATAGTAGATTTAATCTACAACGATGAGAATTGTTTGGATAAAACAATTGAACTGCTTGATGATTTTGAGTGCGAGCTGGAGGAAGATGAAGGATGAACTTGAATGAGATTGCAAAGGCAAGCTATGAAACCGCAAGGAAGCGGCAGGAAAACGGCGCGAATATATCCGTTGAGACAAGGGATATGCTCAAACACTGCGCAACGGAAGTTGTCGAGGCAATGGAAGCGTACACAAGAATAGACTGCTATCCGCAGCTGAACAAGCCCGAGCAGGAAATTTTTAAAGACCGTTTCGCCTCCGAGCTTGCGGACATAATCTCTTGCGCCGCAATAATCGCCCATGCCGAGGAAATCGACCTTGACAAGGCGGTAGCGGATTGCCTTGAAAAGAACAGAAAAAGAGCAGAAGGGCAGGGGAGACAAGAAATGACTGAAAGACAGAAAATAATGGATAGCCGGAAAAGCTACATACTTGCGAACGCCAAGAGCAAGACGCTTGGCGAGATAGCGCAGGCACTCTCCATAAGCCAGATGACGGCAAGAGGCATATACGAGCGGATGGGGCTTCCAGTGCTCAGCAACTGCGGAAGAAGAAAAGAGGCTCTGAAAAACTGCATACTTCTTTCGCACAAGGAAAAGTCAATCAGCGAGATTGCAGACGAATGCGGCTTTTCCTATGCAACTGTAGCTAGGGCTTGCAGAGAGCTTGGAGTGAAGCCTTTCAGACCGAAAACCGGCAGAAAAAAAACAACAGCCTCAAGGGACGAGATGATAGAGTGCCTTGCAAGGAACGGATTCACTTATGAGAGCATCGGGGACGCTTTCGGTGTAACCCGGCAGAGAATAGAGCAGATTATAAACGGAGGCAGAAAATGACAGAGGCTGACGGAAAGAAGAAAAAAGGAGCAAAGGAGTACTCGCTTTTTGCGCAGGTGATAGCGGCTGTATGGATAGGGGGCTGGTCTGCACTCAAGTTCGCCAAGATAATAGCGAGCGGAAACTTCGCATCACTTGAGATGACGGAGATAATATTCTCCGCATTCTCAATAGCGGCGTGCTTTACGCCTGTGTATTTCTCAATTGTCATGGACAAGATAAAGTCCATAAAGTTCGGGGATTCCGCAGGAGGAAAAAATGAAGGCGTTTAGAAAGACAGAAAAGACGTACTCCGTATGCGTCTTCTGCGGGCGCGGGTTCAACATCGTTGACACAAGAAATCTTTTAGGCAAGAGATGTCCGTACTGCTACTTCGGCAAGGTGGAGAAGAATGGCTAGTGCAAGAAAAAGCTTGATGGGCATACTGTCTTTGTTTTTTAACCGCAAAGATAAAAAGAGGCGTTTCCATATCCTGCACTATGAGATGTGGGACTATATCGCAGGGGAGCTTGAGAAAGCCAAGCCGAGAGACTTGAGAGCGTCAAATTTTGTTGACAGCCTGAAAGTGTCTTTTTGCAGGGTAAATTCAAAAAATGAATCAATTTTATACGACTGCTATTTATGCGATTTTTATTCGCGATGTTCAGAATGCCCTTTGTTCAGAAAGTATAAAATGTTTTGCTGCGAGGACAATTCTTTATATACGATTGCAAAAAGCCCGGGGCATTCAAGAAAACAGAGAGTTGAAGCCGCAAGGAAAATAAGGGACTGCATAAGGAGCTAGTTATGAAATTTGAGAATACTGAGGTTTTTAACATGGCAGGCGCAACCCAATGAACAGTTGGGATAAGTCTGACAGTGAGTGGGTGCATATTGATTCATGATAGAGAACAAGTGAGGAAGTATGTTTGAGAAAGAAGCAGAAAATTATGCAAAAGATTGTGAAAAAGAGTTTCATACTTCTTATGGTGCTTGTTTACATTCATTTCGAGACGGTGCAGAGTTTGGCTACAACAAGGCTAATGAATGGCATTACTCGTCAAAAGGTGAATATCCTAAAGAATGTGAAAACGTATTGTGTTATTGTAAAGCAGCTAATGTTAAATTCTATAGCATTGGACATACAATAATTGGTGGAGATAATAAAATTAGATGGTGGTCAAATAATAAAGCAGAAGAACTAAAGGTTTATGCTTGGAAAGAAATTACGCCTCCAAAGGAGATTAAAGATGAACTTAAAAACAGAATCAGCATGGTACTTAAAGACCCAGTACTACAACAAGGATTTGAGATTATCTGTAAGGAAAACACAGAACTGAAAGGCGAAGCAAATAGCGTGTTAAATAATTGGTGTAAAGGAGATGAGCAGCTCACCAAAGCAAAAGAAATAATTAAAAAGTTTTCGGAGTTTGTAAATAATGAGATTGAGTTTGACCCGATCCACCCACAAGAATACACAGACTTGTGGAACGAACTTTGTGAAAAAGCAGAGCAATTCTTAAATAGCGAGGTAAAAGATGACAGACAAAGAAAGACGTGAAATTAAAAACGCATTGCTTCAATGTGCCAAAGAAAATGAAAACAGAAATTATTCAACATTCCACATTGTTGTAAGCAGTATTTGCCGAAGTGCAAAAGAGAGAATTGAAGAGTTGGAGCAGCAAGTTGAAAAGATGAAGTGCTGTGAAAACTGCGCCAATTTCGTTGAATATGCCACTTGCGCCCCTATGGACGGCAAGCTTAGATTCAATGAAAGTCCTTTGCAAAAAGTCAAAGGTTGCAGGCTTTGCGGCGAATGCAAGGACAAGAATCTATGGAGGATTAAGCCATGAAGGCATGGTGGAATTTTATAGACGAGCACAACTTTACAAATGAAAACACTCCGAGCGATGAGTACATTCAGATGGAAATGGCTTTTCTTGCCGGAATGAAGAGCCAGAGCGGAAGAATAGGAAGGCTTGCATCTGGCAAGAGGCGGCTTGAAATAGAAAACGAGGCGTTCCGCCTTTCAGAGAAAGAAGCCTTTGAAATTATCTCCGACTTGAAGCGCAGACTTTCAAAAGCTGAAAAAGAGCTTGAGACTAAGAAGGCTGATGTAAGAATGATTAGGGGACTGTACGACAAGAGCAAGAAAAACGTTGACGGCTTTAAGAAGCTGTTTGATGATGTGTTCCATATCAAGGCTGACGAAGCCACGGAAGAGCTTGCAAAAAAGTGCGAGTGTTTGAAATGCTGTAAAAACTGCAAGTATGCAATGTTTGACTATGAAGATAATTTTTGCAAACTTCTTGTAACTTTAAAGTGCAGGAATTTTGACAAATGGGAGGTTAATGAATGATTTTAATGAAACTTTCAGAATACGAGGAGATAAAAGGCGAAATTTTCGACAAGCCGGAAGCCTTTGAGAAAGGGCAGATTGTAGCATTCGCATACATGGCTGACTGCATGGGCTGTTCACTGGCTTTTAACGGAATGGATGAGCTGGTCAAGAAAATTGAGAGCGGACGGAAGTTCAAAGGAACAATGACAGCAGACGAAGCAAGAATGTTGCAAAAAAAAGCAATTGACTATGAAAGTGTAGGCATGGCAATTGAACTGATTAACAGTTCTATAAAAAAAAGTGCAGAAAATGGAGAAAGTTATGCGAATGTCTGTTTGAAAGATTTTAATAAAAAAAAATTAAAGGATGTTGAAAGAAATGAAATTGCAAAGCATTTCCGTTCAAATGGCTTTAATGTTGAATGGGTGTCTTATGACAATTTTTTTGATGTTAGAATTTCATGGCTGTAAGGGGCTGGAAAATGGCTTTTCTTTTTAGAATAGGTTTGGCGGTTGCATACATTTTAATGGCTTATTTCACCGCTTGGCTTGCGAGCGTTGTCGGCGATGATGAGTTTGACAGGCAGAGCTTTTCAATCTGCCTCTGCATCTGGTGGCTTGTGCTTCCAGCTGTTGCCGGCGTCTGCATCATAGAGTTTTTCGCAAGGCTGATTTTCAAGAGGTGATTATGAGCAAATTCTATATCAGGTTAAAAACTATGGAGATACGCAAAGTCATAGCCACATCAGAAGAAGATGCGTTAAATAAGGCCTGCGAATCGTTCGGAAAGGAAAACGTCATCGGGCTTGCTTTGGGAAGTCGAGCGGCTTTTGAAAGAGACGGAAAATCTTCCGCAGGTTCTTCTTATGGAGAATGTGCCGCAGGTTCACGGCTCAAAAAACATTGATGATTTTAATTTATGGATTGACTTCTTGAAAAGCAAGGGGTACAGCAACTTCTGGCAGGACTTGAACGCGAAAGATTACGGAGTGGCGCAAAATAGAAAACGCTGCTTTATGGTTTCGATTTTGGGGAATGAAATTTATAAATTCCCGAAGCCTATAAAATTGACTAAGCGGATGAAAGATTACCTTGAAGATGAGGTTGACGAAAAGTATTACTTGAAGTCTGAAAAGGCTTACAAGCTGATTGTTGACTTGGAAAACCGGGGAATCCTTGACGGCAAGAACGGGGGGGGCGGCGGATGTGTCTGATGAACTACAATGAAGTGAGAAAAATTGACAATGAATGTGCGAAGACATTGTGCGCAAGGGACTACAAAGGATTCGGCACTGGGTTCGATGTGCAGAACGGAGTTATTGAAATTAAATGATAAAGCCAGAGTGCATAAATCTTTATGACGAAAACGGAAAAGAAACATCTTTTCAAGACAGAATTTATAGGACGGATAAAATTTCAGCGGCAATCACGGCAAGTTTTAGACCGTTTTATTTGGAGGAAAAAATGGCGGAAATAAATCTTCTCGGCGGACTGCCGAGACATGAGAGAAAAGGCGGAGCGTTCCAGACAGGCTACAGCGTGTATAGCCATGACGGAATCTCGCCGACAGTTCTATCCAATGGGGGGGGTACGGAATAATGGTCGCAGTCAGGCAGATTGGAAACTTTTCGGAAAGCAAGCGGAGCAATCCTAATACTAACCGTGTCTATGACAAGAGCGGATTGTCTCCGACTTTGAACACAATGCAGGGAGGAAATAGGCAACCAATGGTTGTTGATGAAGTTGTTATGAATGAAAGAGAATATAAATCCGATGATGACGAGCAGAGGACGCGTTATAGAATCCGAAAATTAACCTGCCGTGAAATTTGGCGGCTTATGGGCTTTTCTGACGAAGATTTTGAGAAAGCACAGGCGGTCAATAGCAATAGTCAGCTGTACAAGCAAGCCGGAAATTCCATTGTGAAAGATGTGCTTATGGCTATTTTCCGACAGATGAACATAAAGGGAGTAGAGCCTTGGAGTAAGTAACGCTGTTCAACGGCGACTGCATGGATTTCTTGAGGAACATGGATTCCGCCAGAAACAGCAGCTTGAGCTTTTCAATTCTTGTCAGCTGACAGAGGCTATGTCGCAGTCTTTGTATCTATACGGCAGAAATTCCTTACAGATTTCAAGGGCTTTGCTTTGGTCGAAAAAAACTAGACTCCTGTTTTCAGAGGAGAGCGAAAAGCATTCCTTGAGCTTTTCTGAAAGGCGGTCATAGTTTTTTTTTGCCTCCTCAAGCTCCCTAAATGCAGTCATCGGCATTGATACAGTTATTTCTGATTGCTTCATGTCTTGATTTTATCATTTTAATAAAAAGCAATCTATCTCTCCCGCCGTCTTTTGTCTCTTAGGCTTACAAGTGCCTTTGCCTCTTTCTTGTCATACACCGGGATTATGGCAGGCTCATAGCCTCCCGCCATAGCCTCCATTATTTCCTTTATGTAGTTTTTTAGCCGCATCTGGTCATCTTCTGGAATGTCTGCTGAAATTTCAACGGCTCTGATTCCGTTGATTGAAAATTTTTTTGGCTCTATCTCTTTTCTGATTCTGTCATTGTCGAGAAGTTTTTTTGCCGGCTTCAATGACTGGTACCATTCTCTGAATTCCGCGAATGATTTTGTCTCTACAAGTTTTTTTATCACCTCGTTTGCGTTCTTGCAGAGCGAAAGGGCAAGCTCCGCTCTTGCCAGTTTCGATGTGCTTATGTGCTGGAAATCGAATCCGGCTTTTTCCATTTTCTCATGGTGTCGGATAAAGAATCTTGCGGCGCAGAGTTGGTCTGTTATATCCCTGTTGTCCAGTCCTAGACGCTCCCTTGCCTGCTGTGTGTAGTGCCTCCAGTCAAGCCCGGAGTCCCGGTAGAGGCTGTTGTTGAATATCATTGTGTAAAGCAGAAGAGCGGAAACAAGCCATGACTTGCTTGAAAACTCGTTCAACCTTTTTATTCCTTTCTCGATGTCCTCAAGGTCGCTTGCATAGAATAAGTCCATTGTCTCTTTCTGACTTCCCATGAGCTGCAATGCCGACTGCTTTGCGCTCTCGACTTCATCATGTGTTGCGTCTATGGCTCTTGTTACTCTCATTTTTCGCCCTCCGTTATTTCCTTGAATAGCTTTTCCTGAATCTCATATATCTCCGGGAACATTTCCGGCTTCCAATATGTGTACCAGTCTGTCATCGATTCATCGGCGTGTCCGACAACCGCCTTTATTTTCAGGTCTATTGTCTCCCCGAACGAAGAGCCTCGCATATACGATATGAACATATTGCGCAGCGAGTGGACGGTTATCCCCCTTGCCTTGTGGTCTATTCCGAGTGAATCGCATATAAGCATGAGCCGCTTGTATATGAACCCCGCGAGGCAAGGCTTCTCTTCGTCTATTTTCTGGAATGCCCATCTGCTTCCGCATTGTTCCTTTAGCCTTAGCACTTTCGGAATCGGGACAAATCGGCAGACCCTAGTCTTTGTCGGGCCAAGCCCGAATTTGGGGTGTAGCGTATGCTCGACATTCAGCCTGTCATTCCCGACCTCGAATGTCTGTAAGCCGACTATCTCGCCGATTCTCATTCCTGTTATGGCGCAAGTGAGAAAAGCGCGCCTTGCGCATTCCCAGTCTTTACCCCATAGCGGCGAATGGTAAATTCTGTTTAGTTCCTTTGTTGTCAGAAGCTCCCTGTTCTTTTTCTTTATCTTGCGGAACGACAAGTCCGCAGACGGAACTTCCGAAATAAGTTTCTTTTCCTTTGCGGATTTCAGGATTATATTCAGGACAGACTGCGCATTGTTGCTTGTCTTTGCAGACCAGTTTTCGTTCAGCCAGACAATCCATTTTTTCACTGTGTCCGTTGTTATTTTCCTTAGCGGCATATCCCCGAAGTAGGGAACAATCTGCATCTCAAGCAGCCTCTTGTATGATGACAGCGTGGACGGCGCAAGCTCGTTTCCATTCGTCTTTTTCCATTTGTTGTACGGCGAATTTTCGTCAAAAAATCCGCTTGAGAATGTGCTGAACAGAAGCTGCCTGCTTGAGCTGAATTTTCCCTCGTTATAGAGCCTTTGGCATATCCTTTTTGCCTGTGATATTTTGTCTGTTCCAGTTGAGTATGCCGCGGATCTTCTTCCGTCCTCGTCCCTGAACTGGTAGTAATAGATTTGCCGTCCGCTTGGAAGTTTTCTTAGAAAGATTGTGTATGGTTCTGTGATTCTCACGGCCGCCCCTTGGAAGGCTTTTGCTATCAAACTGCTATCACGGGCAGTGATTCCGCTTTGTAACTCTTTATATTATAATGAAATAAATAGAGCGGCAGAAGGGAGTCGAACCCTCGTCTCCAGCTTGGAAGGCTGGGGTAATAAGCCGTTATACGACTGCCGCATTGCTTATGTTTGTTATATTATATTTTATGAAAAAAAATGTCAACAGGAAAATGATGAATTTGTAATTATTTTTTAAGAATGTTTTGCCGTATGGATCTGTATGTTTGTATCAACTGATTCAGGGACTTGCACAGTCGTTTCTTGTGCGTCTTCCGATGTCGTACATTATGTCTGTTCAGCCTGATGCCAGCCTTTCAATGATTGGTCTTGCCGCTCCTACAGCAACAGTCTTTGGAATCGTCTTGAATCTTGTGTTCTTTATTTTTTATCAGAAAAAACTTAATATAAAAGGAAATGAAAACAAAGAAAACTGAACTTTTTTCCATTGCGCTTTTCCTGCTTTTATTTCTGAACGGAATCTGTCTTTATGCGGAAGATGAAGTGCGCCATAATCCCTGGTCGCTCATAATCTACCGACCCGAAAACAGCTGGCAGATAAACGAAACCCGTTGCTACTTGAAGCTCGAAGACGCGGAAACCGGCGAAGATGTAACTTACACAAAATCCAAGGCGAACTATTCCTGGGTCAGCGAGCCAAATAAAGGAATCCCTTATGAGCGTAACTATTATCTTTGCGGCGGAATGGCAATGCATCTTCTTTTAAAGAAAGGAAGCTATAAAATCAGTTTTTACACACCCAAGGAAAAAATTTCTGCGCAAGGACTTTCCAAGGAGCTTTTGGAAAAAGACTGGAATTCAAACATTTTTTTGTACGACACAGAAAATCCTGCGAAAGTAATCTTTGTAAGCCCCACCGCCAATGAAAACGGCTTCTATGATGGCGGGTGGCACATTGACCACAAAGCCCCGAAGTTCTTCAGGTTCACCAAGCCGGAAAGAGAGTAAGGTGAAATTGTCAAAAATTGTGCTATTATATTAATGGAGGTTTTCTATGTCTGAAAGATTTGAATTGCCAACCGCAGGAGAAATTCTTACAGAGGAATTTCTTGAGCCATTAAATATCACGCCTTATAGACTTTCAAAAGATTTAGGTGTTTCGTCTAGCACAGTTTTAGATTTAGTTCACGGAAAACGAAAGATAACTGTAGAAATGTCTTTGCGCCTTGCAAAATATTTTGGAACAACCTCAAAATTTTGGCTTAATTTGCAGAATGAGCTGGATCTGCGAGAGGCTGAAATCAGACTGGAAAAAGATTTGAAAAAAATCCCAGCTTGCAAGCAGATCGCATAGCGTTTTATACTTTTATTTCTATCCTTGCGCCGAATGGCAGGAACGCAAGCTTTACAAGCTTAAAGCACTGAAGTCCAAGCGGAATTCCGATGATTGTGCAGCACAAAACAACTCCTGCCGCCAAATATCCAATCGCAAGCTCAAGACCGCCAAAGACAGCCCAAAGAATGTTCAGCAAGAGTGAGCTTGTTTTTGTTCCAAGCAAAATATTTTTTCCGAATGGAAAGAACGAAACGCAGGACAGCTTAAAGCACTGAATTCCCACTGGAATGCCGATAATTGTAATGCACCAAAGCAAGCCAATTGCTAGCCAGGCAAGCCCGGAAATAAATCCGCAGAGTATGAACCATACAATATTTCCAAGGAATCTAAAAAAATCCATAAAAATCTCCTTTCCTATTTTATGCGCTTATTATTTTTCCGTCGGAAATCTTTATAACGTGGTCTGCCATGTTCACGATTTTTGCATCGTGCGTTGAAAAAATAAATGTTGTTTCAAGCTCTTTGTTCAGGGTTTTCATAAGCTCAAGAATCTGGTCTCCGTTTTTTGAGTCTAAGTTTGCGGTAGGCTCGTCGGCAAGAATCACCGGAGCCTTTGTGGCCAGCGCGCGTGCAATTGCCACCCTTTGCCTTTGTCCGCCTGAAAGCTCAGATGGCTTGTGGTTTTTCCATGCGGAAAGTCCGACTGTTTCAATCAGAAAGTCAATCCATTCGTCAAGCTCTTTCTTGCCCATGGTTTCTGTCGCAAATGAAGATCCAAGCGTAAGCGGAAGCTCCACATTTTCCCTTACATTCAAAACTGGAATTAAATTGAATGTCTGAAAAATAAATCCGAGGTTTTTTCTTCTAAGAACTGTGAGCTTTTTGTCCAATACGGCAGAAAGCTTTGTGTCCGCAGAAAGCTTTGTTTGCGCGTAGATATCGTTTCCGTTTAAAAGCAAAGAGCCGGAAGTTGGAAGGTCAATAAGCCCTATTATGTTCAGAAGCGTGGACTTTCCTGAGCCGGACGAACCGGAAATCGCCGCGAATTCACCTTTCTTTATTGAAAAAGAAGCCTTGTCCACGGCTTTTACAATAACTTTGTCCATCTTGTAGTTTTTGGAAATATCTTTAAGCTCAATCAGATTCATGGCGACAGTATAGCAGACTTAATCATAAAGTTCCACAGGAATTTTTTAGTGCTTATGTGCTTGCCAGCGGTGCTTGCGGCTGTTCATCATTAGGCTTCCGGCATCCATATACACTGCCTGCGAAAT
>ERZ1034873.487-NODE-487-length-21426-cov-8.609143_pt1 | contig 21426 bp, 15 predicted proteins | sample MGYA00520689_ERZ1034873 | MGnify/ENA primary metagenome ERZ1034873 (study PRJEB33766, sample SAMN09781722) | gut metagenome | biome: gut microbiome | host: Homo sapiens | place: Madagascar | study: EMG produced TPA metagenomics assembly of the PRJNA485056 data set...
CATTAGGATGGGGACATGGTATTAAACTCCTATATTTTCGTGCGTAACTGCTACTAGGCGTTGACTAGTCAAGGAAAAGGAAATAATTTGTGCTAAAATAATGAACAAGCGCAGAATTTAAAACAAGACTTTTTCTAGGCTAAATTTTTTTTGAACTAATCAAAGTGTTTGCAGGTCTATAACAATGACTCTGAAAAAAACAGATAAGACGGGACAAGAGCATGGCAGAGGATAATACTGATTTAACTCTGGTTAAACAGGTACAACAAGGTAACAAGCAAGCTTTTAACTTTCTTGTTGCTAAATATCAGTATAAGGTTGTCAGCATTGCTCAAAAGTATGTTTCGGATCTTTGCGATGCTCAAGATATTGCGCAAGAAGCTTTTATTAAGGCTTATCGCGCAATTGGTGAATTTCGTGGAGAGAGTGCATTCTTTACCTGGATTTATCGAATTACCGTAAATACAGCTATGAATTATCTCGCTGGAAACAAACGCCGGGGCACTCAAGTTGATGTGGATGCACCAGAAGTTGGTTCCTATGATGGTATGAATAGACTACATGAAATCTCAAACCCGGAAAATATGTTAGAAGGGGCGGAAGCAAAAGCTTTATTTTTTAGGTTACTTAAATCATTACCTGAAGAACTTAGACAAGCTTTAATTTTACGTGAGATTGAAGAAATGTCTTATGAAGATATGGCGGTAGCGATGGATTGTCCTGTTGGGACTGTTAGATCGCGTATATTTAGAGCCAGAGAGATTATTGAACGACAGTTGTCTTCGCACAACGCAGCCGAGAAAAAGGCTTAAGGATGATTCTTGATGAATGCAAATACAGGCAATGAAAAATTTGCGCTTTTATCCAGATTTTTTGACGGTGAGCCAATCTCAGATGCTGAGTTGGAACAACTTTTAGCGGACGAAGAAGTTGCTGAAAAATGGCAGCAGTACTCCTTAGAGCGTGCGGCTTTAAGGGGGGAGTGTACCGATATGGTGGGCATGGAAGGTTTTGCGGCTAAAGTTGCCGAAGCTATTGAAAGCGAACCTTTGGATATGTCTCGTACCATTTCTCGTTGTGCCAGCGAAACAGAAAGTGTTAAACCTGCTGTTGATTCAACATCAGAAATGCTTAAACAGCCGGCGGAAGTTACTGATTTAGCGCAAATTAGACGCAATAAGTTAAAGCGAGTTTGGGCAGGTTTAGGCCATATGGCGGTAGCGGCGTCTGTAGCTTGCGTTTGCGTTCTTGGGGTAAGCATGTACCGAGGTGGCAATGCAGATTTTAATGAGGAGTCATTTATAGGTGGTGGAACTTCGGTAAGTATCTCCCCTGTAAGCAATACTTCTGATAATAACCCTATTTCCATGCAGCTTAATTCCAAAGCACAAAACCCTGATGTGGCTGTAGCTGCTTTACATGTGGATAAAGAGCAATTGAGACTAAACGAAGAACGTAAGGCCCGTGAATTACGGACTTTAGATGCACTTATGAACGATCATGAGCTAATGCAAAGAATGACGGTAGAAAGCCCTAATAGATAGTTAGCTTGGGACAGAGGAGTACTCCAATAAGCTAATAAGACATGGTATAAATTTTGTTGTTTGGGCTTTGTTGATGAGTATTTGAATCTTAGGTTAAATACTTAAAAAGTAGAGTTTAAGTGCGCCATATGGCACAATATTCTAAAAGCAATGAGGCCGTAGACTCTTGTCTTAATTTATGGCTTTATAAGTAGACTTAAGAATTACATAAATGGCGGCTGAAAAAACCTGGACCGACCTTCTATTGCGGTGCAGGTTTTTTGTTTTTTGATTGGATGATGGCTAGAAAAAGATGAGAGTGGGCTAGAACTGAATGAAAAATTGGTTTTATTTATTATCAGCAGTTATGTTGTGCCTAGAATTAGGCCTCGGGCAAATAGCTCAAGCCACAGAAGCAACAGCAGAAGTTACGAATGTCCAAGCCGCTAAAGGCATGGATGGAGAAGTAATTTTATCGGCGCTACAAAAATCTGTGCAAAAACAAAACTTTGTCTTGTACCTAACAAAGGGCATTGCCGGTCAGCTAGAACCAATGCAATTTTCCCACGGTTTGGTGGATGGGCATGAGTATACACGTTGGCTATATTTAGATAACGCGCCATCAGGTTATTACACAAAGGATGATTGGATTGTCTATTTTTCTAACGGCACAGAAAAAATGTCAGTGGGTAAAGGTCGTCTGCCTGGGGCGTTGCCTCGTTTGTTAGCTGTTGAGGCTAAGCGGATTATAAATTCCTATCAACCGGTTATTTTAGGTGATATTCGGGCGGCTGGCAGATCGGCTCTAGGGCTTAAGTTAATGCCAAGATGGAACGATCGTTATTCATATGTCTTAGCGATCGACAAAAAGACTTTTTTGCCGTTAAGCGTGCAAGTATTTAATCCAGCTCATGGCAGGGTGGAATCATATTCAGGAGTGTATTTATGGACTGGAGATGAACCATCAACTGATATAAAACTTTTGGCGCAAAACGCACGTGATAATCAAGAAGTTACCAATAATATGACCTCTTATGTGTCCTTTGGGTGGAAAATATCATATATCCCTGAAGGGTTTAAACGTGTATTTAGCGCAAGCTATGCTTTAGGAAACTATGGCAGTGAAGTAGAACATGTGCTCTATTCAGACGGGTTGGCTGATTTTTCTGTTTATAAGCTCAAGACCTTAGAAAGCATGGAATTTCCAATAGTCAAACAAGGCGGTACTAATTTGTATCGTCATAGACTTTCTGATTATGAAATTATAGTGGTGGGTGATCTGCCATTTGATACTGAAAAAAAGATTGCTGAATCATATGTCAAACAATAACAACAATAATAACCACAAGTCTCGCTCTTTTGTTACTCCACCAGGCAATGATGGCTATAATGAAATTTTAGCTTTGGTTTGTGAAACTGTCGCTAATACTAATTTAGTCATTTGTGAAAAGGGAGTACAAGGCGTTTGTGGTAGTTGCCATGAGCGTAAGGATAGTTGTGTTCCTGATGTTTTGGCCGGGCGTCCTAGTACTCCCGAACGTTTCGAGGTTGAAAACATCTTTAAAGCCAAGGCTGGCGATGTAGTTAGAATTGCGATTTGTGAGCGTTCAGTCTGGCTTAGTATAGTTGTATCGTATCTAATTCCACTACTAAGCATGATGATTGGGGCTAGTGGTTCTGCGATTATCTCGTTTTTCTTATCCGGTGAAATTAAGGATTTAGTGACCATACTTGGGGCGTTTTTAGGTTTGTTTTTTGGTATTGCATTAGCCTATTATCTTGCTAAATATCTAGTACAAAAAATTTGGGCCCCAAAAATGTTAGGGGTGTTAGGTCCAATAAAGCCATGTAATTAAAATTCTCATCTAGGGACTCGCGAGAATTTAAGTATAGATGTAAGCTCAAGTTATATTTTTCTTGTCGCTAAAAAGGCAGGTCTAAGAAACACCATTAAGTCATGTTTGATAACAATACCTTATGACTGTGTTATAATTATGGGCTTATATTTAAGACTGTACCGACTAGAAAAATGGTACCCTCTATACTACCTTTAATGGCTAGTACCTAATCAAGGACAACGGATACTTTTATTTGTATGAAAAATATCAGAAATTTCTCTATTATTGCCCATATTGACCATGGTAAATCTACTCTCTCTGATCGCTTGATCCAAATGTGTGGCGGGTTAACTGCTCGTGAAATGCAGGAACAAGTTCTAGACTCAATGGATATTGAAAGAGAACGTGGGATTACAATCAAGGCTCAATCCGTAACCTTAGATTATAAAGCTCAAAATGGTGAACATTACGAACTTAACTTCATAGATACCCCAGGACATGTCGACTTTGCCTATGAAGTTTCACGCTCATTAGCAGCGTGCGAAGGGGCACTTTTGGTGGTTGACGCTGGTCAAGGGGTGGAAGCTCAGACTTTAGCTAACTGTTACCAAGCTATAGATTTAAACCTCGAAGTTGTACCTGTACTAAATAAAATCGATTTGCCAGCAGCCGAACCTGATCGTGTGGCAGCGGAAATTGAAGATATCGTAGGGATTGACGCTAGCGATGCTGTGCGTTGCTCGGCTAAAACCGGTTTTGGGGTCGATCAATTACTTGAACAAATTGTACACCGTATTCCTGCTCCTCAAGGGGATCCTGATGGGCCATTACAGGCATTGATTGTCGATTCTTGGTTCGACGATTACCTTGGGGTGGTGTCATTGGTACGAATCAAACAAGGCCGCCTTCGTCGTGGTGACAAGATTAAGGTTATGAGCACTGGCGTGGTTTGGGGCGTTGATCGTTTAGGTGTGTTTACTCCTAAACGCGTTGATCGTGACGAACTTCTGTGCGGAGAAGTAGGTTGGGTTGTTTGTGGGATTAAGACTATTCATGGGGCTCCTGTTGGTGATACCTTAACTAACGCTAAGGATGGGGTTGATACTCCGCTTCCTGGTTTCCAAAAGGTTAAACCTCAAGTATATGCTGGTTTGTTCCCGGTTTCAACTGATGACTACGATGCTTTCCGTGAAGCTTTGGATAAGCTTTCTTTAAATGATGCTTCCTTGTTCTTCGAACCTGAAACATCAAAAGCTCTTGGTTTTGGCTTCCGTTGTGGTTTTCTTGGTATGCTCCATATGGAAATCATTCAAGAACGCTTAGAACGTGAATATAACCTTGATTTGATTACAACTGCGCCAACTGTAGTTTACGAAATTTTATTGACCAACGGGGAAATTATAAAGATCGATTCTCCGGCGGCTTTACCTCCTGTAAGTAATATTGCTGAAATTCGTGAACCTATTGCCGAATGTCATATCTTAACCCCGGCTGAATACGTGGGTAATATTATGACTTTATGTCAGGAAAAGCGTGGGATTCAAACCAATATGGTGTACCACGGTAACCAAGTAGCTATTACTTATGAAATTCCAATGGCGGAAGTGGTGCTTGATTTCTTTGATCGTTTAAAGTCAACCTCACGTGGGTATGCATCACTTGATTATGGTTTTAAACATTTCCAAGTAGCTAACATGGTCAGAATGGATATTTTGATTAGCAATGAACGTATTGATGCTTTAGCGGTAATTACCCACAAAGATAACTCAATGGCTAAGGGACGTCTCCTCGTAGAAAAGATGAAAGAGCTGATCCCACGGCAGATGTTTGATATCGCTATTCAAGCAGCCATTGGTAATCAAATCATTGCTCGCAGTACAGTTAAAGCCTTGCGCAAGGACGTGCTGGCAAAATGTTACGGCGGTGATATAACAAGAAAGCGCAAACTTCTTGAAAAGCAAAAAGAAGGTAAGAAGCGCATGAAGGCCATCGGTAGAGTGCAAGTGCCGCAAGAAGCATTCCTTGCAATTCTTAAGGTTGGTCAGGAATAACCAAATAAACAGGTGTTATTTTGAATATTGTAAGTATAGTCCTAGTTGTTCTCACTGTGGTGACAGGTATTATGTGGGTTTTAGACCTCTTAGTACTGCGCCCACGGCGCAAGGCAGAATTGGCAAGTCGCGAAGCAGCTTCAATTGTGCCTTTAACCAAAACTGAGAAGAAGGATATTTTAGAACCAAATGGCATGTGGGGTAGTCTTGTTAGTTGCTTCCCAGTGTTGTTGGTTGTGTTTTTATTACGTTCTTTTGCGTATGAACCATTTCGTATTCCATCAGCTTCTATGATGCCTACATTGCTACGTGGCGATTTTGTGTTAGTGGAAAAGTTTCGTTATGGGATTCGCAACCCGTTTACTAATAACGTAATTTACCCAACATCACAGGTTAAACGTGGCGATATTGTGGTCTTTAAGTATCCAGAAAATACTAATATTGACTACATTAAACGTATCATCGGGTTGCCTGGGGATACCGTGCGCTATGATCGCGGGACTTTTTATGTGCGCCCCGCTGGAGCAACAGAATTTACTCGTTTAGACGCACAAAAAGATGAAGTGCAGTCATATCTTGAACGTGATGAGGTTTATCCAAGTGAGTATGGCATAGTTGGTACGGAAAACTTGCTAGGGTATAAGCATAAAATTATGCATGACCCAGGAGTGCTCCCAAGAGAAAGCTTTTATGAGCAACCTGGAGGGGTAGTGCTTGGAAACGAATATGGGGAATGGACGGTTCCAGAAGGGCAATATTTTGCTATTGGGGATAACCGTGAGCATTCTCGTGATAGTAGGTTCTGGGGTTTTGTGCCAGATAGCTACGTGGTTGGGCGAGCCGTTTGTATTTGGATGAACTTTACCACGGATGGTTTTGTGAAACTAAATCGTTTAGGCCATATTGACTAGTTTGTTTGACAGGGGATGTCCCCTGTCTTTTTCATAATATACGGTGATTATTAAAGTGACAGTACAACAGCAACTTAAGGACAAGTACTTTCGTCTTGAAGCGGCTTTGGGTTATGAATATACCGATTTGCAACATTTGCAGAAGGCGTTAACTCATCGCAGTTACGGACCTGTACACAACGAAAGACTAGAATTTCTTGGAGATTCTATTTTGGGCATGATCATGGCAGACAAGCTCTACCATCAATTTCCAGAAGTGCCGGAAGGTGATCTGACGAGAATGCGTTCAACGCTAGTTAGAGAAACGACACTTGCGGAAATTGCCCGCTCATTAAATTTAAGTGAATATCTTTTAATGGGCCCTGGTGAACTTAAAAGTGGTGGTTTTAGACGTGATTCAATTTTAGCGGATGCAGTTGAAGCTATTTTAGGTTCAATCTACCTTGATTGTGGGAGCAACATTGAAGTTGTACGCAAAGTGCTCCTTGATCTATTTGCGGATAGACTGAGAGATATTCATCCAGGTTTTGAGCAAAAGGATCCTAAAACCCAGTTGCAAGAATATTTGCAGGGACGTCATGCACCATTACCGGTTTATACAGTGATGCAAGTTACAGGGGAAAGCCATAATCAGCAGTTTACGGTTAAACTAGAAGTTTCGTTCCATCGTGATCCATTCATAGGTTACGGTACTACTAGACGTAAAGCAGAGCAAAATGCGGCAATTAAGGCTATTGATGTGCTTGTTTCAACAGGTTCACTTAAGAAGAACTAAATTAAGGATTATTTATGGACAATAACCAATTTGAAGATACATATTGCGGCTTCGTGGCCATTGTCGGCCGGCCAAACGTCGGTAAATCCACTTTGCTCAATAAAATTTTAGGGCAAAAGATTAGTATTACCTCCCGCAAGCCTCAAACTACTCGTCATCGTATTGTGGGGATTGATACCGAAGGTGCATGGCAAACTGTTTACGTTGATACCCCAGGATTACACCAAGAAGAAAAGCGCGCCATTAATCGTTTAATGAATAGAGCTGCTGAAAGCTCTTTAGGCGATGTGGAAATGGTGTTCTTTGTCGTGGATTGTGAACGCTGGACTCCAGACGATGAAATGGTTTTAGAAAAGGTTAAGCGCGCAGGTTTACCAACTGTTTTGGTGGTAAACAAGATTGATCGTTTAGAAGACCGTAAGATGGTGCTTCCATTGCTCCAGGAACTTGCAGGTCGCATGAACTTTAAGGATGTAATTCCAGTTTCAGCTAAACAAAATATCAACGTTGATACCTTAAAGCAAATTGCACGCGAATCTTTACCCAAAGGTGAATTTTGTTTCCCTGAAGATTATGTGACTGATCGCTCTAGCCGTTTTATGGCTTCTGAAATCATTAGAGAAAAATTGATGCGCTTTATGGGGGAAGAGCTTCCTTATAGCACTACTGTGGAAATTGAACGTTACCAAATTCAAGATAACGGCACGGTGCATATCAATGCTTTAATCCTCGTTGAACGCGATGGGCAAAAGAAGATGGTAATCGGCGCTAAGGGCGAAAAACTCAAGACCATTGGGACTGAAGCTCGCCGTGACTTAGAACGACTCCTTGAGTCTAAAGTTTTTCTTGAACTTTGGGTTAAGGTTAAATCTGGGTGGGCTGATGATGAACGCGCTTTACGCTCATTAGGTTATAGTGATTTTGAGGATCGCTAATACGGCACATTGATACATGGAGAGGACTGAAACCGCAGCTTTTGTGCTGCATACTGAATCTACTGGAGAACAGGGGCTTGGACTTGATCTAATCTCCCCGACTTTAGGACGGATTAAAGTTTGGTCCCCCCATGGTAGGAGTCGCCGTAGCCAGGTAAAGGCTATGGCGCAACTCTTTTCCCCGCTGTTGATAACTTTCAAATTAGAAGGGGGACAACGTATATTGTGTGGCTGTGCCGCTGCTGGTATGCCCTTTACTTTTAATCCCCCATTTCTATTTACCGCGTTGTATTTAAATGAATTGACGGCCCTTTTGTTTCGTGAAGAAGGAGCAGGACCGCTTTTTTTTGCCGCGTATTTACGTGCGTTATCTGCGCTTCAAGCGCTACAGAACAACACTTCTTTACCTCAAACCCTAATTAACGACCAACTTGAATGCATTTTGCGTAATTTTGAACTTGATGTCATCGCTTGCTCAGGGTTTAACTTTGATTGGCTCCATGAGGCTTTTACGGGTGAGCCAATTGAAGTTAAGGAACGCTATGTGTTAGAGCCGGAAAATGGCTTTAGGGTGTTTATTCCTGGTGAGAACCCTGAATTGAAGCTTTTACTAACAGGGGAGCAAATTTTAGCGGTGGCTAATAGAGATTTTGCGCCAGATAGTTTAAAGGTGGCGAAAAAAATTTGTCGCCTGTTTATAACTCATTTGTTGCAAGGACAAAGCTTACGTAGCCGTCAATTGTATATTGATTACCTAAAAAGCTATAATCAAGAAAGTTATAACTGAGAAAAAATTATTTAGTGAGACTCTTGTTGCTAGCGAAAATAAAAAGAAGAGATTATTATTAAAAGCATGTTTTAGTTAAAAGCAAGGTTCATACTTTGCGTAAACTAAATCCAATATAAATTACAAAATTTGCCATATAACGCAAAGCAATTTGGAGTAAGTTAATGAGTAATATTTATTTAGGGGTTAATATTGACCATGTTGCCACAGTACGTAACGCTCGTGGGACTAATTATCCAGATCCAGTCTATGCTGCTGCTCTAGCCGAAGAAGCAGGGGCCGATGGGATCACTACTCATTTACGTGAAGACCGCCGTCATATCAAAGATCGCGATGTGCGCATCTTACGTGAAACCATTAAGACTCGCATGAACCTGGAAATGGCTGTAACTGAAGAAATGGTTAATATTGCCGTGGGGCTGGCGCCGGCATTTGTGTGCATGGTGCCAGAAAAGCGTGAAGAAGTAACCACAGAAGGTGGGTTGGATGTCGCTTCAAATATTAAAGTGGTAGCTGATGCGGTAGAACGTTTAGCTAAAGTTGGTACTACTAGTTCTTTATTTATCGATGCAGATCCAAAGCAGATTGATGCTGCAGTTAAGGCAGGGGCGCCTTATATCGAACTCCATACCGGTCGTTTTGCTGATGCTGTAACCATAAAAGAACAGCAAGAAGAATTAGCTCGTTTAACTGAAATGGCAGCTTATGCTGCAAGCAAGGGCTTGCATGTTAATGGGGGCCATGGGCTTAATTATCAAAACGCGCCTGCAGTGGCCGCTATTCCTGAAATTGAAGAACTTAATATTGGGCATGCTATTATTGCTCGAGCTGTATTTACAGGTCTTAAAGAAGCGGTTGCTGAAATGAAGCGTATTATCACTGAAGCGCGCTTAAAACAAAACCTTTTGGCTAAGTAATAAAACTTTAATCTTATAAGAGGTTAAAGATCTAACTTTAAGGTTTAATATTAAGTTTTAAAGTAAGGATTAAAAAAAGAGGTCTGTGACCTCTTTTTTCTGGTTTAACTTGATACTTTCCTTGGAGTATTTCTTTCCATTGATGGTTTAAAATGAAGAAGTTTTTAAGCTAATTCCTTAAGCCATTTTGGTCCGTTTTCTTGGATAGTTTGTACGATATCTGTAAGTTCAAATAACTCTGGTTCAATATCTTCAAGCCCTTGCCCATTTTTTAAAGCTGATTCTATGATATTGCAGAGTTTCTTTACTCCAGGCATGCCACAGTAAGCGGCTCCACCAGCAAATTTATGCACAGTCTTAGTTAAGTCGGCTACAGCCAATTGTTCAGGGTGCTCTAAGATAAGTAAAAAATCTGGGACAGAAGAAACTAAAGTGCTCAGCATTTCTAAAGCCAGGTCTTTATGTCCAGCGGTTTGTTTTAGGGCGCGAGTTTTAGTCCATACCGCTTGAGGATCATCTTCTGTTGGTGGGATCTGACTTTGAGGTTCAGGGGCCACATCGCTAGTATTAATTACCATGGACAAGGTTTCGTTTTGACCACAGTATCGGTAAATCAAATCTTTAAGTTGTTGCTCTTCAAGTGGTTTAGCTAAATAGTCGGCCATGCCTTCTTGAATAAAGCGTTGTTGTTCTTCCTTTATAACTAGCGCGGAAACCGCAATAATTGGCGTACTTTGGTTGACACTGTTTTTATGAATTTCCCGCATGGCGTCCAGGCCATCCATAACCGGCATTTGGATATCCATAAAGATTAAGTTAAATTCAGTATGACTACAAAGTTCAACTGCCTCTTGACCGTTTTCAGCGGTATATACATCAGTGACGATTTCTTTTAACAAGGTACTAATAAGCTTTAAGTTGGCGCTATTGTCGTCAACAGCTAACACGGTGGCTTTAATAAGCTGTTTTTCCGTCGTGGTGCCTAAGTTAAGTTTTGGTGGTTCCGCAACCGTTGGTAACTTAGATTGGCTAGGAGCTATAACTGGAACAGACAAAGGTGCTGTTAGCGCCTTAATAAGCTTATCGGCTAAGATAGGTTTAACTAAGATGGTAACTTTCGGATTAAGTTGTCTTAGTTGGTTATGAATTTCTGGGTCTAAGGTATTTACTGCAAATACAATACGTTCAACTCGGTTTAAAACTTCTTGTTTTATGCTAGTGAAATAGTATAAAAGTTTGTTGTAGTCAAAGCCTGCTTGGAGCCCAATGATGATGTAATCAAGTTCATTTTGTTCCGGTAAAGTGTTAATAGGCAACGGATTTGACATGGGGAAGGTAAGTAATCCCATATTCTTTAATAATGAATCGACAGAATCCTTGACCCAAGTATTCACCTCGACGACAGCTACCTTGCGGTTGACAAAAGCAGGATACATTTGAGGGACATTATCTTCAGCCGCGTTTTCAAGTTGAAGGTCAAAAGTGAAGGTTGTGCCGATCCCTACCTTAGATTCAAGAGTAATAGATCCATGGTATTGCTCAATCAAGTGTTTGGTAATAACGAGACCTAAACCAGTCCCCCCATAGCGTCGATTGATGGATGAATCAGCTTGAGTAAAAGCGGTAAATAGCTCTTGTTGCTGTTCGTCTTTAATCCCAATCCCTGTGTCCTTAACAGTAAAGACAATATCGGAGATGTTACCATTTTGGTCCTTGAGTTCAACGCTTAGAGCTACGTTCCCTTTACTCGTGAATTTAATGGCGTTACCAATAAGATTAGTTAAGATCTGTTGAAAACGAATTGGGTCCCCAAGCACTGAATCAGGCACGGCTGGGGATGTGGTGAACGTAAGTTCTAAGCCTTTTTCAATGGCAATTGGTGAAAGGAGATGAATGGTATCGCAACAAGCATTGCGTAAGGAAAATGGTATGTTTTCAAAAGTAAGCTTGCCGGCTTCGAGTTTAGAGAAGTCTAAGATGTTGTTTACAATGCGAAGAAGATTGTTAGCGCTACGTTCAATCGTGTTTAAATAATCAGTCTGTTCAAGAGAAAGGCGTGATTTATACATCTGTTTAGCAAAACCTAAAATCCCGTTAAGTGGAGTTCTAAGTTCATGCGACATGTTGGCTAAAAACTCAGATTTAATGCGAGCGGCGTTTTGGGCGCGAATGTTAGCTTCACTAATATCATTGTTTTGTTGTTCGAGCTTTTCGAGGGTATAACGGAGATCGTTGGTGGTGGTATCAACGTTATATTGCATTTCGCTATGAAGTTCAGACATGGCGTTAGCCATACTGTTTACATAGGTGCGAAGTCTTTCTAATTCACCAGTCATCATGCCATTGACGCGGGCGGTAACGTTACCTTCACGAATTTCATAAACAGCAGAACATAAACTGTTTATAGGGTCGACAATTCTTTTGTTTAGATTAATGGCCAAAAGTACGCTGACAAGAAGGCTAAAGAGTAAGATGATAACTGCTATGGTAATGTCTTGGTAAACATCCATAACAGTTTGGTCACGAAGGAAGTAGATACAGATATAGCCGGCAATTTCGCGTGGGTAATTTAGTTTAGGGTCGGCAAAAATAGGAGCTTTTTGCTGAGCCGCTTGTTCATCTGTTTCTGGAGACCGCTGAAAATTGCCGTAAAGAGTAAGCATGGCTTTAGGATCATAGCCGTAGATAGGCATGCGCATAATGATGCCATCATCGGTAAATTCAGTGCTTTCTTTGGTGTAGATGTACTCTTGGTTTTCGGGGGCTAGTTTAAATAGTTCGGTTTCAGGAGCAATGCTCGAAGTTACTAACATCTTATTTTTTTGATCAAAGATGGAAATCGCCACAATATTGCGAGCATCGTTGCGGGCCGCTTCATTGACTAATCCCTGTAATAGGGGCACACTTTTTTCAGTAAGGGCAAAGCTTGCTGAAGTACTTAAAGGGTAAATGATAGAACGCGCCTTGCTGATAAGGGTATTATTCAGCTGTGAATATCTATTTAAAGAAAAGAAGGCAGTTATGCCAATCCCGATAATAAGAACAGGTAGTACGGAAAAGAGCAAGATTCTGGTGCGCAGACTATGTCTGTTCATTTTGACCTCGTGACGTCAAAAGTAGGAAGCAACAGTGTATAATACACATCAATAATATAGCGGCCCCGGAGAGCTGTTTGGGACGCTCATAATGCAGGCCGGATCATCTCTCAATTTTAGCAATTTTAACCGGCAGACTCTATTTAATTAACTTAAAACATATTGAATGCGTGATATAGCATGTCAACCGTCCGCAAAATCGGCAGAATAGGAATTTAATTATCATGGTAAGATTTTATAAGCCAGCTCCTAAAGAAGTTTCTCCCCAACATTTTGAATTAAAAATTAAAGATTTAGATACAAGATGTCGTGGTGTAGGGCAGGCGAACGGCGTTACTTGGTTTGTCGAAGGGGCGCTACCAGGGGAAGAAGTGGTTGTTCGCGCGTTAGAACTTAAGAAAAATATCGGTATTGCTCAGCTTATGACGGTTAAAAAACGCAGTGAAGAACGCATAAGTGCTACCTGTCCTTATTCTAGTAAGTGCGGTGGTTGTTCACTTCTGCATATGGGTACTTCCACCGAAGGGAAAGCTAAAACAGCTAGCATCAAGAGATTACTCCAAAAGATTACTGGGCTTGAAGCCGGCGAACCTGATAAGGTTGAAAATAGTAATCCTGTGCATTACCGTCGTGTGTGTCGGTTGTCAGTTGCTGCTGATAGACGCAATATTGAACTTGGTTTTAGAGAAGCTTACGGGAAAAAGATCGTACCGGTGGAAAGCTGCCAAGCATTACACCCTGAATTAAGTAATCTAATTCCAGGACTGCGCAAGTTAGTAGGCCAGGTTTCCGATTTTAAGTTAATAGGTCACATCGAACTCGTAGCTGCAGATAACGGTAATGTTGTTTTAGTTCGTTCGATAAATATTTTCCCAGAATGCGATCGTCAGTTATTCCGTACTTTTGCTGAGCAAGAACAAGTTAGATTTTACATTTTAGAGCGTCACGAAATGGGACGCGAAGATTTAGTGCGCAAGGAAGAACTTACTTGTCTTAATCCGGAAAGCTTTACCGGTGAAGAACCGTATTACACCATTGATGGGCTTAAGATTTACTTTAGACCAACAGATTTTATCCAAGTAAATTCTGCTATAAATGCGGCCATGTTGGGTACAGCCTTAGACTATTTAGAACTTAAACCTGAAGATGAAGTCTTAGACCTATTCTGCGGCTTAGGCAATTTTACTTTGCCTGTAGCCAAGCGTTCAGCTCATGTTTATGGGGTAGAAGTTGTTGGTGGCATGGTGCGTAAGGCCAATGACAATGCCAAAGCCAATGGCATTACTAATGCAGAATTTATCGTGCAAGATTTGGAAGAAGAGTTTGAACGTACCTTATGGGCCAAGAGCCACGTAAGTAAGGTGTTGTTAGATCCAGGTCGCCAAGGGGCTTCTCGCGTGATGCCATATTTGGTTAGACGTAATATTTCACATATTGTATATGTGTCTTGTAATCCGCTTTCTTTGGCTCGTGATCTTGGTGTGTTAGTTAAAGCAGGGTATTCATTAAAGAAGTGGAGTGTGTTTAACATGTTCCCGGGCACTGAACACGTCGAGACGGTTGTACTGCTGTCGTATTCAAGGATGTAGAAATACATATCATTCCGGATTATTACTTTAATTTCGAATTAAGGGAGGTAGGAGAGTCATGGTAGTTTTAAAAGATATATGTATTAAGAATTTTGAAAGTTTGGGGATGTAACATGGCAAATATTTCACAGGCTAAACGCCAACGTATGCTAGAGTTTTTGCAAAAGATACGTGTTGAACACAAAGATGATGATAGCATGTTAATGGCATTGGCTGAAATTGAAACAGAATTAACAGCAAAAAAATACGGTCTTGTGTGGGAGCAGCATGAGGAAACCGTTGACGTAAAAATGCGTACTCATGTGCCTGTGTTTACCGAGGTCAAGGAACGAGAGATTTCTGCAATTCCTGGGGAAAACTATAATTTTCTGCTAGAAGGTGATAATCTACATAGCCTCCGATTACTGGAAAAAACTCACAAAGGTAAAGTAGACATAATTTACATAGATCCTCCGTATAATACCGGTAATAAAGATTTCATGTATGACGATGGCTATATCGATAATGAAGACGGTTTCCGCCATAGCAAGTGGCTATCGTTCATGTTTCAAAGACTTTCGATTGCTAGAAATTTGTTAGCTGACAGTGGGGTGATTTTTCTTAGTATAGATGATAACGAACAGGCGAGTTTAAAATTACTTTGTGATGAGGTTTTCGGCGAAAAAAATTTTATAGCAATACTTCCTCGTGTCACAAAAAAATCTGGGAAAGATCACGCAGACGGCATAGCAAAAAATCATGACTATGTGCTTGTATATACAAGGAATCGAGACTGCGCTCTATTTAGTGGCATTAGTTCTTCAGATGAAAATTACCCTCTACAAGATGAATTTTTTGCTACTCGAGGTGGGTATAAATTAAATCAAACGCTGGATTATGATTCACTCTGGTATAACCCTGCAATGGATTTCGAGATTAATGTAGATGGCGTTTCTTACTATCCTGGCGGAGACGAACAACTACACATATCACGGCATAATGGAGATCATAAAGCTAAGGATTGGGTTTGGCGTTGGAGTCTTGAAAAATTCAAATTTGGATTAGAGAATGGTTTTGTAGTGATAAAAAAGGGGAGAGGTCGACCTCGTATTTACACCAAAACATATGCCCTTGCATCTATATCAAACAGCCGTCCATATACAATAGAATATAAAGCAAGAGAAACTAAACTATCATCTATTGCTTTGGTTGATAATAAGTTTTCAAACGATAATGCTAAAAAGGAAATAACTAGAGTTGGATTTGATGAATTTGGTTTTCCTAAGCCTGTTTCATTAATTTCTCAGTTAATACAGATATGTCAGAAACAGAATGTTATTCTTGATTTTTTTGCAGGAAGTGGCACAACTGCGCAGGCTGTGTTGGAATTAAATGCTTTGGATAAAAAGAATAGAAAATTTATCCTTTGTACAAATAATGAAAATGGTATTTGCGAAAATATAACTTACCAACGAATTAAAACAGTCATTAGTGGTAAGCGTGTAGATGAAAGTATTTACGCAGAGAGCGTTCCCGCCAATCTAAAATATTACAGAACGGATTTCGTATCAAAAGATGAAGAAGATTTACCAGAGGCTCTTTTAAAACATATTGCTGAAATGATCCAGCTAGAGCATGGTGTAAAACTCGATGGTAAACAATACATCATGGTTCTAGATGACGATGAAGCTGATAAACTTGCATTGCATTGGGAAGAATATTCTGATGTTAAGGCTCTTTATGTTTCAAAAAACGTTTTATTTACCACAGAACAAAATACCATATTTAAGGATGTAGAAATACATATCATTCCAGATTATTACTTTAATTTCGAATTAAGGGAGGTAGGAGAATCATGGTAAACGGTATTGCATTAAATTTATTTGATTTTCAAGAACAAACAGTAATGCGTTTACTTGAACTCACTACTGACAGTCGTAAGAAACAAACTATTGTTGTGAAATCACCTACTGGTTCTGGTAAAACAATAATGTTAATTGATTTTGTTGAGGAGTACTTGAACAAGATTAATTCAAATACAGCGTTTATTTGGCTTTGTCCCGGTAAAGGTGATCTTGAAGAACAAAGTCGTCAGCGTATGACGAGTGTCGCACCTCATAGGAATACACAGAATTTATTTGACGCTCTTAGAAATGGATTTCCTACTGAGAGCGTAACTTTTATCAATTGGGAGTTAGTAACCAAAAAAGGAAATACTGCTATTAGGGAAGGCGAGCGCAAAAACCTATACGATCGAATCGCGGAAGCTCACCGTAGTGGAATAGATTTTATCGTAATCATAGATGAAGAGCATTCTAACAATACAGCAAAAGCTAAAGATATCATTAATCATTTTGCCGCAAAAAATATTGTTCGTGTCAGTGCTACGGCAATTGAAAACAACCAGTATGAGTTCATCAAAATAGATGAATTAGACGTTATCGATGAGGGGTTGATAACTAAAGCTTTGTACGTTAATGAAGGCGTCGAAGATAACATTAAAATTGATGACGACTATGATTATTTGTTGGACTTAGCTGATGCCAAAAGAAAGAGCATTGCTGCACGCTATAGGGAGTTATTACCCGAAGGAAAGATTATTAGACCTCTAGTTTTAATCCAATTTCCTAACGGACAACCTGAGACTATCGAGGCGGTAGAAAAGAAGCTTGAGTCTATGGGATATACATACGATAACGGAATGGTCAGCAAATGGATGAGCGAAGAAAAAAGAGATCTCCCAGAAAATTTGACAGATAATGATGGAATTCCGGTATTTCTTCTGATGAAGCAGGCCATAAGTACGGGGTGGGATTGTCCTCGAGCAAAGATTCTAGTTAAGTTACGTGAGGGTATGAGCGAACAGTTTGAAATTCAGACAATTGGTCGTATTCGTCGAATGCCAGAAGCAAAACACTACGATGATGAATTGCTTGATTATTGCTATGTTTATACGTTCGATGAGAAATATAAGAATGGACTTCTTGCTACTATGGATAAAGCATATGAGACTAGATGTCTGTTTTTGAAAGATAAATGTAAAACATTCACCCTTGAAAAGGAATTGAGAGATCGTGATTTTAATGGTTTAGGTGAACGGGAAGTATTAAATCGTATTTATGATGCTCTTGTTGAGAAATACCATCTTACGTCAGATAAAAAACGTAACAGGCAGATTTTTACAGAAAATGGTTATGTCATCGGAACGGAAATATTCGGTTATGCCCTACAGGGAACATTCGCTCGTACCGATGCCGTTGCTACAGCAAATACATTTTTAACAACACGTAAGGATGTGAATACACATAAGCACGGTATGCAGCTTTTGCATAGTACAGATGCGATTAAGACGTCTATTGGGATGTCAACAAATAAGGTGAAAACTATACTGGAACGTTTGTTCCGTAAAGGTGGTAATCAAAAGAAGAAATTATTATCGTTGGATACATCTGAATTTTATTCTTTCGTTATTAACAATGAACGTACGTTAAGGCATGAGTTTAGGGAAATAACTGCCGATATGGGGGTGTACTATGCACCTGGATTTTTTATAGAGCCTAAAGTAGCTGAGTTTAAAATTCCTGAACAGGACTTCTTCAAATACGATTCAGGGGTAAAGAACGAAGTAGAGTATCTTTCAAATGCCTACGAAGAATATACATCTGGATACGCAACATCGCTTGTAAGGAGTAATTCTGAACAGTTGTTTGAGCAGTATTGCGAAGGGAGCGATGATATTGATTGGGTATATAAGAATGGTGATTCAGGACAGCAATACTTCTCTATTGTTTATTTAGATTCGCTTCAGCATCAGTGGCTGTTTTACGCAGATTATATAGTCAAGAAAAAAGACGGCACCATATGGGTTATAGAAACCAAGGGCGGAGAATCAAAAGGAAAAGATAAAAATATTGATATTCAAATATATAATAAGTTTATTGCCTTTAAAAACTATGCTAGTAAACATAGCCTTAAGTGGGGGTTTGTTCGCGATAAAGATAATCAGCTTTATATCAATAATACAGAATTTGCAGAGGATATGGCTGATGAACACTGGGAACCTTTAGAGAAAAAATTTTAATTTAGAGTAATTTAACAGTTGCATAAAAGTTACGTTGAAGTTTTCAACGTAACTTTTTATTTTGGGGAAGCTATTAAATACGAAAAAAATATTAACTTCGGAAATCACAACAATAAATTTACACTATGGCTAAATTTGTAATATAGATCTAGTTCATTAATCATTTGATAGTAGTACACTCTCCTACGGTTATTTATTGTTTTTTGGAGAGAAGTCATGATTACACCTGATGATGTAAAGGTAGTCAACTACGCTGAATTTAATTTAGATAGTAAAGAAACGGAATTAATATCAAATCATACAGTTAACACATGGCAAATAGATAGATCAGTTGCAGTAAAAAAGTCGGACACCTCAATAGGTAAAACAGCTGAAATGGCTTTTATTAAGTACACCGAAAAGAACTTAGTAAATTTCGAATATTTGCCATATGATCGTATTAGAAATGATAATTTTCTGAAGCACGCTCCATTTGATGGGCTTATTTTCAGAAAAAATATTGATAGAGGTGTACTAAATTCCTTAATAAAGGATATTATTTCTCAAGTTTCAACTAGTGGAACAGGACAAATTGATGATCAGCTAAAACAAAAGTGTTTAACATCGCATGTTTATATTGTTGAAATAAAATCTACAAGGGTAGCCCCAAGACACTTTAGCCGCGGCGTAATTGATTTACAAAAGATTCTTACGGATGATTTTTTGGATTATCCTAAATATTTAAGGACGGACACTTATAATTCTATTAATGATTTAGATGATTATCTGTATTATGTTAACAGAAGGTTTTCTTCACATTTTAGCAAGGAAGATATTCTTGTTATAGAAAAAAATAACATGAAACACATATATGTGCGAGTTTATATAGATGAGGCAAATTCACAGGCTTACATAATAGGTTGTATTAGCAATAATGGTTTTATTAGGAATTGTTCCATAAAAAAGATGCCGCAAAAAAACAAATCGGAATATGCCGTTTACCTTGCTTGTGGACTAGTCAAAGGAAATTCCATAGATATCTTGGATCGGCTTCCCTAAGGTAATTGATCGTTCAGTATGAGGGGGAAAATTACGCCTCGACCAAAAAGAGTGTGTCAAGCTAAATCTGTAAGTTCCATTTTAACAGAAAAAATATAATTTTTCTCATGTTAAATTTTGGCCTTTCGACCATCCCATACGTATAATACTGAGGCAGTGGGATATGTTCCCCTGAAAACGTTTGTTAGACGTATGGGATGACCTTGGTCGGTTTGTCGTTGAATTCCAAGACGGTCTTGTAGGTATTGACCCGTTCGGTTGCTTTCAGCGTGATACTGCGGTGATGTTCCCGAAAACGCAAAGGTTGTGACGCTTGAAAAGATGCATGTTTAAACATGTTCCCTCAATACGTCAGTAAATCCGACATCAATTAAAAGGTCTCGGCACATGTTGAGACGGTTGTATTGATGTCAAGGGAGAAATAGATCCCCTCTGAAAGCCCTTGAAATCAAAGGATTTGCGGGGTGTGGTGCTTTTTTAAACATGACTGTAAAACAGGATTTATGCTGTATGTATGAACACATCAATGGTGCGAGATACAGCATAGTTGAGAATACTGTTTTGCTTTTGGGTAGGTTGTAGATACTATTTTGCTGTCATTAAGACCTAACCAGGTGTTTGCCTGCCTTGAAAAGTTGTATCTAGATCTGTTTTGTCAACCTACACTGTACCGTAGAGGACAATCTGATTCCTTTATATATTTCTTAAAGTCTACATTAATATTATTTTCTTTTAATAGTTTTTCTATTTTGGGTCTATAGGCAGAAGCTCCAGGACCGATGGTAATTGATGTGATTAAGTCAGAGAGTTTACAATTATCGTCACCGTACGCCATGTTTAGAAGCAGGGAGCCAAATGATGTGCATTCTGTAATAGCATTATCAATGATAGCAATTAACCGTAATTCTCGTTCGTATTTAAAAGAATAATGCTTAATATATGCAGAATTCATTGCTATCTGTTGCGTGAGTTTGTCATCATGTCGCAAGCCTTTGAGTATGGATAACATGTTTTCGATATTAGATTGTGCATATATTCGATCGTAAATATTCGTAAGAACAATGTTATCAGAGCTGTAATTGGTGTACAATACGGGGATGATGTCAATGTACTGAATATGCTTGTTATTAGCCTTAATTCTGTTAACTATGCTTTTTAATTGCGAGGAGGATATTTCTAAGCATACACCAGAAGGAGGGTTTGATCTGTTCCCTTTAGGAATACCATATCGGTCCCACTGAGAAGCATCATCATTTAGAACTGAAAAAGAAAATGAAAAAATACCAGAATTATACTTCGGTAAGTCCTGTTTTATACCTGCGATTTTTTGTTCGTTTATTTTTCTGATAAGAGGTAGTTTGTATTCTTTTTTTTGGCTTTCGTGTTTGTTGCTTAAGTGTTTTTCTATTGCTTTTCCTTCTTCGGTATCGTTCATTTCCAAGATGTTATTGAGTTTTAATGATTTATTAGAGATGATTTTTTCTAATGATTCATATGTTGTATAGTGGTACAGATTGCTTGTTGTACATTCGTATAATTCTTCTATTTCAGTTGTATATTTGTTTGTTTTACCTTGGATGTAAAGATAAAACAAGAACAGGTTATCCAATAGAAAACTTTTGCTGGTTTCTTTGTTTTGGATATTTAAAAAAGAATTATCTGATTCATAGTTATTCAAATTGTGTAAAGTTCCGCACAAATGATCTATATATTTGTTGATAATGTTTGTCGTATCTGTTGGAGAATTCATTATATTGAGCCCCGTAATTTGGTATCTCATGACGAGGTATAATTTCCCTTGAGAACAATAAAAGCAAAGACTAACAAGAAAACTATAACATACAATTAAAATTTGTAGGTTATCATGAAGTTGATCCGAGATTATCAAAGCAGATGATCTCGAATTA